>ODAI013763741.1_pt1 | contig 25122 bp, 20 predicted proteins | sample 1539321 | NCBI WGS metagenome assembly ODAI01 (sample SAMN02144231, study PRJEB22623) | gut metagenome | biome: sheep rumen | host: Ovis aries | place: New Zealand
CGAAATAGCCATAGTATATTTTTGCCATTTAGCTGTGTCTGGATCTAAACCACTAATATCAATTCCTTTTATTTTAAGATATTTATCAATCATACGTTGATAATAATCATCGTAAACCATTTTAGCATCTTCTATAGAACAGTCCATATAAAAACCTCCTTCTGATAAATTTATAATATCATAATTGAGGTATTTGTCAAATTATTAGTATTTAAAAATAATGAATTAATCAGCACCTAAAGACTAGTTTTATACTAGTCTTTTTGATATAATTAGAATGCGAAGATTAAGTCTTCCCATAGTTGTAAGATGTATGTTTTAAACTAGAAAGGAGGATTTAATGAAACTAGATGAATATTACCCTGAAATTATTACTTCAGTAAATGTAATTGCAAAATTTAATATTAAAAACATTAATGATTTAAGTGAAGTTCAAGATAAAATATATGCATATTATAAAGATAAATATATTTCAATAGAAAAGCGTTCTAGACCAATAATAAATATAGAAACCGGTATGAAAATTGAAATATGGAAAAAAGGCATACTAGAAACTTTCGGAAATCATAAATATTATAAGAATTTATCTCAACAAGAGAAAAAAATAAAACTATCCACACTGGATAGTCTAGCTAAAATGATTAAATATGGTAAGATAAGGTCATGTCCAAAAAATAATAATCATAACTCTAAAAGTAAAGCAATATATCATTATTTAAAACATCCAATAATTATAGATGGCATACAATACATTGTTAATATCGATATAAGAAAAGTCCCAAATGAAGTAGGTAGATTTTATATTCATTCAATTAAAATAAAAATTGGAGCTTCTAAAGATTAAATAACCTCTAGATCAACTGCTCCAATTTCAATTAATATACCATACATTATATGTAATGTCAATTATGGTATATACTAATATTATATGAAATAAGACTAGTTTTATACTAGTCTTTTTGATATAATTAAAATGTGATGTATATGAAAAAAATAAGCATAATCTTAGTAATAATATGGATGATAGTAATATTCATGTTTTCTAATATGAATGGTACATTATCAGGTGTTCAAAGTGATGGAATAGTATCTAAAATAGCAGATATAATTAACTATTCAGGAAACTTAGATACCCTAAGAATAATCGTAAGAAAACTCGCACATTTCACAGAGTATTTAGTATTAGGAATACTAGTATTAAATGCATGTAAATATAATAGTGTTAAAGATATGTTTGTAATATCGATACTTATATGTATCTTATATGCATGTTTAGATGAAATACATCAAGTATTTATACAAGATAGAGTAGGTAATATAATAGATGCATGCATAGATACATTAGGTAGCTTATGTGGAATAGGTATTATGAAATTAAGGAAGTGATTTTATGGCTATAATTAAACAAATGGATGAAATACTTGCAAACAAAATAGCCGCAGGTGAAGTAGTAGAAAGATGTGCCTCAGTAGTAAAAGAATTAGTAGAAAACGCTATTGATGCAAAATCAACTGAAATAATTGTAGAAGTTAAAGAAGCAGGTACATCTGAAATAAAAGTAACTGATAACGGTATCGGTATGGATAAAGATGATGCAGTTAATTGTTTTAATAGACATGCAACATCTAAATTAATTGATGAAGAAGATTTATATCACATAAATACATTAGGATTCCGTGGTGAAGCTTTGGCATCTATCGCATCAGTATCAAAAGTTGAACTAAAAACCAGCCAAGGTGAAGTAGGTACAGTAGTTAAAATAGAAGGCGGCAAAGTAAAAGAAGTATCTAATGGTGATGCAAGAAAAGGTACAATAATAACAATTAAAGATTTATTCTATAATACACCAGCTAGACTTAAATATATGAAAAGTATGTATACAGAACTTGCAAGTATAACAGAATATTTAGATAAAGTTGCATTATCATATCCAAATATTAGAATCACTTTAATTAATGAAGGGAACACTATATTAAAAACAGATGGATCTGGAGATTTACTTAAAACTATTAAAGAAATATATGGTGTAGAAGTAGCTAAGAAAATGATTCGTATTGAAGGATCTAATGACGACTATGAGATAAATGGATATATAAGTATGCCTGAAATTCATAGAAGTAATAGAAATAATATGACATTATTAGTTAATGGTAGAGTAATTAGAAATAAAGATATTAATACAGTAATTAATGATAGTTATAGTAACTATAAACCAGATACTAGATATCCAATTACAGTTATTAATATAAAATGTGATCCATCATTAATAGATGTTAATATTCACCCAACTAAAATGGATGTTAAATTCTCTAAAATAGATGGTTTAGAAGAATTGTTATCTAAAACAATCATAGAGTCTATTAAACATAAAACTTTAATTCCACAAAGAGAAGTAGTTAAAGTAAAACAACAGCCTATTTATCAATCTTTATATACAAAAACTATTCAACAATCACTAGATTTAGAAAGAGTATCTGAAGAACCAGAATATGTTATAAATGAAGATTTAGTTAACACGGATGAAGTTACAAAAGATGAATTAATAGATAAAGTAGATGAAGAAAAAATACCAGAATTATATCCAGTAGGATTAGTATGGGGTACATTTATTATTTGTCAAAATGAAAAAGGTATGTATTTAATAGATGAACATGCTGCCAAAGAAAGAGTTAATTATGAAATATTCAAAGAAAAAATGAATAATCCTGATCATAAAAAAATATCATTATTAATACCATATACAATAGAATATACTAATAATGAGTTTATGATTATAAAAGAGCATTTTGATGTCATAAGAAACTTAGGTTATGAAATAGATGAATTTGGTATTAACTCAGTAATCATAAAAGCAACACCTGCATGGATAAAAACAGGTGACCCAGAAGAAATAATTAGAAGTATTATTGATATAGTTATCGAAGAAGGAAAACGTTTCGACATAGCTAAATTTCAAGAACATGTATGTGCCACTGCAGCATGTAAAGCATCAATAAAGGCAAATACAAATATTACTATAGAAGAAATGGAAAACTTAATAAATGATTTAAGAAAATGTAAAAATCCATTCCATTGTCCACATGGTAGACCTACAATTATATGTTATACAAAAGAAGATTTAGAAAGACAATTTAAACGTAGTGGATTTTAGTATAGAAAGAGGAATTGTATGAAAAATATTATATTAGCAGTTAAAGGATTTTTTATAGGTATCGCAAACCTAATACCTGGTATATCAGGTGGTACTATAGCTATAGTATTAGGTATCTATGATAAATTGATAAATTCAATCAGTCATTTCTTTTCAAAATTTAAAGATAATGTTAAATTTTTATTACCAATATTTATAGGTGTAGCAGTATCTATATTAACAATGTCAAAAGTTATATCATTCGCATTAGAAAATTGGTTATTCCCAACAGTATTATTTTTTATAGGAGCAATAATGGGTGGAATACCTATGTTACATGGTAAAATTAAAAATACTAAAATGGATTTCAAATCATATATAGTATTTGTAATAAGTTTTACAATCATAATTTTACTTACATTTGCAGGTGGTGATTCAGAAGTATCATTTGAATCATTAAGCATAGTAGGTTACATTAAACTATTCTTAGTAGGTGTAATAGCAGCAGCTACAATGATAGTACCAGGAGTATCAGGTGCAGCAGTATTGATGACATTAGGTTATTATGCACCAATATTAGCAGTAGTTAAAAATCTTACTGATTTTAGTATGTTATCACATAACTTAGCAGTAGTTATACCATTTGGAGTAGGTGTAGTAATAGGTATATTTGCAGTTGCAAAATTAATAGAATTCTTATTTAAAAAATATGAAAAGCAAACATATTATGGTGTATTAGGATTTGTAACATCATCAATTTTAGCTATTATTATCCAAAACTTTACAAGTGAAATGATATTAAGTTTTTCAATATTAGAAATCATAATTGGAATTATAGCAGCTGCTATAGGTTTCGCCTTAGCGTTTAAACTAGGAGATAAATAAAAAAGGGTTTAAAACTCTTTTTTTTTATGCTATAATTTATATAGGATAGGAAACGATGAATATGAAAAAGATTAAATTTTTATTATTTTTAACAATTTTTACTTTATTCTTAGGAATAAGTAATGTATCAGCAAAAACAACAGTAGGTGTCTGCGATTATGGTGATAGAACATTAACTTTATATTCAGATAGAACATTATATGTATCTGAAAAAACTTTTGAAACTAAGTTTCATATAGGAGATGACTTAGGAGTTTTTATTAATAGAATATATGATAAAGGTATATGTTATAAATATATGTGTCTTAATAAAACTGGTAGAAATACTGCATCATTTAGTGATGATTCATGTGTTGGTGAAAAATATGAATTAACTGAAGTACCAGGAGCAGATTGCTATTATGATATATCATATTATGAAGATAATGAGCATCAAGATCATAAGTTCTTTGTACGTTTACATTTAAAAGTACAAAAAAATGGTTCACGATTACTTGCATCAACATTAACATCTGATAATAATTATGCATCAATTGAAGTAACAGATGATAACACAAAAGTTCAATCATTTAAAGCTGATGAAAATGGTGGTGTATATACATATTACCTTACAAAACCAGAAACTATACATTTTGTTTTTGATTCATATAGTGGATCATCAGCGCTTGATATATATAATGCATTAAAAGATGGTACATGTCCAACGCTAACATTTCACAACATGGATAATAGTGGGGTAAAAGTTGCGTTAGATGGAACAGAAAATTTAATGGATATGGAAAACTGGAGAACAGTTCGTCCGCAAAGTCAATATAGAGTTCAATTATCAGATGGTTCAATAGAAGATAAAGAAGATACTGATATGTCTGATAGTAATCTTGATTTTCAATGTTATAAAAACGGTAAAGTACAAGTAATAGGGAATTGGAATGGTACAACACCACAATATGATGGAACAACACAATTCAATTTCATGTTAAAAGGTGAAAATGGAGAAACACAATACTGTGTTGAAGGTGATACAGGATATAACTGTACCACAGGTACAAATGGATATTTAAACAGAACGTATGTAGAAGTAAAAAGAATTACATCAATGGGAGTTCATTTCTCATTAGATACAGATGCTAGAGAATATATCGAAAGTCAAAAAGATAAAGAAAAATTTGAATGTCCTAGTTTTGTAGGAGCATGGTATCAAAATAACGGCTCAATTGAATACTCAAATTTCATGATTACTTTCGACCCGGATAAAGCAGAAATCCAATTCGATGATGGAGAAATAGATGAACCTCATTCAAGTTCAGAATTAGATCCATCCGAATCAGGAACACCAGTATATGATTGCAAAGGTTTAATTGGCGATAATGTATTAGCGTTCCTAACTTTAATACTTAAATTAATCCGTATAATAGGTCCAATCCTTGCCTTAGTACTTGGAATGTGGGATTTATTCATGGCAATGGTAAATGGTGAAGATGACGCGAAGAAAAAAGCAATGAAGAAATTAAAAGGTAGAATAATAGCTGCAGTGTTATTACTATTACTACCATATTTATTAGATATGCTATTACATTTAGTTAACAAAACAGGAACTAATTGTATCCCTCATTAAAATTTAAGAAAAATGTTTATAAATATTGTATTTTAAATATGAAATATGATACAATTAATATGGTGATAATATGAATAAGGTAACAATAAACGGTATAGAGTATGAAGTATTAGGAACAGTAAATACTGGTAAAAGAGAATACATCTATGTTGTTAATGGAAAAAAGGTTGAATTCTTTAAGAAAGTAGGAGACCAATATATCGCACCAAATAAAGATCTAACATTAGAAGGTAATGCAGGTGGTTCACTAACAGAACTAAATGAAAATGTATTACTATCACATGTAAGAGATTTAATTGAAAAAGATTATATCAACTAGAATAATAGGGTGACAAGAAAGAAGGTAATCGTATGGATGCATTAGGAAGAAATATTGAAGGGGCACAACTAGTAATAAAAGAACTTAATCAAGCTGTAAATTCAGAAACAGGAAAAAGTTTATTAAAAGCTAGTACAGCAGCTATAAATAATTATCCTGAATATACTGAAGGATTAAGAAGATTTGGCGATGAAATCAAAGCAAGAGTTGCTACTGTACCATCTCCATCTCTAACTGAAGCAGCCGATGATTTTGATATTCAAGATGGAACAGAAGAAGATATGTCAAAAACAATCTTAACTTCTAGCGATAACTTATTCAATCAAAATACAGAAGATCAATTTGATAAAACATTTATAATTGGAAGTGAATTTGGTGCACCTACAATGGTAGAAGTTCCTAAAACATTAGTAGAAACTCCAACTAGAAGTGAGTTAGAAAATCTATCATTAAGTGGTATGGATCAAGTTTCAAAAGGTGCAGCAATTGAAGAAGTTAAGGAAATAGAAAAAGAGCCAGAGCAAATAACAAAAGTTGAAGAAAAAGCAAAACAATTAGTATTAAAGAAAGGCGATAAAGCCGCTTATATTGATACAGTTATCTTATGTTTAATCGCACAATTAAGCATATTTGGTTTACTTATAATAGTATTATTAATTATAAAATAGTTTAGTATGGTGATAATAGATGGGTATTTTGATAGATGGAATAAATTATGAAAAGTTAGGTACCTTGACAGTAGGTAAATATGAATTTATTATCCTACGTAAGGGTGAACAAATATTATATGTAACCGAATCAAATGGTACATATAGTTTTCCCAACCCTGATTTATCTTTACAAGGTAACGCAAATATTCCACTATCAGATTTAAACAGCCGTATTATTATGAAACACATAAAAGATCTTTTAGAACAAGAAAATCTATCAGATCATGCAGGTATAGTAAATAAACTATATAGAATTCAAAAAGTACTACAAGATAATGAATTATATACAATGATAAAAGGCAGCGTTAAAGAATTAAATGATTTTGAAACAGAAACAAAAATGTTAATTGAAAAATTTGATGAAATTAACACTGAAATAACAGAAGCAATGCCAATCATTGAACCTGAAGTTAAATATGAAGAACCTGCAAATGACTTAAATGAAAATGCAAATGTAGACACATTTATGATTGCTATTATCGTTAGCATTGGAATGTTACTATTCATAATGCTAATATTAAATATTATTAGATAATAAAAAGGAACAAAAAGTTCCTTTTTTTGTTTATAAAATCTTATATGACTTGATTTTAAATGGTGAAATTTGTTATAATTATTAAGGTGAAGATTATGGCAAAGTATGATGAGAGTTCAATAAAAATACTAGAAGGATTAGAAGCAGTAAGAAAAAGACCAGGTATGTATATCGGTTCAACTGATAAAAGAGGTTTACATCATTTAGTATGGGAAATTCTAGATAACTCAATAGATGAAGTAATAAATGGTTATGGACATAAAATTAAAATCACATTACATAAAGATGGTTCAGTATCTGTTGAAGATGAAGGTAGAGGTGTACCAGTAGGTAAACATGCTAGTGGTAAATCAACACCAGAAGTAATTTATACTGTATTACATGCCGGTGGTAAATTTGAAACAGATGGATATAAAGTATCAGGTGGTTTACACGGTGTAGGTGGTTCAGTAGTAAACGCTTTGTCAAAATGGATGGAAGTAACTATCAAAAGAGATGGTTATGAACACTATATTAAATTTAGTAATGGTGGAAAAGTAGAAGTACCATTAAAACAGTTGGCTAAAACATCTAAAACAGGTACTAAAGTTAGATTTATGCCAGATGATACAATATTTAGTACAACAAAATTTTCTTTCTCAACAATATGTGAAAGAGTACAAGAAGATGCATTCTTAATTAGTGATTTAACAATTGAAGTAATAGATGAAGAAGATGAAAAAAGTGAAATCTATCATTATGATAATGGTATAAAATCATTCGTTGAATACTTAAATGAAGATAAAAAACCAATTCATGATGTAGTACATTTCAAAGGTACAAAAGAAGGAATGAACATTGAAGTTGCGTTCCAATATACAGATAATTATAGTGAAAACTTAGTATCATTTGTTAATAATGTTAAAACAAGTGATGGTGGTTCACATGAAGTAGGATTTAAAACAGCATTAACAAAAGTATTTAATGACTACGCAAAGAAGAATAATTTCTTAAAAGCAAAAGATAGTAACTTAGAAGGTAATGATACAAGAGAAGGTTTAACAGCTATTATTTCATTACAAATTCCAGAAAGATTACTAGAATTTGAAGGTCAAACTAAAGGTAAATTAGGTACACCAGAAGCTAGACCTGCAACAGAAGCAATAGTAACAGAAAACTTACAATTCTTCTTAGAAGAAAATGCTGCTATAGCTAAAGAAATAATGGAAAAAATGATTAAGAGTAAAGTAGCAAGAGAAGCAGCAAGAAAAGCTAGAGATGAAGCTAGAAATGGTAAATCAAAGAGTAAAGTTGAAAAGAACTTATCAGGTAAACTTGCCCCAGCTTCAACTAAAAATCCAGCTAAAAATGAACTATTCTTAGTCGAGGGTGATTCAGCCGGTGGATCTGCTAAAAGTGGTAGAGATAGAACATTCCAAGCTATCTTACCATTAAGAGGTAAAGTATTAAATACAGAAAAAGTTAATCCAACTGAAATATATAAAAATGAAGAAATTAATACGATGATATATACAATAGGTGCAGGAGTAGGTTCTGATTTCGATGTAAAAGATTCTAATTACGATAAAGTAATAATCATGACCGATGCCGATGATGATGGCGCACATATCCAAATATTATTAATAACATTCTTCTATAGATATATGAAACCATTAATAGAAGAAGGACATTTATATATAGCTAATCCACCATTATATAAAATGCATAATTCAAAAAATACATTCTATGCATGGACAGATGAAGAAAGAGCAGAAATCGCTAAAGAACATAAAGGATTAGAAACACAAAGATATAAAGGATTAGGTGAAATGAACGCTGAACAATTATGGGAAACAACAATGGATCCTAATTCAAGAAGCTTAATCAAAGTAAATATTTCAGATGCTGTATTAGCTGAAAAACGTGTATCCGTTTTAATGGGTGATAACGTTGAACCTAGAAAAGAATGGATAGAAGAAAACGTAGTATTTACTATGGAAGATAATTATAGAGCGTAATTGACAATAAAAATAAAATCATCTATAATGTATATAGATGAATTAATATTCATAAAATAAAAAAGGAACACTCAATATCGCTATGTTGGGTGTTGCCTACAATAAGGTTTCGCCTGTCACAGTTGTGTCAGGCGATGTTTTCTTATATTATTACCATAAAAAGCAATATTATGAGAAGAATGATTATAACTACTAAAGAAAAAATTAAAAAATCTTTCTTATTCATTAAGACCACCTCCTTTCACATGATTGGAGGCATCGCCCAACTATTAAGTATTCCATAACAATTATACCAAAAATATGTTCGTATATCAATAATAAAATTCGAATTAAAATAAAGTAGTCTGAAAGACTACTTTTCCTTGTTTTCTATAGTTAAAATATGCTATAATGTATATGGATTATCTATACTACTAGAGGTGATAACATGGAAGATATAGTAAAAAAGATACAAGAATATGCATTAGAAGATATCATGGGTGATAGATTTGCTAGATACGCTAAAGCAATTATTCAAGATAGAGCTATACCAGATGTAAGAGATGGTTTAAAACCAGTACAAAGAAGAATCTTATATGGTATGTATAAAGATCATAATACATATGATAAACCTACAAGAAAAAGTGCTAAAACAGTAGGTTATATAATGGGTAATTTCCATCCACATGGTGATTCATCAATATATGATGCCATGGTAAGAATGAGTCAGTGGTGGAAACAAACAACTCCATATGTAGATATGCAAGGTAACAATGGTTCCATGGATGGTGATGGTGCCGCTGCGATGCGTTATACAGAAGCAAGATTATCTAAAATAAGTAATGATTTATTATAAGATATAGATAAAGATACAGTTGAGTGGGCACCTAACTTTGACGATACAGAATTAGAACCAACAGTATTACCAGCTAAGTTTCCTAACTTACTAGTTAATGGTGCGAATGGTATTTCAGCTGGTTATGCTACTAATATTCCACCACATAATTTAGGTGAAATAATAGACGCAACAATAAAAAGAATTGAAAGCCCTAACTGTAGATTAGAAACTATCTTAGATATAGTAAAAGGACCTGATTTCCCTACAGGTGGTATTGCATGTGGACGTCAAGGTATCGTAGATGCATTTACTAAAGGTAGAGGTCGTGTAATAGTAAAAGCAAAAGCAGAATTTGTTAAAGAAAAAGGTAAAGAACAAATAATTATTACAGAAATACCTTTTGATGTTAATAAAGCTATGTTAGTAGCTAAAATAGATTCAATTAGAATTGATAAAAAAATAGATGGAATGGCTGAAGTAAGAGATGAATCAGATAGAAATAATCCAGTCAGAATAGTTATAGATTTAAAGAAAGACGCTAATAAAGAATTAGTATTAAATTACTTATATAAAAATAGTGATTTACAAATATCTTATAACTATAATATGGTCGCGATAGTTAACCGTAGACCAATGACATTAGGTATTTTACCTATCATAGATGCATATATAGAATTCCAAAAAGATTTTATAATTAGAAGAACTAAATTTGATTTAGCAAGTTATGAAAAAAGATTACATATCGTAGATGGTTTCTTAAAAATGATATCTATCTTAGATGAAGTAATTAAAACCATCAGAGCTTCTAAAAATAAAACAGACGCTAAAGAAAATTTAGTAGCTAAATTTGGTTTTTCTGAAGAACAAGCAGAAGCTATTGTTGTATTACAATTATATAGATTAACTAATACAGACGTAGTTGCGTTAGAAGAAGAACAAGCTAACTTAAGAAAGTATATTCAAGCATTAAATATCATATTAAATGATGAGTCTAAATTAAGAGATGTTATGAAACATGAACTTAAGAAAGTAAAAGATGAATATGCTACACCAAGAAAAACAACTATTGAAGATGAAATAACAGAAATTAAAATTGATATAACAGAAACAATACCAAAAGAAGATGTTATTGTAGTTATAACTAAAGAAGGATATGTAAAACGAGTATCTAAACGTAGTTATAACAAGGATGAACAAACATTAGTAAAAGATGGAGATTATATCATAGGTCAATATGAAATAAATACATTAGATACAGTATTGATATTCACATCATTAGGTAACTATTTATATGTACCAGTATATGAAATGCCTGATTTAAAATGGAAAGAATTAGGTAAACATATTTCTAACATAATTAAAACTGCACCTAATGAAGAAATAATCGCATCTATGCCAGTTAAAGATTTCAATGAAGATATTAATATCACATTATTCACAAAGAATGGTATGATTAAACGTGTTAAATTAGCTGATTTTAAAGCAAGTCGTTATATCAAACCAATTAATTGTATGAAACTTAAAGATGATGATGAAATAGTATCAGTAGAAACTAAAAATGGTAAAGAAGTATTCATATCAACATATACAGGATATGGACTACGTTATTCAATAGATGAAGTACCAGTATTAGGTTTATCCGCATCTGGCGTTAAATCAATAACATTAAAAAATGACTATGTAGTAGGTGTCCATGTATTTGATGAAAACTTAGAATACCTAACAGTAATTACATCTAAAAATACAATCAAAAGAGTTAGATTATCTGAATTTGAAGTAGGTACAAGAGCTAGAAGAGGATTAGTATTAATTAGAGATGTTAAAACGAACCCTTATAGAATCATTAAAACATTTATAATATCTAATAGATTAAGTATAGGTATTAAATCTGCTGAAGGTATAAAAGAAATGAAAGTAACAGAAGCACCTATATTAGATAGATATTCAACAGGATCATCAACATCTACTAAAAATATCGTAACAGCATTCAAAATTTCAGGTATTGAAGAATGTGATTCAAAAGTAGAAAAAGATATAGAAGAAAAAGTAGATTTAAAAAGCATTGATGAAAGAATAATGACAATTGATGATTTTCTAGATAACATAGAAAAATAATGGAGTTTAGCTCCATTTTTTTCTTGTAGTTATATAGATTTTTATTATATATTTTGGTATACTTATATATAGAATAGGAGACTTGTTATGAAAAAGAAAAAGAAAAAGGGTTTTACATTAATTGAATTATTGGCTGTAATAATCATATTAGCAGTATTAGCGATGATATTAATACCAGTAATTCAAGATTTAATCGCGAATGCGAGATTTGCATCAGCAGTTAATAGTGTATTAAACTACGTAGATGAAGCAAATATGCAAGCTGCAATTAATGTAGGTGGTTTTGAAGGTTATGCCTTAGATTTATCTAATAATAACAGATTAGAAACAGGTGTAACAGATCAAGAATTAGATAAAATTAAATATAAAGGAAAAGGTCCAGACTATGTTTATCTACATTTCACAGATGATGGGAAATTAGTATCAGATGGACATTTCTGTATATGGGGTTATTCAATTGATTATAGGATGGATAAAGGTGCATCTAAAAGTGTTGGAAATAACTATTGTACAGGAGAAATTATAGTAAAAGAATACTATAATATTGGTGAACCAATTTATTATAATGTTACAACAGGTAAACAATGTAGTGAAGATGCATTCTTAGCTAATATTGATGATTGGGGTAGTCACGCAAACTTCGCATATATAGGCGGTAAATTAGTTACTAGATCATTAGAAGCAATGCCTACAGGATTACACAGTGGATGTATGAAGTTTTATACATTAAAAGATGATGGAGATAATTTAACTGTAATAGCTGCAAGTAATATAGATGAAGTAGGTCCAGATAAATATGAAACAGACCCAAATAAATTCGGTGATAGATTAACATACTGGGCTGATATTAAATCAGGACAAGAGAAACAAAATGTAAAAGATTTTAATAATATTACAAATCCACAAAATAATGTACATTATGTTATGGATATATTAAAAGAATATACTAAAGATTGGCAAGTATTACCAGTATCTGAAGATTATACATCTACATTTGATAATGCTGGTACAGAAGATAGTTATACTATTCCATATAATAAAGAAGGATATAAAGCAAGATTAATAACAATTGCAGAATTAGAAGAAGTTTATGCAACTGAACAAAAAGATATTTTACAAGATTATACTGATCAACATCCGCATCCTCCTGTTTATAGTGTATCTTATGGTGGATCTGATACTTACTATCTAGATGGATACTATACATCTGATGCAAAAGATGCAAATAATATTTATGTATACCATGAAAACGGATGTACTATATATAACTATGATGGTGTATGGCAAGATTACATTCAAGGAAGATATGATTATAGTGAATATAAAAGAGTTCCTTATTGTACAAATAATGGTACAAATACAAGTAGTCTATTTGGAGTAAGACCAGTAGTAACTATATCAAAAGAAAAATTAGCAGATAAAGAAATATATTATGCCGCGCCAGATGATATAGTTAATACAGATATAACATATACAAAATATGAATCAGGTACAATACTATATTTTAATGTAACAACAGGTACTGAATGTACAAAAGCAGAAGCAGATAATAACTTATCATATAGACATACTCCAGTAGGAGTAAAATCAGGATGTATGAAATTCTATACACTAGCAGACTCAGAATATAGTGATAGAGTATCTTTATTATTAGATCATCCAATTACTTATTCACCAATCGCGTGGAATGAAAATTATGGTAGAACTTACGTAGAAGCAACTACTTTATTAAATCAAATAAAAACTGATACAGCTGGTTGGCAAGGAACAGAAGATATTGATAATTATGTTACTAAATCATTACAAGGATATACTAGTAGTAACACTTATTATTATCTTTATAAGCAAACAATACCATTTAAAGACTATGGTGTTAAAGCAAGATTAATTAAAGCCTCTGAATATGATGAGGTCTTACATAAAGATCAATCATTTGCTAGTTCATATAATAATGGATATACTAGTGTAGTAGAAAATAATAGTATGTATTCACCAATGGGAATATCAACATGGTTTGGCTGTTCTAGTGGTACATCATATAATCCAAATTGTAGTCCATATGGAATAGTAGGTTCTTCAAGAATCGCAACCGTATCATGGCTATATGCAGATTATCAAAGAAACTATAGTGCAGCAACAAACACACCATATGCTGAATATATAGATGAATATGATGGATATGAAGAATCATTTAATAAATATGGTTATGCTGGTAGTTATTGGGGTATGGATTTAGGTACTTCAAATAATGGCTATGGATATGGAATTATATTTATGATTGATTCACCTAGATGGAATGATTCAGGACCACATTTATATAGACCAGTAATTGAAGTTAAAAAAGATAAATTTGGTAATGTTACACAAAAAGACGCAATTGAAATAGCAATTGAAGGAACATCAAATTTCCAAACAACATTATCTAATCCTACATATAGTATTACAGATACTAACATAGCTACAGTAGATAGTAATGGTACTATTAGAGCTATAAAAATGGGTGTTACTCAAGTAACAGCTACTGATGGAAATCATATAGAATACGCTAAAGTAGTAGTTAATCATAAACCAAACACTTACTATGATAAAGGTTATTATACATTCTATAATGTCAAAACAGGTGAACAATGTAATACATCAGAATATCGTTGTTCAGATGAATCTGGATGTAAACAATTTCAAATATTTGGAGAAACAGCAAATGGAAATTATTTAATGATGACAAATGCACCTTCATTAAGTGGATATGAAGAACAAGCTAAATACCATTGGAGTGCTAAGTATGCAAGTGATATATATCCTAATGCTGAATCTAGATATGGTGAAATGGCATATGATCATTGGTATGAAACATTAGAATGGACTGCAAATCAAACTAAAGATTGGAAAACAGAAATACCTACTAGTTATGTAGATTATACAACTAAAGAGTATGTTATTCCTTGGTCTAAACCTGCTTATTATGAAAATGGTAATCCAGTATATGCAAGAGCTAGATCACTACAATTAGAAGATGTAGTTGGTATGTATGCAAATCGTGAAACTGATTATGGTATATGGAAAAATATATATGAAATATTACATAATACAGGAACAACAAGTATCATGAATTATACTGAAACAGTAAATGGTAGTGGTATTGGTTATCCAGTAAAACCATATATTACAAATTCATGGAGTGGGTATGGTACTAAAAATCCAGAAACAAATATGTATGAATACGTATATTATCATCCTGCTTTTATCTCATACTTTGTAGTAGAAGTACCTAAATCAAAAATAACTACTATGACTGAAATGGAAAATAGTACATCTGAAGACTTTACAATAAGATCAACTGCAGATTATTATCAATTAGGTACATCTCAGTATTATACATTTGGTGGTCAATCAAGTTCTGATGGTGGCCAAGTAGATATAAGAACAGAAAGAGAATGTACTACATATTCAAGTGGATATACTTATTGTAATAACTATGTACGTGCTTATGGTTTATCAAATGGACATGTACATATAAGTGGTTCAACAAGTTGGGGCACATCAGATTTAGATTTAACAGTTGATATACAATACTCATGTGGTCAAGTAGATATGTGTAATAGAACTACACCATCATGTGATAATACTGAAGGTGATCCAATAAATACAGATCCTACAAATCCAGGTACAATGACATCAAGTACAGCAACTGAAGGTGCAGATGTAACACCACCAGTATGTGTACTACAACAAGTAAATCAATTAGTAAATGGTATTCAACCAATACTTACATGTACAGATGAAACTTCGCAACCAACAATAAGAAGTCAGTGGAATGTAAGACCAGTAGGCGCTAATCAATTTAGTGATATTGGTATAGTTAAAAATGGTTCTGCTTCATATGTTGCAGGTGTTGGATATAGTAAGACAGTACAGCCACAATGGACAACTAATGATCCAATTTCAAGACCATACGCAAATGATTGTTATTATTTCCGTTATGGTGCCCAAGATGCAGCAGGTAACTGGTCATTCTATATATCAGATAAGTGTTACTATGGATTTAGTAATACAAACGCAAATAGAAAAACAAATTAAGAGGCAATGCCTCTTTTTTTGTTTAACCAATATAGATTTTTCATCTAAAAGTTGATATACTTATATATAGAATAGGAAGTGTCTTAAATGAAGAAAAAAGGGTTTACATTAATAGAACTTTTAGCAGTAATAATAGTATTAGCTATTTTAGCTTTTATATTAATACCAATAATACAAGATTTAATCGCGAACGCAAGATATGCTTCAGCAGTTAATTCAGTTATGAATTATGTAAAAGAGGCAAATACACAAGCTTCATTAGATGTAGGTGGATTTGAAGATTTTGTTTTGAATACAAATGAATTAGAGACTGGTATAACAGATGATGAATTAGAAAAAATCAAATATAAAGGAAAAGGACCAACATATGTATATTTATCATTTGATGCGACAAATAAATATGTATCAGAAGGTAAGTTTTGTATATGGGGATATTCTATAGATTATTCTTTTACTGATGGTGCAACTAGAAGTGATGCAGACTATTGCAGCGAAAAGGAACCAGAAGGAACACAATCATGTGTAGTTAAAAATAATAATTTATATGACGCAACAACAAATTTTACAATAAAAAATGTTGAAGATTTAGTATGCGTAAGTGAAATGTCTAAGACAAAATCATTTTTAGGTAAAACAATTTATCTTGCGAGAAATATCGATATTAATAATTCTTCATCATACAATAATCCAAATACTACTGAATTTGGAGATATAAATGGTAATGGGGAGATAGAGGGATTAAAGATAGAATTAACCACAGGTCAAGGATTTTATCCAATCGGTTTAAATACAGCGTTTAGAGGTACGTTTGAAGGATATGCTAAATCAATAAGCAATTTAATGGTTAATAGAAATCAAGATAATATAGGTTTCATAAGTCAACACCAAGGTGTATTAAAAGGACTTACACTTAATTCTAATATTACAGGTAAGAATAGAGTAGGTGGTGTAGTAGGTAGAATACAAAATGGTGGTGTAATAAGAGAAATAATTTATGATGGAGTAGTTACTGGTAACGGAGATTTTATTGGTGGGGTTATTGGATATATAAGTAATTCAAATAATAAAATGCAAAGTATATTAGTAAAGAATATAGTATTAAATACGTCTAGTGCTTATCGCGGTGGCATAGTTAGTGGAACCGATACAACTACTGGAACTCAAATATCAGCTATAATTGAAAATGGTACACTTCCATCATCCACATCCATTGGTAAGGGTCAAGGTGGTCATTCATCATATGCGGTATATGGTTCATCTACAGTCGTAGGTGGTAATTCTGGCGATGGCAGTATAATTTATACAAGTTATGATGAAATGTTAAATGCTTATGATAAAGTATTAGATACATATATAGGTGGAGATAACGATAATTCAGGATATTATTTTGATTATGAAAATGCTAGTAGTTCTAATATTGTACTAAAGACAACTGAAAAAGATCCTATTAATTTTACATTAAAAGGTAGTGGAACTAATGATGATCCATATATCATAGATAATTATAAGCATTTTAAAGAAGCTACAATTAAATCTAATGGTAATTTTAATTTTAAAATAACAGCAGATATAGATTTTACAGATAGACATTATTATGCCTTAGGTACAAATGGAAATATTTTAGGAAGTAATATTGATGGAGATATGCATAAATTATCAAATATATCATTTGGCTGTGCTGAAAACTGTGGATTAGTATCCCAAAATAGTAAAACAATTGAGGGATTAAAGCTGGAAAATATAACATTAACGTCAGATAATAATGATGTAGGTGCTTTAGTAGGTAAAAATACAGGTACAATAAAAGGTATTACTGCTACTAATATAAATGTAACAGGTAAAAGCCATGTAGGTGGTTTAGTAGGTACAATCACTAATGGTGGTAAAATAAATGAAGTAATCTTTGATGGGACAGTTACTGGAACAGGTACTGAAGTAGCAGGTGTTGTTGGTAATTTATCTACTGCAAATAATAAAATTAAAAGTATAATGGTAAAGAATGTTAATTTAAATGCTTCAAATCCTCATCGTGCTGGTATACTAGGTTATGGTGATACAATGACTGGAACTGACTTATCAGGTGTAATTGAAAGAGGAAATTTCTCTAACTCATGTGGTATGGGATTTGCAGCTTCAGGTACGATAGCAGTATATGGAACAGAAAATGTTATTAATGGTACACTTGATGGTGGTGTTATTAAATTTACATTAAATGATGAAATCTTAAGTGCTTATGATAAAGTATTAGATACATATATAGGTGGAGATAATGATAATGATGGCTATTATTTTGATTATGAAAATGAATCTAGCAGTAATATTATTATTAAAAGTACAAAACATGATCCTATTACGTTTACATTAAGCGGTAGTGGAACTAATGATGATCCATATATTATAGATAATTATGAACACTTTAAAGAAGCAACAACTAAAACAAAAGAAAATTATAAATTCAAAATAACTAATGATATTGATTTTAATGGTAAACATTATTATGCCTTAGGCACAAATGGTAACTTACTTGGTAGTAATATTGATGGAGATATGCATACACTATCTAATATATCATTTAGTTGCGCTGAAAACTGTGGATTGATATCTCAAAACACTAAAACAATTGAAGGATTAAATTTAAGTAATATAACTATTTCATCAACTAATAATAATGTAGGTGGATTAGTCGGATATAATAAAGGTGTAATTAAAGGAATAAATGTCGATAATATTAATGTAACTGGTTATGATAGTGTAGGTGGATTAGTTGGTGCTATGTCAAATGGCGCTACAATTAACGAAGTATCATTTGATGGTACAGTAACTTCAACGGGAACTACTAGTACTGGTGGTATCGTTGGAACTATCAACGCAGGATATAATCAAATAAAAAATATTTTGATGAGAAACATAATATTAAATTCATCAGGTGTAAGAAGAGCTGGTATAGTAGGAAGTAGTGATACATATACAGGAACAGTAATGACAGGTGTAGTAGAAAATGGTAGATTCTCACATACGACTGCTATGGGTTATGGTGGAACAAATCCGTCAACACTTAAAATATATGCTTCGAATTTACCAGTAAATGGAACTACTGATGGTGGTCTTACAAGATACACATTAATTCCACCAACAACAGTATCAGTAAGTGGTGCAGAAATAGATAGCTTAACTTACTATGATAATGTAGGAGTACTTGATACAGTAATAGGTGGAGATAATGATAATTCAGGATACTATTTCCAATATAATAATTCAGCAGATTCTATTATAGTAGTAAAAGCTGGTGCACCAAGTAATCCAAGTAATCCAGGAACTACAACTCCAGATTCACCAGTCGCGATAACAGGTACACCAACAGGAACAAATCCTCCAACATGTGTACTTAATCAAGTAATACCAAGAAGTAATGGTATACAAGCAGTATTAACATGTGAAGATGAAGAAGGAGCACCAACAATAAGAAGTCAGTGGAATGTAAATGCAGGAGCGCCTACAAATACATTTGCAGATATAGGAATAGTAAAGAATGGTACAGTAAATGGAAATAGTAAAACAGTAAGACCGTATTGGTCAACTAGTGATCCGATATCAGTACCGCATAAAGGAGATTGCTATTACTATAGATTTGGTGCCCAAGATGCATCAGGTAACTGGACATATTATGTAACAAATGAATGTTATCATGCGTTCTTAGATTAAAATAAAAACAACACTTAATTGTGTTGTTTTATTGTACCAAGATTTTTAATTTTCTATCTTCTTTAATTTCTTTAATTCCATCATCTAATTTGTTATATTCAATGAATGGATATATTACATATTTCTTATCTTCAGGTTCCGTAAGTGGCATAACATCATGAGATTTATCATATGGTTCATTTGGAAAATGTACACGTTTCATCTCTTCGTTATGAGCTTCAGGTATCCCTATAATAGCAGTATTGATATTATCAATTCTACATAGTTTATATTTACCAGGAACAAGCTTACTCAATTTGATAACTTCATTATATGTATAAGAAAGTGGTTCAAGCCTTTTACCTTCAATTGGATATAAACAGTTATCTTGAATTTCAGTACAACCATTCTTATAATCAACTATTTCCATATCCTCATTTAAATTCGCGGCAACTCTAACGAATTCATATCTTGAACTTTTATTTTCAATTTTTTCATATATTTCTTTTTCTTTATCTGTTATGGGTACTAAACTTTTTTTCAGAATTTCATTATTACGAAATAAATTAGTATAATCTTTTACTAGTTTTTTTTGAAAAATTATATTAACACCTGGAATGAATGGAAAAACATGCTTAACAAAACTAGGTATTTTTTTATCAATATTATCAAAACAATTTGGATCTATTTTGCTAGGATTTAATTTATACCCATCTTTAAATAGATTATCCATAATTCTATATTCTAATTCACTACCTATATGTACTACTGCCATAAATGATACAACCTCAGCAGCAATCACACCAATAACAATTAAAATTGCCATATAATCACCTCTATTGATTATATATTCTATCATAAAATTATAACATTTCAAAACAAATATTATTTGATATAATAAATATGGTGATTACATGAATAAACTTGATAAATACTACATAGAAAAAGAATTAGATAAATTTAATAATAATGGTTATACAGGTTTCTTAAATGAATTAGAATATAATCATATAAAAAATATACTAAATAAACAACATATCAAATATGATACTTATAGATCATTTCTATATGCAGATAGAGTAATTATATATAATAAACTACCAGAAGTAACATGCTTCAATATAATTACAAATAATACATTAAAACATTCTGATATTATGGGTTCATTATATAATTTTAATATAGATGAAGATATAATAGGTGACATAATAGTAGATGATAATAAATATTACTTTATAGTTTTATCAAAAATGAAAGATTACATTAAAAATAACTTAAGTAAAATAGGTAAGTATAATATTTCATTAAATATAACTGATATTCCAATAAAAGAAAGAAAATTTAAAGAATTAGAATTTATAGTAAGTAGTACTAGAATAGATACAGTTATATCTAGACTAATAAATACAAATAGAAAAAATATAGATGAATTAATATCAAATAAAGATGTTACTTTAAACTATAATATTTTAACAAATAAAAGTTACTTATTAAAAGAAGACGATATTTTTTCAATAAGAAGATATGGTAAATATAGATATATAGGTATTAAAAAGACAACTAAAAAAGATAATATAGTAATAACTTTACAAAAATACATATAAAAAGAGGTATTATCTACCTCCGTTGTTACCAAAAGCACGAGTTCCAATAACAATAACTAATAATATAAATAATACTAATATGATAGCTGCGCCATAACCATTGCCATATCCATATCCTGAATTTACAGGATAACCATAACTAGGGCAGCAAGAATTTCCATAACCAGAGTATCCTCCGTAATAATACATAATGACACCCACCTTTCATTATATTTTATTAAATTACTATACATTTGGTTAATATAAAAGTCTATATATACTATTTAAAAAATACCAAATATATGATATGATAATATATATAAGGTAGGTGATTATATGAGAGTCAAAAACGTATTAAAAAATATAGATAAACCACTATTATTTATGACAATATTTATGTTTGGTTTTGGACTTTTAAATATAGTCACATCATCAAGTAGAGAAGCAGTATTAGTAAATAGAGCAGGTGTATACTTCTATTTTTATAGACAAATAGCAATATTAGGAGTATCTGCTTTAGCATCACTTTTTTTCTTTACAATACCAACAAAATCATATAAATCATTGTGGATCATTCCTTATGGCTTAGCGTTTATATTATGCTTTTATTGTTTTTTTCAATCAGCAAAGAGAGGTGCCCAAAACTGGATACCTATAGGATCATTCCAATTTCAACCATCAGAATTAGCTAAGCCAGCAATAATACTTGCATTAGCTGCATTAATAGATAACTTTGCTAATGGTTTAAAAAATCCAAATATTAATCATATCAAAATGATAGGAACAATCGTATTTGTCGCATTTGTTATTCCAGGAATGATAATATTACAAAAAGATCTTGGTTCAGCAACAATCATTCTCGCAATTTCAGGAATTATGTTCTTAGCAAGTCCAATATTATCTAATGAAAAACTAAAAACAGTTTTACTACTTGGTGGGGTTGCTATAGTTGCCTGTAGTTTACTATTTGCAACTAAAGGTGAAGTATTATCTAAAGCCCAATTATCAAGATTTGATTATATAAATCCATGTAGTAAATATGAAACATCAGGTTATCAAGTATGTAATGCCTATATCGCGTTTAATGATGGTGGCATATTCGGTCTAGGAATAGGTAAAAGTAAACAAAAATATTCATATATTCCAGAACCACATACAGATAGTATATTTGCTATTATAGGTGAAGAATGGGGAGTATTAAAAAGTATGGTATTTGTATTTATTCCATATTTAATCATTCTATATCGTATTACTGAAATAGCTGCAAGAGCATCAACACTAAGAGGTAGATTTATTGCCTTAGGAGTCGCGGTATATATATTCGCACATATATTTATAAATCTTGGTGGATTATTCGCAGTTATTCCGTTAACAGGTGTGCCATTACCATTCTTATCTTATGGTGGTACATATACATTAGGACTCGCCTTATCATTAACAATGGTACAAAGAGTTGCCTATGAAACAAAAACACGAAAGATTAAAGTATAACACTTTATATAAAGTGTTTTTTTTGTTATAATATAAATGGTGATTATATGAAACAAAACATAATAGTATTTGGTACAGTAGTATTTGTATTAGCGGTGACACTAGTTATAGTATTAGTAACAGGTAATAAAGTAAAAACAAGTGAAACAATGGAATATAATTATAATACATACGATGAAAAGGGCAATATTGTAAAAAATACATTAACTTATCAAGAAACAACTGAAGTAACTAATGTAGTTAAAATTGATACATCTAAAGGATTAATATTTGTAGAATTATATCCTGATGTCGCACCTATAACAGTAAAAAACTTTCAAAGTTTAGTAAAATCTAATTATTATAAAGATATGATATTCCATAGAGTTATAAAAAACTTCATGATTCAAACAGGTGATCCAACAGGTACAGGTAGTGGTGGTTCACCTAATAAAATAAAAGGTGAATTTGCATCTAATGGTGTAGAAAATAACTTAAAACATACAAGAGGAGTTATATCTATGGCAAGAGCAAATGGTAAAAATGATTCAGCCTCTTCTCAATTCTTTATTATGCATAAAGATTATCCATCATTAGACGGTGACTATGCCGCATTTGGTTCTGTAGTTGCTGGATTAGAAGTAGTTGATAAAATCGCTACAGTTAAAACTAATTCAAATGACAAACCATTAGAAGATATAAAACTAAATAGTATTAAATTTGTAAAAATAATATCAGAATAACACATTTATATGTGTTTTCTTAATAGAGGTGTATATGAGAATAAATAATGATAATGTAACATTAAGATCAATGAATAAAACAACAGAAGATTATCAATTTGTATACCATTGGTGTCAAAATATAGAAGTATATGAATGGTTTGAGCAAAGAGTTTTATCATATGATGAAGTAGTAGAAAAATATAGAAATAAAATAGACGATATAAAACAAGAAATATTAATTATAGAATATAAAAATAAACCAATAGGATTATTACAATTCTATAAATTTGAAAATGATATAAATCTACCTATAGAAGGAAATATATATGAATATGATTTATTCATAGGTGATGATGAATATCTATCTAAATCAATAGGTGTAGAAGTATTAAATCTTATAGATAACTATCTATTAAATGATAAAAAGGCTACACATATTATATTAAGACCTTTTAAACGTAACATAAGAGCAATTAAATGTTATTTAAAATGTGGATATAACCAAATAAAAGAATACGTAGGTAAAAATACATTAGGTGAAAATGAAGAATACATAGTATTATTAAAAAATGTTTAATTTTTAATAAAACTTTGGTATAATCTTAGTACTGAGGAGTGATACAGTGATTGAAACAGTAGAAAATATTATAAATGATATATTAACTAGAAACGGTATACAAGCATTAAAAATATGTAAATCAAATAGACCTGATTTATGTGATTTTCAATGTAATGAAGTATTTAAATTAGCTAAATCACTTAATATGTCACCTATGGATATAGGTAATAAAATAGTTAAAATATTAAACGATTATAGTGATTTTAATAAATACTTTAAAGAAATTACATTTGCAATGCCAGGATTTATAAATATAGTTGTAAGTGATAGATTAATAAATGAAGAATTAAGAAAAATGGAAAATCCATTATTTAATATAGAGCCATCAAATGAAAATTATGTAATAGATTACGGTGGACCTAATATCGCAAAACCATTACACGTAGGGCATCTAAGATCAGCTATTATTGGTGAATCAATTAAAAGAATTCTAAAATATAGAGGTAACAAAGTTATCTCAGATGTTCACTTAGGAGATTATGGTTTACAAATAGGTGAAGTAATATACGCAATTAAAAAAGATGGATTAAGGAAAGAAGATATTACATTAGAATACTTAAATAAAGCATATCCAGCTATGAGTGCACTTTGTAAAGTTGATGAAGAGATAAAAAAAGAATGTGAACAAATCACAAAAGATATGCAAGATGGAGATCCATACTATAATGAATTGTGTGATGTTATTTCTGAAGTATCAGTTGAAGATATCAAAAAAATCTATAATTCATTAGATGTTTCATTTGATTTATGGGATTCAGAACGTACAGCATATAAATATATACCTGAATTAGAAACATTATTAAATAATAAAGGAATATTATATAAATCAGAAGGTGCAATGGTA
>ODAI010676305.1_pt1 | contig 25121 bp, 9 predicted proteins | sample 1539321 | NCBI WGS metagenome assembly ODAI01 (sample SAMN02144231, study PRJEB22623) | gut metagenome | biome: sheep rumen | host: Ovis aries | place: New Zealand
GCCAGCACCGGGGAAACCGGAGCGGACCCGGGGACTGGCGCTGACGGCCGGGGAGTGGATGAGGCAGACGCCGGGAACGGCGGTGCCGGCACTTCAGGCACAGGTGCCGGCACTTCAGGCGCAGGTGCCGGCGCAGATAGCGCGGGTGCGGGCGAAGCCGGGACGGCCGGCGCCGGAACATCCGAAGCAGGCGCCGCCAACGAGAACACTGCAGGTCAGGAAGCGGATGCCGGAACAGCCGGCACGGATGCTGGAAAGACTGGCGGAAGCGGGGCCAATGCAGGAGCAGGAGCGGCCGGCACCGGGGCAGAGGGAACGAAATCTGCAGAAGCCGATGCGGAAGGCACGAATCCTTCTGCGGGGACAAACTCTTCCGACGGAGAAACGGACGCGTCAGCTGACAAAGCTTCCCAGATCGAAGCAAAAGTCGAGGAGATGCTCGCCGCTATGCCCCTTGAGGACAAGGTGGCCCAGCTCTTCTTTGTGACGCCGGACGCACTGACCGGTGTTTCCGATGTCACCAGGGCTGGAGATACTACCCAGAGCGCCTTCGACAGGCGGCCGGTCGGGGGAATCGTTCTCTTTGAGAACAATATTTCCGGGCCGGACCAGTTGTCTTCATTTACAGAGGGAATCACGCAGATCAGCATGGACCGAGCGGGCGTAATACCCTTCATCGCGGTCGACGAGGAGGGCGGCACGGTCCTTCGAATCGCCAAAAACGGGAATTTCGGCCTGAATGAGACGGGCAGGATGGCAGACGTCGGCGCGACGGGGAATCCCGCGGAGGCCAATGCGGTCGGTTCTTATATAGGCTCTTACCTGGCAGACTACGGTATCAATGTGGATTTTGCTCCGACAGCCGACGTGCTGACCAATCCGGAAAATACGGTCGTCCGGGATCGGGCCTTCGGGAGCGACGGGGATGCGGTGGCCGGGATGGTGGCCGAATGCGTGCGCGGGTTGACCGGGTATGGCGTCAGCGCGACGCTCAAGCATTTTCCGGGACACGGGTCCACGACGGGAGACTCCCACAAGGGTGCCGCGGTATCCTACCGGACCATGGATGAACTCAGGGAGACAGACCTTAAACCCTTTGCAGCCGGCATAGAGGCCGGGGCCGAATTTGTCATGGCAGGCCACATCAGTTTTCCCAACGTCGATACCGGGGAGGACGTGCCGGCGACCATATCCCGCTATTTTCTGACGGATATCCTGCGGAGCGAGATGGGGTTCGAAGGTATTATCCTCACCGATGCCTTGAACATGCAGGCCATCACGGACTACTACAGTTCCGGCGACGCGGCCATCAAAGCCATTAACGCCGGTGTGGACATGATTCTTATGCCGGCCAGCTTTGGGGACGCCTACAGCGCGGTGCAGTCCGCGGCTCAGGATGGGCGGATCACTGAAGAGAGAATCGACGAGTCGGTGCGGAGGATCCTCAGAGTCAAGCTTGGAAAAATGACGGCGGAGTCATGATGGCGCGACATGAAAAATGTGTTAGTTTAAATGAAAAATGTGGTATTCTTTTGTGCATGGTGATAGAATGGTATAGTGTATATGCAAACGGATAGTCTGCCCTTTTGGCGGGCAGACATCCGCTTCCGGGACCGGTTCGGACGGTCTTAAGACCACCTGGGCATCCAGGCGGATGGACCGCCGGAGAGGGAGGCCCGGGATTTTGGTTGTCCTCGGGGTTTGCATTTACAAACGATTTGGATGGGGGAAACATGCTATGAACGCAAGAAGGTCAAAAAGAGCAGGAATTTGGGCAGTTCTCCTGGCTCTTGTTTTTTTTGTTTCGATGTGCCTGCCGTCCGCTGCTGTATGGGCGGATGAGGGCGGAATCGATGAGACGCCGGTGGATGTCGTCCTGGTCCTGGACTGCTCCGGCACCATGCCGGCCAACGATCCCAACAGGCTGGTGGCTGCCGGCACCAAGATGTTCATCGACATGCTGCCTGAAGGCCGGGCCTGCCGGTTGGGCATCGTGGTCTTCGGCGTTGATTACGGGAAGGATGCCTACAATATCTGCCCCGACGACGCAGCCTGCCGCAACCTGATCAAGGTGGCCTTCCCCCTTCAGGACTTTACCAGTCAGAAGGCCAAGGCGGCTGCCAAAAAGGTCATTGAGGAGGAGACTGCCAAGTCCGGTCCTCTTTCCCCGGTCGGCTATGCCATGCAGGCCGCTTCCCAGATGCTCACAGAAGCCAAGGCTGCCAAGGATAATGCCGCCATCATCCTCATGACGGACGGCCAGGTGGAGGGTCAGCAGGACGGCTACAACCCCTACCTCAGCATGTATATGGATTACGACAGCATGGAGGCGGCACTCTCCGTCGCAGCTTCCAACAGCTGGGACGTCTACGGCATGGAGATGAATTTTGCCGGAGACAACAAGAAGGATGCAACAAACTTCGGCGCTGTCGGTTATTATCAGATGAGGGAGAACATTCCCAAGAAGACCGGTACCGAGCCGATCGAGCTCCGGGACACCAAGCAGGCCCAGCAGAAGTTCCAGGAGATCATCAGCCGGCTCTTCGCAAGCCCGGAACCTTCCACGACGCCGTTTAAAGGACCGCACTACGAAGAGAACGTCGGCGACATGATTGCCGAGTGGTCCGTGACCTTCACCAGCGATGTTCTCGACAAGGTGAAAGGCTTCAAGGTCACGACGCCGGACGGCAAGGAAACAGCCTTCAAACGAGCTGCCGATACACAGGTAAATGAAAACCTGGCTGCAGTCTTTGACAAGCAGTACATCATGCTTAAGGTCTACGCGCCCCAGGCCGGCAAGTGGCAGATCGACATGGATGGCGTCAAGGAGGGGGAGGGCAACTTCACAGCCGCCAGTGTCCTCATGACCCAGACCAACCTGGCGCTCTACTCCTCCATCGCGAGCGGAGAAATCCCCGCCCAGACCACGGTGGACTTCAAGGCCACATACGAGTATGGCGGCAGGGCCTTCACGTCGGATTCCTTCTACAAGGACCACCCGGCCAAGCTCTACATCAACGACAAGCCCGTCATGGACATGTCCGCGACCAGCGACGGCTACGTCGCCACCTACACCTTCGAGAAGAAGGGCAGCTACAGCGTCTATGCCAGGGTCGACGATAAGGGCTTCCGCAACGGCTACAAGGCCAGCGGCAAGTTCCTTTACACAATCGACAATGAACCGACGGTAGTCAAGGGACAGATTCCTGACATGAGCGCCGACTGCGGCAAGGAAGCCGGCGGTATCCATCTGGATGAGTACTTCGACAGCCCTGACGGTGACGCCCTGATTTACACCGTCGACTATGATAAGACTGTCAATATCAAGGACAAGATCACGCCCGATGGTATCCTGACCATGTGCGCAGGCAGCCAGGCCGGCGTTTATCCGGTCACGGTCACAGCCAGCGACGGTTCCGACAGCGACAAGGTGGAACAGACCTTCCAGTTCGAGGTCACCAACCAGCCGCTGACCTTCACGGGCACCGAGGAGGACAAGCATATCACCATCGAGCTCTCCCCGGACAGTGATCAGTATCCCAAGTCGATGGAGTTCAAGTGGGACCAGTTCTTCCATGATCCCGACGGCCTGCCGCCCAGAATTGTGGTCCTCGAGGACAAAAATGAAGACAACTGCATCAGCTGGATGCAGGACCGCGAGCGCACCGGCATCACCTTCACGGCCGAGAAGGGTGGCGAAGCCAGCTTCTCCGTCGTGGGCATGGACGACAACGATGTCCTGGTCAACTACACCATCGTTTTCGATGTGACCTCAATCACCAGCAAGGAGATCATAGTAAAGAAGTTCGGGCTTCCGGTCGGCATTCTGGCTGTCCTTCTCATCGCCGCCGCCGGTGTCTGCATTTTCCTCTTCGCAGGCAGGAAGATCTACGGCACCTGGGATATCTACACCAGCACCGGCAGCAATGAACCTGAGGTCAGGATCGGATCCACCGGCTCCGGCAAGAAGGCCAAGTGCAAGCTGGATCGCCTGCTCTCCGAGCTTGACATGGACACCGGCTTCGGCGCCGTCACACTGGAGGCGGGCACCAAGCTTTCCAAGAGTGTCTTCGTGACAGGTCTTAACGGTATGGATGTCGAGATTGACGGCGTGCCCGAGGAGGATCCGAAGAAGCTCAAGAAGGTGGAAATCAGACGCGGGCATGAGATCCGGATCACCGGCCCGTCGCTCTCAGTCACACTGACAAGACTCAGCTGACGGAGAAATCCCGATGCCGGTTCAGAATTCAGATGTAAGGCTCAGGCGTAAAGCCAAAACCGGATCGGGCGATGAGGACCGCACGTCCCCTTCATACACGGCAGAACGCAAGCGCAGCAAAAATGCCTGCCGGACAGCCGCATTCACGTAAATAAGCCGCGCCGCAGCGCTTATTTCTGCGGCGCGAGCATATAAATGATCACGAAAAAAACGTGGACTTATCAACACACGAGGAGGAAATATGGCAACAGAACAGTTATCCAGAGAGCAGCTTGAAATCATGCTGGACGTCGGCAAGGTCGACGCCGGCAACGGCACCCTGTTCGGCGTGGAGAATAAGAGAGCGCCCAGAAAACAGGGCCTGACCCTGGTCATCAGCAGCGGCGGCAGCGGCATGTCCGCCATCCGGGAGGCCATGAAGACGGCCAACCAGAAGTTGACCCCGGACTTTGCCACTTATGTCAAGTTCATCGTAGTGGACTCCTCCACCGGTGAGATCGATGCCATGAAGAAGCTGGGCATCGATGTCATCAACATTTCCTCCCCGGCTGCCGACCAGCGCATGATCGCCGCCAACAGGGACTTCTTCTACAAGAAGTTCGTGCCGGCCGACTACAACGTGACCCTGCTCAACTCCGATGGCGCCAGCCAGGACCGTATGACGGGCAAGATCAAGCTCTACGATAAGAACGGCGGCAAGACCAACGACGAGATCCTCCGCGACCACATCGAGAACCTTTTCAAGAATGACTGGAAGGGCTTTTCCAACCTGCCGGTGGATATCATGATCCTCTCCGGCATCAGCGGCGGCAACGGCAGCGGCACCTTCCTGGACATCGCGGCCCAGGCCAGACGCGCCTGCCCCAACAAGAACGACGTCCGCGTCTACGGCTACCTCATGCTTCCGGATACGGCCGAGCGCTATGCCAACTCCACCGCCTCCAAGAACAGCCTCTACAGGAACGGTTTTGCCGCCCTGAAGGAGCTGGAGAGCTATATGAGCATCGACTTCGAGGACGACCGCCAGGAGCTCTTCCCCTCCCAGGTGGCAGCCAACGACGTGGTGGTCTCCAATGTCAACAGGCTCTATGACTTCCCGGTCCTCATTTCCGGCGACTATGACGCGGCCGTCTCCATGATCGCCGAGACCATCGTCAACTCCATCGCCGACTCCGAGGGCAAGTTCGAGCAGCGGGCCTTCTACAGCAACAACCTGACCATCCGCTCCACCACCATGTCCAGGAAGGAAATGATGAATGCGGGCGTCCTCAAGGCGGATGCCTGCCCCGAGGATTCCCACCTCTACTGCGGCATCGGCTTCGCCCACGCCTCCATCCCGGAGAAGATCGTCATCCCCAACGTGGTCAGCCGGATCAACAGGAAAATGTACACCGCCGTCGATACCCTGGGTGTGCAGGATGCCCAGAAGGCCGCCTTCTGCACCAAGGAGAAGCGCCTTAGCAGGATCGAGTTCGAGACTGCCATGCGGACCCTGCTCAGCCTGGACAGCCGGGCCAAGCTGGATGAAAACTCCCTTAAGAACAAGGTCCTTCGGCTCTTCTCCTCCAAGACCGGTGTTGGAGAGAACCAGTATGAGGTCACCTACGACCAGCTTGCCACCGGTGATTTCAGAGAGTATCTCAAGGGCTTCAATGTGGAGCGCACTGTTAATAAGGCGGTGGTGGATTTCCCGCTCGAGCTGCAGAAGCTTTATACTTCCATCGAGACCCAGGCACGTCTGATTATGAACACCTACGGACCCAGAGCCATCGAGTACCTCTATGAGGGCAAAGGCAACGACGATGAGAAGGGTGTCCCGGAGAATTATACGACCATCTCTCTCCGCCATCAGATTGAGGTAGTGGCTTCCGAGTTCAATAAACTGGCCAACACGCCCGGCCGCTATCCCGGTACCATCCAGGTCAAAGGCTTCTTCGGAAAGCTGGTCGATAGCATTATGGTGAAGACAGTTGACGAGTGGTGCCAGACTGCCCGGTCTGCCGCCCAGACCGACATCTACTGCAAGGTCGCTCAGCGCATGACCGGCGGCAACGGCGGTTGGAAGACCGAGTTCGACGACAGGATCGTCCGCTTCAAGGACTACTGCGTGAGGTTCGCCAGCGTCATCGAGACCATGATGGACTACTACACCGGCGTCGGCAGCAGCCTGGACGAGGCGGATTACAAGAAGTTCGCCTCCTCCACCGGCGACCCCAACGGCGTCAACCTCTGCTCCGATGCGGCTGTCTACGGATGGGTCCGTGAGCGTGTCGAGTCCAAGGTCAACGGCATCAACATTATCGACGCCAAGAGAGCTCTGATCGACGACTTCTATGAGAACCTGGAAGCCTGGATCAGCGGAGAGCCGGGCAAGGCCCGCCGCCAGTTCGATGACGTCATGAGCCGGATCTGCAGCGTCGGCAAGTACTCCGGCGCCACGGGCGGCCTCAACCTGACCATTACAGACTACTTCGAGGAGGTCCTGAAGGACGTTTCCCAGGCGGAGCAGTCCATCCGGATCAACAACTCCGTCGATGACATCATGAGAAGACTGACCGTGACCAGCGCTCCCTCCCTGGAGCTCAAGGGGGACAAGTACGGCCACATTAACAAGGTCATCCTGGTTCCCAGAAAGCTCATGACAGGTTCCCACGGCCAGACCATCGAGAATGCCTTCCGCCGCCATATCAACGAGGGCGACACCATGGCAGTTTCCTCCGTCGTCGATGCCATCGTCTGCTACCAGGCATCCGTCGGCAACGGCCTCTGTGACCTGAAGAACCTCCAGCTCTGGGAAAATGGCTATGAAGCGGCTGCTTCCGCCACCATGCACCTGAGCAATGGCGAGCATATCCGTCTCCACATGGATACCGGTTATGCCCAGTATAAGGAGCTGACCAAGTCCGAGACCGACCGTGAGCTTGGCCGCACCAGCAGCAGGCTGAGCGCCGAGGACGATCTGGTATTCGGAACCGGCCTTTCCTGGCTCCATTATCCGTCCATCAACCTCCATCGTTACCAGGATGACTTCAACTCTTCCGAGAACACGGCGGAGGGCAGGTACCGCCGCGAGGTCTTTAACCAGAAGATCGACAAGGCCCTGGAGCTCAAGATCATCGAGTGCGAGCGCACCGGCGACACCTACAAGTACTACCTTAACATCCTGCCCAGCGACTGGGAGGACCTCAACGTCAAGGGATATGGCGAGACGGATGAGAACGGGTTCTATGAGCGCGGCAAGCTCCTCTTCAGCTATCTGAAGGGCCGCAACAGCCACTCCTCCAAGCCCTACCGCAAGCAGATTGCCCTGCAGAACAGCCCGGCCTTCGGCCCCGAGGGCTTCGACTTCTCCGACATCATCCGTCTGGAGCACTGGTCCGAGGACAGGATTACCAAGACCCACAGGGCTTACATGAAGCGCATCATGCGCAAGGCTACCAACCTCTACCAGACCATGGAAGACACCCTCTACCGCTACTTTGAGGTCGAAGAGGCCCTGAAGGAGCGCGAGAAGACCCTGGTCGGCAAGAAGGAGGCTGAGGCCGTCAAGAACAGGGCCAAGAAGTTCGTCGGCTTCATCACCGGCGGCGTCATCAACCCGGACGAGGAGCAGTACGAGTGGACCGTCCAGACCAGCGCCCGCGGCGCCACAGCCGAGCTCATCACTTTCTCCAGAAGGCTCAAGATGAATCTGGGCGACTTCCAGAAGACTCTTCTGGGTGACGGCTTTAAGCTGGCCATCATCTATGACAAGTTCCTGGAGCTGCTGGAGGACGGCAGCCTCGAGGAGGATACCCTGGAGGATGTCCGCACTGCCCTCATGGATAAGATGAGCGACAAGCAGTTCGACCAGCTCCTGGATGCCAGACTTCCGATTCTGGAGGATGAGCTTTCGGCCTTCACTGCCAAGTTCGGCAAGAAGAAGGATCCGGTGGACGCCATCATGGACGCCTACGAGCTTGAGGATTCCGACTTCGCCGTGGCGGACCGCCTGGCGACCCTCTACCAGGCCGTGGCGGACGTCTTAAAGAGCCTTCAGTAAACCAGCGATTGGTCAGCACCCGATTGGAATGCCTTTAGCCTGAAGGGGAGATTTACCTGACGGATATTGTGTACCTGCCATGCCGGACGGTCAGGGCGTGAAGCGCCTTCGACCATTGGAGGCGGGAGTGACTGATCAGTGACCATGACTTTGACCATTCCTGACGAAGGATGATACGGCTCCGGCCGTATCATCCTTTTACAGAAAGACAGGAGACCTACCAAATGCCTACAGAGCTTAGAAATTACAGCACGAGCCAGGACGCTACCATGATCTTCTTCGACATGGTGAGGGACTCTGAGTCCTTTGAGGTGTATCTCAGCGATCTTTTCGACGAGGGCCAGTACATTTACCAGCGCGGCGCCGGCATGGGCGGCCAGGAGCTTTTTCACTTCCTGAGCGAGAAATTGGCCAACGGGGATCTTATGCCCGTGCCCAGCGGCAGGATTCTGTGCTGCTTCCATATGATGCTCCAGGACCTCACCGACGAATGGGTCGACCGGTTCTTCGAGAAGGCCTACGAGCTGCGCCGCTTCGCGCCGCTGACCAACCTTTTCGACCAGCACTATATGATTCTTCTGAGGAACAGCGCAGGATTTATCCAGGACGATGCCGAGAAGACGAGAATTAACCGGCTTCTCATCCGTCTGGGTACCGAGTCCCCTGACGTCTCCCACCAGGTCTACCTGATGCGGACGGCCGGGTTCGGCGCTGATTTCATGAGCCAGGAGAAGGCGGTGGCCTACATGCTCCACCTCCTGACCCGTCAGGCCTACAGCTCTGTGATCCCTCTTAAATACGGAATTCCCCTGCGTATGCTGGATTCCGGCGACTACTACGCAGCCAGGGCAGAGAACTGCCACCAGAATATAGAGGCAATCGATAGCTGGCAGAACAGTGAAACCGATCCCGGCCTCGCCCAGCTGATCGACCTGATCCGCGTACCCATCCAGGGCTCCGGCGGCAAGATGGAGGATGAGCTTCGGGCCTTCCGCAGAAGGACAGCCCGGTGCCCGGTCAGCGTGAACAACTATGAGGGAAATTTCTTCAGAGGCTATCACCGTGTCCTCTCCCCCAATCATCCGATCCTGCAGCAGATTCAGGACGAGTATGTGGGCGAGATCATGGGCAGGCTGGTGGAGGAGACCAACTTCAGCGAGATCAAGGCCCTGCTCCGCGACGAGTACCATTATCCGGACCTGAAGAAGCTGGTGGAGCGCCTTTCTGACGGCAGCTTCAAGGCGGCCTGCATCAACACTGAAGGCCAGCAGAGAAAGGAAGAAGGCAAGGCTGCCCTCTTTGAGCGGCTCTACGAGAAAGCTGAGGCGGAGATCCGCAAGGCCATGCCCGATGTGGACGGTCTGCTCAGGAAAAAGCTGGCTGCGAAGAGAAAGTACACACGCGAGCTCATCCTTGCCGGCAAGTACCAGAACATCGAGGACTGCTTCGAGCGGATCGACCACGAGGTGGAGCCGGAACAGATCGCCGGCCACTTCGCCCTCAACGTCAGCACCACAGCCCTGGTCAGCGGAGAGCCGGCCAGCAACTGGCTGATCAGAAATTACAGCATAAACGGTGTGATGACAGCCTACCGTTATCCCGCCATCCGCCCCTGCGAGATCGTCATGATCAAGGAATCGGATATCGTGGATCTTGCGGCGGCCGGCGCGGAGACCGAGCTTGGTATCATTTACTGACAGGAAGGAGACTGGGATGGATTTATTAAGCAGGATCCATGTTACGGACAGGGGCTTCAAGCTGATGCCCCCCGAGGCGGGAGACCGGAAAGCCTACTATGGGCTCTTTACCCTCAAGGACGACCCCAACGCGGTCCCCTCTCTTTCCGGCGTCCAGTACTGGGACTTAAAGAACGGCTTCGAGGAGGACATCAAAAAGCCCGAGAGCTTCGTCTACGTGGAAGAGCGGGTCGGCGATCAGGTGGTGGATACCTGCCGGTTCTACTACGCCAAGAACAAGCGGAAGGGCTCCCTCACTTACAAAATCGAGAAGAAGAGAAAATACGGTTCCGATGCCTTTCTCATCACCATCACCTGGAACAGTCCGGCGGAGGCCATTCACAGGACCTATGTGTCTCTCATGGACAACAAGAAGAACAAGTATCCGTTTATAACCAACCTCATCGGGCAGGACCTCTCCGGCGAAGACCAGTTCGTCTTCCATGCGCCCGAGGGGGACACTGAGGACGATTACCGGCTGGTCTTTTCCGACCTGCTAAAGCAGAAATACGTCATCACAGAATAAGAAGGGGATTGCCGGAAGATGATTTACGATTACTATTGTATGGACTGCGGCAACAAGTTCAAGGGCGAGGAGATCCGCTTTGATTTGGGCGAGATCATCGGCGTCCGGAGCAAGGAGGCCGCTGAGGGCGACGGCGGGCAGAGCGTTTTCTCGAAAAATGAAGCCATGCTCATCGACGTCGAAAAACTGAAGGAACTGGCTGTAAAGAGCAAGGTGAAGCTCGTCCATGGCGAGAAGGTCAGACTCTGCGTCACCCTGCGGGATTTCCTGAAAATCATGGGCGGAAACGTCGGTGAGAAGGAGAACCGCGCCACTCTCATGACGGAGATGATGGAGGAGAGCCGCCACGACGAGCTCAAGGACATCCTCCGCGAGGTCTACCGGACCAGTGAGAACGCCGAAGTCGAGGACCAGGAGATCAATGCCTTTAAGGCCAGACTGGACACGGCTTTCCCGCTCTCCGAGGACGCTGAGAACTTCATCCGCAAGTGGGAGGAGGCAGGCAACCTGTCCGAAGCCCAGCAGCAGACCATCCGGAACATCCGGAGCAGCATGGAGAACTACATCGCTTACGTCTACATCGTTCCCGAGTTCTTCGAGAACGGCAAGTCGGACAAGCTTTACTCCATCCGCTACACTAGGGATAAGAATGCGGCGACCATGATGACGCCCGCCGCCCCGACGGAAATCCGCGGCTACTGCCCCAAGTGCGGCAAGCCCGTCCTGAAAAATGCAGGCAAGTGCCCCCACGAGATGATCGGTCTCCTGGGCGTCCAGAGCGCAGGTAAGACCTCCCTGGTCGTCGCCATGGTCCGTGAGCTCCAGAACTCCTTCGAGGAGCTGGGCGTGGCCTATCCGGGCCAGCTTCTGTGTGACAGCCGCTACCGGATCATGCAGGACAACTTTGAACTCTACGACAACGGCTGGGCCGTCGGCAAGACGCCCATCCTCGGTACCGGCGGTACCTTCAACGCGACTCTTTTCCTGAGCTCCCCCGACAACCGGATCCAGAAGCTGGTCACTTTTGCGGACATCGCCGGTGAGCTCTGCTACGATATCAACAACAAGGCCGTCAACATCCGGGCCTTCAATGAGTTCCCCCTGGTCAAGGCCTGCGACATGTACATCATGTGCACCTGCATCGACCAGTCCGGCTACGGCAACGCGGACGGCGTCACCGTCAAGAAGATGCCGCCCGAGGCTCCCCTGGACATCACTTTCACGATGTACGATGAGATCTACAAGGACAATGTGGCCAAGGGCCGGCGGATCCCGCCCCTCTGCATCGTCCTGACCAAGACCGACATGGTCACCAAGCCCAACTTCGTCAAGGCGGAGGACAACCCGGTCTACAAGATTAAGACCAGCAAGAACTACCAGTTCGCCTCCCCGCTGGAGAACCTGGGCATGACCTACGACTCCTTCAAGTCCGTCAACATCCGGGAGCCCATCCGGAGGGCCTGCACCCTGTACAACCAGATGAGCGGGAAGACCTATATTTCCATGATGTCCTGCTCCGCGCTGGGGCGCAAGGGCACCCTCTACAGCGGCAATATCGATGAGATCGTTCCCTACATGGAGGACGGCGAGGAGATGCCCTTCGAGCGAGTCCGCCTCAAGGACCTCTGGAATTGGATCCTCAAGGTTTCCGGTCTGACCGGTGTCGACGCCCCCAAGGGGTACCTGATGCCCGCCATCCCCTCCTACAAGGAGACCTATTCCATGGACAACCAGGGCCGTCAGAAGAATACCTTCAACGGCAACATGGCGGAACTCCGGAAACGGCTCGCCTGCGTCAGCTCCCTCTTCCTCAACCAGTCTGATCTGGACGGGCAGCTTATGAGGGCCCTGAGCGAACCGGTCAAGAAATGGCCGTGGCAGAGAGAGGATGACGTCCGCATGGAGAACATCGATTCCATCGTTGAGTCGAACAGAGCCAAGATTTGACCAAAGGAGATAGGACTATGAGCAATCAGGCAGGAATTTTGACCTTTACTGACCTGTCCCAGGTGCAGAAGACGCGGGAGAACAGCGAGCTCGGCAATTACCTGGGCAAGATGCGGGTCACCCGCTCCACCGATCTGACCAATGACATTGCCGTCATTTTCCAGAATGGGTCGGCCAGAAGGTCCAACTTCTTTATGGATTTCCGCTACAGGGACTACGCCTCCATGATGCGCGGCCTCAACTATCAGATGCCGGTCTACGGTGTGAAGGGGCTTACCCCGAAGATCACCCGTGACGCCCGCTATGTCGAGCTCCTCATGTGCGAGGAAAAGGAGCTGGCGGGGGCCGGTTTCAATGATCTCATTTTCGGAACCAGCTACCTGACAGGAGAGGAGACAGTCTCCCTGACCGACCGGGAGCTGGTGGCGGCCATGAGCGACGGCGGCTCCGCCGTGAGCTGCTCCGTGAGACCGGAGATGAAGGAAACTGTCTGCCACGTGGTAGAGAAGATCTGGGAGGCTCTGGAAAATGACCCCAAGACCCGGTTCATCATCCGCATGAAGCGGGCTGAGAGCCGGTCCATGGCCCTGCTCCAGCAGGTATACGCCCTCCTGCCGCTCCGCCTCAAGCTCCAGACAGGTTTCGAGACCAATATTGCGGCCGCTGACCTGCAGCAGATCGACAAGAGCGGCATCCCCATCTACGTTCTGACCATGGACAAGGCGGAGGCCGTTGAGAAGGATCGTTTCTCCTTCCCGGTCGTTATTTTTGACCTGGACAACGAGGGCGGTTACAGCTACGACGCCGCCAAGCTGGCCCAGATCCGTCAGCTGGCCGAGAACATGAACGCCAAGCTGGCCACCGACCTGGATGACGCCGAGAAGGCTTACCTGGAGGCCAGGGAGCTTTCCTCCTCCTCCTTCAAGTATTACGGCAGCTTCCTCAGCAGCCTGGCCACAGGCGGCGATTACTGGTGGAAGCGCGACCGCTTCGACAGCGTGGAAGACCTCCAGAAGGCCTATGAGCGCCAGGCGGACCTCATGAAGACGGAGGATTACCGCAAGGATGCCATGACGGCCCTCTACACGAAGATCTATCCGAGCAGCGACCTGGCCAACCAGACGGTGGCCATCGTGACGGATCCCAAATACCAGGGACGCGAAGGTCTTCTCAATTTCCTGGCCGGCGAGCTTGGCCAGAAGAAGCAGCTGGAGGCCATCTGGGGCCTCAAGCAGACCATGGACAAGCGGACCAGAGCTGCTCTCGAGAAGGCCGAAGGCGACAAGCAGGCAGCGCTGACCGCCCTGCAGGCGGATCTTGCTGCCAAGCACGCCGCCGCCATAAAACAGACCACCGAGAGAGCTGAGACGGCTGAACAGGCCGGCAGGGAGCTCAAGGCGGCCAACCAGAAGCTGCAGAAGGAACTCCAGACCATCGAGGACGAAAAAGGTAAGCTCCAGGCAGTCCTTGACAGGAACCCCGGCGGCCAGGAGGCCATCGAGGAGAATGAGAAGCTCAAGAAGGCCCTGAAGGCGACCAAGGAAGGCAAGGCGGCCGCGGAGAAGACCAGGACGATTCTGGGAATCGTCGCCGGAGTCCTCGGCGTGGCAGCTATCCTTTTCGCCGTGCTCTGGCTGACAAAGAAGACACCGGCCCCGGCGACCGCGCCGACGCCTACACCTGCTGTTGAGACGACAGTTGCCCCCACGGAGGCAGCCGAAGCCGCGGAGCCGACTGAAGCGCCCGATGCGGAGGTCACGCCCGAGGCGACCGAGCCCACGGAAGCGGCTGCGCCGACCGAAGTGCCTGCGGAGACGGGAACAGCCGACAGTGAAGACGCCGAAGCGGCGGTGACGCCGGAAGCTGAGACAGGCGAGGCTGTGACCGGTGAGGATGAGACCGTGCCCGGCGCTGTCCCGGCAGTATCCGGCACAGTGGCCGACGATCTGGCCGTCATCCAGGGCGCAAATCCCACAATGGGCCTTGAGGATGAAAGCTTTGCCGACAACGAGTGGCTCGGTGAGGCTACCAGCGTCTATTATCATATCAAGTTCGCTGACGATGAGAACGGCACAGGGTCTTCCGAGGATCCGACCAAACCCTATATCGGACTCTATGTGAGCACCCAGGAGCCGGACAACGAGAGAGGCACGCTGGATGACGGCTCCGCCGTGTATCAGTGGCAGGCCGTGTCTGAGCTGGATGCGTCCAAGGGCATCGCGGCCGCCTGGTTCGACGAGCCTGAACAGGTCTATTATCTGCACCTGGCCTATGCGGACGGAGACAGGGATGAAACGACCTTCTCGACCACCGAGTCGGAGGGCAAGACCTGGATCGGTTGGCTCGTGGACCGCAAGGAAGCGGACGAACCCAGCGCGTATGCCTACACCTGGATGCCCAGAACATCTGCTCCGACAGAAGGCGGCATTTCCGGTGAGGACAGCCAGTCCGGTCTTGATTATCAGGAATAAAAGGGGGGAACATCATGGCTTTTAAAAAGAAAAAAACTTCGAAAATGGCAAATGACGACAATTTCGAATTCGACTCCTTCGGTGACGATATCGACCTGGGCGGGAGCGATGACTCCTTTGGGGGCGATATTGACTTTGGCGGACAGGATGATAATCCTTTCGGCGACGGGACTCAGCCCGTTGGCAAAAAAAGCGGCAAAAAGGGCGGCGGAAAGTCCGGCGGCGGTGTCGGCGGTGTGATCGGCATCATCGTGGCGGTCCTGGCTGTCATTATTGTCGGCGGCGCGATCGTCTCTGCCGTGATCGGCCCGACCAGGGGAGACTGCAAGAAGGTGGCTGCCCGCTTCCAGGAAGGCTGCAATGAGATGGACTTCTACAAGCTGGCCGACTGTGTGGCTCCTTCCTATCGTCCGGCCATCAAGGCCATCATCATGGTGGCCTCTCTGAGTGACGAGGATGTTGATGCGGTGGTCACCATGGTGGACCAGGCGACCGGCGGCATTCTGGGAGATGCGGCGGAACAGACATCCACCTCCCTCAGCCAGGTCTTTAAGCAGGTGACGGTCGAACCTGTGAAGATCGACATCCTGCCCGGCAAGACCAGGTCTATGAGATGTAAGGTGACGGCCGGTGTCTTTGACGTTTATGTCAAGGTGACAGTCGCCAAATCCCACGGCGAGGCTTACATTTCCAGCGTTCAGCTGGATAAATGAAGGACACTTGTGAAGGCTGCCGGGAAAACGGCAAAATGGGCAGATGACCAGATCCGCTTGTACGAAGCCCGGCGGACGGCGGCTGAAGAAGCAGCCGCGCTATGACAGCGCCTTCACAGGCAGCCAATCGAGTATAGTGCACGCACACGCCCAGGCACGGCGCCTTCGCGTATTGAGGGCCGGGCAGTCTATAATGGCAGCCCGGCACTTTTTGTACCGGCGGCAGGATAGAGAATGTCTGAGTGTTGAAGCCCCGATGCTGCAGAGATCGTCAGGGTGTCGACGCCCCGATGCTGCAGAGATCGTCTGGGTGTCGACGCCCCGATGCTGCAGAGACCGTCTGAGTGTTGACGCTCCGATGCGGCACAGATGGCGGGATTTTTTCAGTGGCTGAAGGACATGAGGCGGAAGTTGATTGTGAAATCCCCTGGCTTTTTGGAGAGAAGCCGGGAGGGCAGAGGATAAAAACGTGAACCAGACACCAGAGAAAGACCGGAAACAGAAGAAGGAGAAGGCAGGAGGGCTGCGCGAGAAGGATCGGGCAGTCCAGGAGACACTGCTTTCCGAGGAGGGAGCCCCGGAGGCAGAGAAAAAAGCCCGACCCGGGGAACGTGACCGGCTCAGGGAAGATTATGAGAAGCTCAAGAAGCGGTACAACCGTATGGTGCGGCGCTTTGGCGCGGTGACGGGTGCACTGGCGCTCCTGGTGGTGCTGGTCTTCATTTCCGGCAGGATGGGTTTGCTGAGTAGTCAGAAGCCGGCGGACCAGGCGACGGACGCCCAGGCGTATCCAGAGCCGGTCGTCACCACGGAGGCCGGACATTCCGCGGAAGGGGAGAACGCAGACGCAGGGTCTGAGGCAGCTGTCACGCCTGAGGGACAGGCAGCCGGCAGCACGGAGACAGAGACGGCGGGGACGACGGAAAAAGATCCGGGAACGGTACCGGGTGAAGCCGCAGAGACGGCGGAAGGCACCGAACCGACCGGTGCGGCCTCGCCGACTTCGGGGGCTGAACCGACTGGTGCAGCTTCACCGACTGCAGGGGCTGAACCGACCGGTGCAGTTTCACCGACTTCGGGGCCTGAGCCCACCGGTGCAGCCGCGACGACTCCGTCACCCGCTCCCTCCGGAAAACCCGATGACGGGCAGTCCTGGTTCCCGGCCGACCATGCTTCCGAGCAGGCGGGCAGTATCCTGATCGAGCCCATGGAGATCCAAATGGTCAGCGCGGGGACTGTGTACAACCCCATGCAGGTGGACTGGGAGAATGCGAGGACGTATTTCCAGGCCTTTGAGATCAAAGAGGGGGATGAGGTCTATAACCGAATGATCGGCAAGTCCCTGCCGGCGGAAGCGCCGGTGGCCATCTCCGACCTTCGCTACCTCAAAATGCTCCATTTTAACTACAGCGGGCAGGTCCAGGTCGGTGAGATGGTCGTGAACGCGGCCATCGCCGAGGACGTGCTGGACGCATTCTGCAGCCTCTTTGAGGAGCGGTATGAGATCAATAAGATGGTCCTCATTGACGACTACTGGACCGGCGATGCCCTGACAACGGACGACGCCTCCATAGCGGACAACAACACCAGCTGCTTCTGCTATCGCCAGTCGATCCGCGGCAGCTCCCTGTCCGTCCACGCCTCCGGGCGGGGGATTGAGCTCAATCCGCTGGAGAACCCGTACGTGTACAGCGAGAACGGGATGAGGACCTGCCGCATTGAGGCTTCCAAAGCCTATATCGGCGGCCGGTCGGGCGATCAGCCCCACGTAATCACCTGGGACGATACCGCCGTGCGGGTCTTCCGGGAGAAGGGCTTTACCTGGGGCGGTGAATGGGACGAACCCACTGTCTACCAGGTATTTCAGAAAACGGCGTGACGGCTCCGGCCGTCCGGCCCCGCAGCATCGAGGAGGATAGTAAATGAGAACAAAGACCGGCGTACTGACCTTCACCGACCTGTCTCAGATGCAGAAAATGAGACGGGGCAGTGAGCTGGGCTCGTTTTTGGATGAGATGAACGTCATAAGGCCGGAGGAGCTGATTGGGGAACTGACCGCCCACTTCCAGGAGGGGTCAGGCAATCTCTCACGGTTCTTTATGGACTACCGGTACCGGGACTTCGCCTCGGTGGCCCGGGTCAGGCGGATGATGCCCGTCTACGGCGCCAAAGGCATTACCCCGGGAATCACCCGCCAGGCCAACTTTGTGGAGCTCCTCCTGGGCAAGGAGAGCGACCTGGCCGGGACCGGCTTCAATGAAAATATTTTCGGCATTTCCTACCTGAACGGGGAGGACACGGTGACCATGTCCGACCGGGAGCTGGAGATGGAGATCGGCAAGGTCGGCATCATTAAGCCGCTCCTTGTCTCTCCTGGAAATGCAGACAAACTCGCCCGGACCCTCTGCCGCCTCTGGGAGGCCCAGGAGAAGGATCCCAGCACCCGCTTTGTGATCCTGACTGGCCGGGCCGGAGAGCGGTCCGTGGAAATCATCAGGCAGCTGTATATGCTGATCCCGGACAGGCTGCGCCTGCAGCTTGGTTTTCAGACAAATGTCACGACGGCGGATCTGGACCGGATCCAGACAGCGAAGCTGCCGATCTATATCCTGACAGCGGAGCCGGGTCAGAACCTGACCGCCCGCAAGTGGGCCTTCCCGGTCGTCGAGTGCGAGTGGGAGCGGGTAGAACAGTATCCATGCGATGAGAACAGGCTGGCCCTGGTCAGAAAGCTGGCCGGCGCAATGAACGAGAAGCTGGCGGCTGTCTTTGGCAAGGCAGAGCGGGCGGTCCTCTATCAGAAGGAATCTGACGTGTCTTCATTTAAGTACTATGGGGACATAGTGAAAAGGCTCTTCTCAGGGGACACGGCTGCTCCGGAAAGAAAGCCGGCTGAAAAGGCAGCGGCGGGCAGCGGGCAGGCGGCTGGCCGGAGAAGTGCAGCTGCGGGAAAAGCGGCTGCAGCCGGAGAGAGGTCCGCAGACTACGATGCGCAGCCCTGGCGTCGCGATATAGCGCCCGCGAGGCCGGTAAGGCCGGACAAGGCCATCCGGGAGCGGGCTGTCGACTATGACGCAAAGCCGTGGCTCAAGGACATCGCGCCTACCGGACGCACAGAGAAGTCTCCTGCGGCGGATGATCAGCCCTGGCGTATGGGCCTGGCGGACGGGAAGCCTGCAGCGGCGAAAGCTGAGGCAGATGCTCAGCCGTGGCTTAAAGAGCAGGCGGGCGAGAAGCCTGCAGCGGCGAAAACTGCGTCAGATGCACAGCCGTGGCTTAAAGGGCAGGCAGGCGAGAAGCCTGCAACGGCAGACGCGCAGCCCTGGCTCAAGGGGCAGGCGGGTGAGAAGGCTGCCACAGCAAAGCCTGCGGAAACGGATGCGCAGCCTTGGCGCAAGGAACAGGAAAAACAGGTTCAGGACCAGAAAACTGTAGTGGCTGAGGAGAAGACAGAGGCCGCAGCAAAGAGTGCTGAGCGGGTGGAGACACCGGCCGCTAAAAAGGTCATGCCGGAATTCATGCCTTGGATCAAGGCTCACCTCTCCGGAAAAGGGGAAGCAAAGGCCAACCCGGACAGTGAGGCAAAGCAGCAGGCTGAGACAACCCCTGCAGCGGTTACCAAGGATGCCCAGGACGCTAAGACTGGGACAGGAACGAAGGCTACGTCTGGGAACACGTCTGTATCAGGTGCGAAGACGGGGCTTGAAGTCAAGAAGACGGCAGGTACTTCGTCTGTGGTCGGGGCAGGTATTGCAACCGCACAGGCAGTCAAGACAGTGGCAGGAACCGCTGGCACGCAGGGAAATAAAACATCGAACGTGACGGCTTCTGTCCCTGAAGCCGGAAGAACATCGAATACCTCAGGCACGCAGGGAAATAAGGCAACAATCGGAATCACACCTGCATCCGGCGCCAAAACAGCGGCGGATGACGCGGTCAAATCGGGAGATAAAGGCGCGGCTAGAACCCAGGCTGTCCCTGACAGCAGACTCACGGTAGGGGGCAAACCTCTGGAAAACATGGGCGCTGGGCAAGGCGAGTCCGGACTGACTGCGGAGCAGGAAGTCCGGGAACTGACGCACAAGAACCGCAAGCTGGTGAGGGAAAACTCCGAGCTCACCAGGGTCAATATAGCCCTGGGGGAAAAGGTAAGGAAGCTGGAGAAGGAACTGAATCGGTTCCGGGCACTTGCCGGCGGCGGAGCGGACGACGCTTCAAAAAAAGCAGGCGCCGGAGAAGGCTCCGGCTCTCCGCTTTCCTCCGATTCCGGCGACGGAGACGGCCGCCGGACGAAACGGACCTATGAGCAGCTGGAGCGGCGGAACCGCCAGCTCTACAAGAAGATCAAGACCCTGAGAAAGCGGGTCATGATTTACGGGACCGTGTCCATTTTCCTCTTTATGCTCCTGGTCGTCGTGCTGATCAGCTATGCAATCGGCATGAGCAAACGCCGCAGTCAGGCGGAAGACGCCGGCCAGACGGCTGTGGAAACACAGACCGGGGCGGAGTCTGCTGAAAATGGAGACAGCACCGGTACTCCGGGCACCGAGATTTCCGCAGAGAGCGAAGAAGTCCAGACCGGAACGGAGGAGGGCGGCGAAGGTCCGGATTCTACGGCGGAGGGCACCAGCCCGGCGGAGACATCCCAGGCGGTCGCAATGACCGACGAGTGGACCGCCATCCAGGGCAGTGATCCCGGCACTTCCATCACCTGGGCCGAGACCACCGACCGGCTGGGGCAGCCTGCGGGCTACATCGTCCATTTCCATGTCCGCTTCGCGGAGGACACCAATGGAACCGGCCTCTCTGAGGACAGCTCTCTTCCTTACCTTGGCGCTTATGTGAACAGCAAGCCCGCGGATACGGATGAGGCCAGATACTACCAGTGGACGGAGATGAGTTCCATTGATCCGGCGAACGGGCTCAAGGTGGACTGGATCGACGTCCCCGGCATCGATTACTATTTCCATATCGCTTACGCAGCCGACGAGAATGGGACTGATTTCTCTACAACAGATTCCACCGGCCGGGCCTGCGTCGGCTACTATATCAGCGGCCATGCCGATGGCGGGGTTTCTCCGGACAGCGGCAATTACAGCGACTATACATGGGTTTATCGTTGAAGTGAAAACTGGGAATTAGGGACGGTTCCTTTTCCCTCTTTTCGGAGGTTGTGGGAAACTGGGAATCAGGGACGGTTCCTTTTCCCACTTTTCTGCAAAAAGTGGGAAAAGGAACCGTCCCTGATTCCCAGTTTCTCGTCCAGGAGGAAAGACAATGGGCTTGACAGAAAACAGACAAATCGCGGAAGCAACGTTTCTCGGCGCGGCTATAGGTGATGCCCTGGGTGTGCCCTATGAATTTCTGACCAGGGAGGAGGTCAGGAAGGTCTTCATTTCCGAGATGATCGGGGAGAATACAGGGGCGGCCTTTCTTTCCCAATGGAACAATTTTATACCGGCCGGTGCCTTCAGCGACGACACTTCCATGTTGATTGCAGCAGCCGGCGCCATTGCTGAGAAGGGCGGGGAAATCGACTACAGGAAGATCATGCAGAACTTCAGCGACTGGTGGCTGAAGGCTGATTTCTGCAGCCTTGACTTTGCCTTCGGGCAGGGGCGGACGGTGGGAGAAGCCATGAAGCGCTTTGAATGGGGCAGGGAACCTCTCGAGTGCGGTGGGACCATGGTCCGGGATAACGGGAACGGAGCGCTCATGAGGATTCTGCCCTTCTCCCTGGATGCCATTTTCCGCAAAATGAGGCGGGAGGAGACGGCGGCCTTCATCGCGGACGCATCCAGGCTGACCCACGGGCATGAGATCAGCTTCATGGGCTGCTATATCTTCACCATTTTCCTCGAGGAGTGTCTGAAGAGCCGCGATAAGGGCAAGGCGCTCGCCCGGGTGCAGGCGGAGGACTACAGCGACTTCTACGCTCCGGAGACTATTGACGAGTATGCGATGCTGCTCCGGCAGCCCAGTGAGACCTGGGAGGAGTACCAGGGCATGGGGAGCGGGTATGTCGCGGATGCCCTTAAGGGGGCTCTTTACAGCGTAATGAAGTCTGAGGACTATGAGGAGACAGTCTGCACGGCTGTCAGGCTTGGCCTGGATACGGATACGATGGCCTGCATCGCCGGACAGCTGGCCGGTGCCCTCTATGGGACAGAGGACATCCCCCAGAGGTGGCTTGACGACCTCAGAAAGAGGGAGAAGCTGATTGCCCTGGCTGACCGCTTCGCGGAAGCCGTGACACCGGCGGATGAGGCGGGGCCCGGTAATGATACCATGTCGTCTGATGAGGACTTTGGCAGCGGCTCCATGCAGCCTGATGCGGACTCCGGCAGCGACTCCGTGCAATCTGAGGCGGACTCCGACAGCGACTACGTGCGACCTGACGCGGAGAAGAAGGCAGGACAATTCAGCAGGAAGAGGCCGTTCCATTACGCATGGGGAATGCCCCCCAAGGAGGCGGCTGCTGCCCGCCTTGCGGAGCATCTTGAAATCGGCACATTGGACAGCGGCAGCGGCCTCTTCGGGCCAGGGCACAAGTCTGAGCCTGATCGAAGCAAGCTCACGCTGATCATTGGGCTGGGCGGCACCGGCCTCGCTGCCTTAGAGAGGACGAAAGCTCTCCTGGAACGGGAGCTGTCTGCGGATTATGCGGACCGGGTAAGGTTCATCGGTATTGACGCCTCTCCGAAGGACCTTGCGGCCTGGCGTCGGACCGGCGCTCCTGCTATTGATCTGTCGACACCGGAATTCAGGCGGAGCGTATTCCCGGCGGGGAAGACAGAGTTTTTCCGGGAATTCGTGCCGGAGGACTACTGTGAGTACGGTCTCTACAACAGCCGCCTGACCAGCCGGGTCCGCTTCTACAATTGGAACGGGGCGAAGACCGGCGATGGGCGCCTCCGCAGCATGATCGGGAGTCTCTTTCGGAACGAATGGACGGACTATGGAAGGTCTTCGGTGGAGATTGTTATCATTTCAGCGCTCAGTGATGAGATCGGAAGCGGGATTTTCCTCGATGTGGCGGCCCAGGCCAGAGCTGCCTGCCCTGCTGACGCCCTCACCCGGGTCTTCGGCTATTTCCTGCTGCCGGGAAGTGACGTTGAGTCCATTTCCTCAACGGCGATCCGCCATGAACGGTACCGCAATACCTTTGCTGCCCTCAAGGAGCTGGAGAGTTTTCAGAATATGAGCGCTGAGCCTGGCCGCATAGAGATTTTCCCTTCCCAGGACAGTGACTGCAAAGTAATTTTGTCAAATAAAACCAGGCTCTTCGACTTTCCGGTCCTCATTTCCGGCGCCCAGGATACGGCGATGGAGACAATCGCCAGGACCCTTGCCCTGACTGTGAGAGGGGAGGAAGGCCGCTTCGATCTGCGGTTCTTCTGGGCCAATTACGAAGCCCTCCGCGCGAGCCTTCTGTCAAGGCAGCAAATAATGCCGGGCGGAGTACTCCGCGAAGCCGCCTGCCCGGAGGATTCTCACCGCTATATCACCGTCGGCCATGCCCGCGCCGGCATTCCGAAGGAAATCGTCATACCCAATCTGCTGAGCCGCGTGATGCGGAAAATGCACACATCCCCCATCTTCCCTGACAGGGGGAACCCGGGAATGGCTTCATTTTGCGATATCTTTGAAAGTTTGCTTGATTATTATACGGAGGCGGGAAGACCTCTGGATGAGGCGGACGGCAGAGATTTCGCCGCCTTGTCCGGCGGGACGAATTTCATCAACATTTGCGCCGATGACAGGGCGCTCGAATGGATCCGTGACCGCATCGACCGAAAAGTGCAGAGCATCGATGCAGCCTCTGCGCTGGATGTCCTGACGAAGAACTGCCTCCTCGACCCGGAGACCTGGGTCGGCGAGGACCTTGGCGCGGCCCGCAGGCGGTTCGACAATCTGATGGGGAAAATCTGCGGGATCGGCGCCTGGGCTACGGATTCCGATGGACTTGGGCTGACTGTGTCCGACTATTATGCCGACGTCCTGAGAACAGTTCCTCGCGAGAGTGTGCAGGGAGTTATTTCAAGACGTGTGGAGGACCTCTTGAGCCGCCTTCTTGAGGCTGCCCGGCCTGCTCTTCGGCTCCGACCGGGACAGGAGGGCTTTGCGGGCAGGGTTATTCTGGTGCCGGAGCGGCTGGTGTCCGGTCCTTATGGGTATCACATAGAGTCGGCCATGAGAAATGCCATCGGCGACGGCACAGACCTTATCGTATCCAAAGGAACGGAAGAAATAGAATGCGTCTGGACAGCTATGGCCATAGGTCTGTGCGATGTGGCTGACCTTGACCGGTGGGAGGACGGCTATGAGGCGGCTGCCACACCCACCATGCACCGGGATAACGGTGAAATGGTCCGACTCCATCTGGATACCGGTGCCTCTCAGTATAAGGAGCTGACGAAATCCGGGACTGATCGCATAAAAGGCATAAGCTCGGACACTGAGTTGGGTGACGAGGAGGAAGTCATTTTCGGCACCGGACTCTCCTGGCTTCATTACCCTTCTGTCAATGTTCGACGCTACCTGGATCCTTCCGGCAGCCGGGCGGACACCGCAGAGGACAAGTACCTCCGTGAGGTCTTTGATCGAAAGGTCGACAGGGCCCTGGAACTCAAGATCATCGAATGCGAGCGCCGCGGCGACAACTACAAGTATTTCCTGAATACTATTCCGTCGGATTGGAAGAACCTCAGTGTGGAGGAGTACTCTGAGACGGACTCGGATGGTGCCTGCGTGCGCGGTAAACCCCTCTTTGAGTATTTGAAGAGCCGTAACGGCTTTACCTTGGAGCCCTGGCGTATACAGATTGCTCTCGCTGACAGCCCGGCCTTCGGCCCGGAGGGTTTTGATTTCAGTGAGGTTGCCGGCCGTGAGACCTGGCCGGAGGAGAGGATCACAGAGACGCATCGGAAGTACATGAAGCGGATCCTGCGCAGGGCTGTCGGCCTCTACCAGACGCTGGAGGATACCCTGTACCGCTATTATGCGGTGGAGCAGGCCTTACAGGAGCGTGATCGGATCCTGACGGAGAACGTGTGGGCCGACCGGTTCGTCAACCTTTTCGCCTTCGGCATGATAAAACCGGATGAGGATTTGAATGACTGGACTGTGCTGCGCACGGAGGACGGTGCTCGGGAAACCTTGGTCACATTCTCCAGAAGGTACAGAATGTCCATGGACGATCTGCAGCAAAGCCTTTTCAAAGACGGTCTCAGGTTGGCCATTGTCTTTGACAGGTACTGCGCGCTGCTGGATGAGGGGACTTTGGAGCAACGCGACCTTGAACGGCTCCGTATGGATATCCTTGAAAGGATGTCGGACAAGCAGTTTGATGCGATACTGGATGAATGCCTCCCGATCCTTCAGGAGGAAATGAAGGCATTCACCGCGAGGTTCGGTGAACAGGAAGAATGGACGGAAGCTATCCTGCATACCTATGGCCTGGGAAA
>ODAI013354179.1_pt1 | contig 25119 bp, 21 predicted proteins | sample 1539321 | NCBI WGS metagenome assembly ODAI01 (sample SAMN02144231, study PRJEB22623) | gut metagenome | biome: sheep rumen | host: Ovis aries | place: New Zealand
AAAATCAATGACTTTTCCAATCGCCTGGTGTTTACAACATAATCAGGATATAGCTTCAGTGGCTATTTCTATCTGGCTAATATTGGTCATTTCTCTTTGGCAATTTGTGGCTGTTTCCGCCTGACGCTAACAGTTCAGCGAATAAGAGGAGTAACTGTTCCCGGATGGACTTCTTTGATTGTGTCGATCTGGGCTATTGGGGGTCTGATTTTACTATCATTGGGAGTTTTGGGAGAATATATTGGTAGGATTTATTTGGAATCGAAGGGGAGACCTCGATTTTTGATTGATGAATACCTGGCTGATGGAGAGGGCGAGTATCCTCTGCCTAAAAAAGAATATAATGATAGAATATTGTATCATTCTTGCGAGGAATCCACCGATAAATAAGTTGGTTATGGGGGAGAATAAAAAGTGAATCGTATTATATATGTTGGTTCAATAACCGCAGGAGTTCTTCTGTTGATATTAGCTGTTCCAGAGCTTTGGGGTTTGTCTTTGGCGGTATGCTGGGTGGCTATATCGACTTATGTACACACTCACTGTTTTAATACAGTTGAGAAGCCAGGGATAAGGTGTCCCCTTACAATTGATCGGGTTGTACTCGTAACCGTTATCGGTCTGACGCTGTATGCAAGTGTGGCTGAACGATTTGCTCCTTCGTCAAAATTGAAATCTGTTGAAGTTATTGTTGGAATTGACGTTGATGTAATCATATTTTTGATCTGGCTCGCTCTGTTCATGTTGGCTGCAGTAGAGTTGGATGGGATGATATGTGTTTTTGGGGGCTGGCTTGACAAATTACCACATTTGGAACCTGAAAAGAAGAAGGAAGCAAGAATGAGTAGCTGTCATTGGCTTATAGTATTATTTACGTCAATGGCAGTCGTATCGCTTTTTTCTAAGTCTTCGTTTCTCTATCCATTCAATGATTGGCCTGATGCAAATATATTTTTTACGATGGGTAAATCAATGTTGAAAGGGAAGATCTTATACAAAGATATCTATGATCAAAAGGGTCCTCTGATATTCATGTTACATGCAGTTGCAGCACTGATATCCTATAAGACGTTTCACGGTGTATATGTTTTTGAAATTATAGCGTGCATAATGTTTCTTACCTTCAGCGCTAAAATATGTCTGCTTTTTATGGATTCAGAATATGTAAAAGCCTTGATACCGGTAGTGGGAGTGATGACCTATAGTTCCGTTGCATTTTGTCACGGCGACAGTGCTGAAGAATTTTTTCTACCGTTAATAGCGCACAGTTTATATACCGGAATAAAGATATGTATCAGCCAAAAAGTTGAATTAAAGGATGTGTTTTGGACCGGGGTGTTTACGGGAATAGTTTTGTGGACAAAATATACCGTCTTAGGATTTTATATTGGTTGGGTGCTTGTTTTTTTTGTATTTTTTTTAATGCAAAAGGAGTACGGGATTCTTCTAAAATCAATAGTGAGCTACATAAACGGAGTTCTATGCATTACGGTTCCGATCTTGCTGTATTTCATAAAATGGAATGCATTAAAGGATCTGTTTGAGAGTTATTTTTATAATAATATAGTTCTCTATAAGCGGGTGTCAGAAGAAGCTTGTTTAAGGACAGGCTGGTTCTATAATGTCATGAGAGGGATTAGAGAAGCTCTATATAATAACTGGGCGTGCGGAATCGTGATTCTTATGTGCGTTATACTATTGGGAATGTATAAAAATCAATTATTTAAGATGTTCGTATGTACGACGTTGATTTTTAGTTGTATTTTTGTTTTTAAAGGAGATGTGAGTTGGAATTACTATTCGCTTGTATTTTGTGCCTATCTTGGTATAGGGCTTGCCTTCTCGCTTTCTGTGATCGATTCGGTTCGTAAGAAAGAAAAGAAAGTATATATATCCATACCAAAGGAAATGATAATAATCGGAATTTGCCTCGCAATCGGTGTGATGGTAAGCTCTAATTCTTATCTGTTGTTTCATAGCAAAGGCGAGATGCCCCAGTATAAATTTGCAAAAATAATAGAAGAAAAAGAGAATCCCACTCTTCAAAATTATGGTTTTATGGATGGTGGATTTTTTACTGTCAGTGGGATTGTTCCTGAAATGAAATATTTTTGTGGTCTGAATATTAAATTAGAAGAAATCAAAGATACTCAGGAAAAATATTTGAGGGAACAAAAAGCAGATTTTGTAGTCACATGTGACGAGGAACTGGAGAATAACAACTATAGCCTCGTGGAAGAAGCATCCCACTACTTAGAGGGCCAGATTCGTAATTACCGATTATATGCTCGAAAGAGACAGGGGATATGACCTTTTTTATGATTTAGTCTTAGGAGCACTAAATGAGTAGAATTAAGAACAGTCGTAATGCAAGCATAGAATTGCTGAGAATCATAGCCATGCTGATGATCGTGGGTTATCATCTGGTATACTATGGCGTCTGGAAAGAACAAATATGGATAGAGGGGACCGAATTAAATCGATGGGTCGTTTGTATACTGTTCCCGGGAGGTCAGGTGGGAGTAGCAGTCTTTTTTATTATAACGGGATATTTTCTTGTTGATATGGAGAGAATTTCCCTTTTCTGCAAAACGTGCTTGCAAAAAACAATTGAACGAAAAGTGACTGACTAAAGCACTGTCGGTGCCGCCGCCGAGTGTCCGCTGGCAAACGCACCGGTGTCCGCTCGGCGGCGCAAAACGCAAACCCCGACTGTTAAAAGGATCTTCTAATAAGCAAGACACTCTCTATTTGACGCTTACTTTTCTACTGCTTTTATCTTTTCTTCATGGGTGCATATCTCTTTTTTAGACATAAAAACCCCCTAAAGTAGATTTTGCTTTTTCACTGCCTACTTTAGGGGGATCATATCAGTCATGAGTAAATCAGACAGAGGGCTTTTGTTAATTATCTGTTATTAATTAAATGAAATAACTATCTATTGTGATGTAACAGATGAAATTTATAGGTAATAATTATTATCAAAGTTTAAAGATTAAGCCCTGTGCTAACAGCTCGTTAATTACCTCTTCATCAGATTTGCCGTGGCATTTTAATGCCTCATATCTCATTGCGTTACGAACATTATCCATTTTAACACCATATACAACATCTGGTGTGTTCGGGGCATAAACATTATAAATTTTTGCCGTATGATCTGCAAGCCAAACAAGTTTTCCACCAACTATAGAATCCAACTCTTTGGAATCTAATTCAATGCGTTCAAAATTCTCGGACATAATATACCTCCTTAGAAATTGTTAATAATGACACTTGTGAAATTATAAGCTCAATTAAAATGTTAACCAATAATTAGAGTTTTTCAGATGCATCTTCACAAACACGACCAATTACTGCTGTCATTATTATATACGTAGAAATTTAGTAAAGGGCTAATTTTTTAATGCCTTTTTTATTTTTTGACAAAAACAAAAAAGGCTAATTCAATCAAAAGTGTTCTTAGTTCCAATTGCCATGCTCACATTTGCGAAGACCGTAATCTGAAACAAAGAAAGAAGAAGGCTGGTAAAGTGCTAACTCCGCTTTGGTCAAAGAGGTTCCATCTATATCAGTCATCTGCATGTAGAATGCATCGGAACCAATTTGCTCGTTAGCATTTTGGTGATAACTCTGATATGTTCTGCATTTCGTACGATCGGCATTCCACACTACATCTACGCCATTTAAAGTGACGGTAATATCATCAGGAACAGGTGCTTTCCAACCAAATATAAACCATTGGTTATGATTATGATGACCCGGCTGTGTTCCTTCATAACCTTCCTCGCCAGCAATATGATCTCCATAAACCTGAATATTAATACGATTGTTACCTGTTTCCGGAATCTGTGTATTTACTAAATAGGCAATGTAACACTCGCTGTTACTCCAGTTGCTACCTCCAAGAAAAACAGGCTCATTGATATCGTTGATGATTGTTTCTTCTATAACAGGCTTTGAATATGGTTTCATTTAATTATCTCCTCCTATATACCCCCATTAATACTCGTTAATATTACAATTATCTCTTTTGTCATTTCATATTTAAATAGCTACTTGCTGTCATATGTTTTGAGTTTATACTATTATAGCATAATTGTTAATAATATAAAATGTAAATCTTTTATTATGTTTTATCATATAAAAAAAAAACAGTTTTGTAAAGCATTTCTGATATGCGTTTTTACTTTTTAGTTACAATTCACAGGGTTAGATGTATAGATTAGTCGCCATCATTTGAATACATTAAGAAAGTTCCAAGTGTAGAACGTCAAAATAATAGAACATAGGTATTTCCGTCAACAATCTGCATTTGGTACTTTCTGTTTGAACAAAGTCGCGTGGCCGTGTCTATATGTAAAAAATATTGCTTTCTTCATTGATATAATAGGAAGTTTGAAGGATTTTAATGCATAACAAAAGACCATCGCTTTATGCATGATATAAAGGGCGATCATTACTTTAAGACGAAAGATACTAAAGAAAAAACTATGCCTGCTTAATCTTCTTGCCAACAGTTGACTTGTCTTTGCCAATCGTCTGGGAGATAGTAGTTTTAGCAGAACCGTTGATAATGCCGGTAAGGATAATACACCCTTCTTCAAGAGTCAGATGAGAAAAAGAATTTGATACACTCATATAGACATATGCCTTTCCGGTGGCTGTCGACCTCATCAAGTGAAAGACAAACAACCATAATTATGTAAGTGAAAGACTATAATTCACTTTGCCCCTTCAGAGTGGCTATAAATTTTTCGCTTCAGAAGGAGCATAAAAGCGTACTGCAAATTTAATAGCAGATAGCATGTTTTTCCAATTTATAGTAGAATATTGATTAGCCTGAATTATTCACGAGGATATATTCTTTGCGAAATCTTCCACTCGGAAATAGAGGATCGGCAATACATTAGCAACGTGGATTGGATTATCCACGATAAAGTTCTCCATTTTTCCCCGACCGCAGTAATACTGAATAACCTGATATGGATCCGGGTCTTCCGTTGTAGTGACAACAAAAGTGAACATGTGCATCAACTGCCTATAAGACGTCTCCACTTTAAAGGGCACTCTTCTCGGATGAGACTAGCTGCCGGTCTGATAATCGAATTCACCGTATTTATCGGCTTAGTCGATTCTGCTTTCTCTGGTTTGTCGGTAAAGGACTTCCTCCGCGTCTCGTGCATACTGGATCAGGAGGCATTCTGTTTCAAACGGATTATATGTGTAGTCGCTTTCTTGACAAGCCTCATACAGACCCGTAGAAGCAAAATTGCTGCCTCCCCTCAGATAGAGAGGGATTGAGGGATGCTTGGTCCGGAATTCCAACATTAACTTGATACGCCCAACCCTGGTAGCGAATTCTTTGATAAGGAGAAGTTCTCCGATAGAAGAAAGATCGCCGACGTAGATATTTATTTTGATTTGCTAATTGCGTTTTAGAGAAATGGTGTTTAGAATTGTCATAGAGGACCTCTTTTCCTGGCTTGATTATGGCTTAAGACACCTTAATTTTACCAAGAATCAGGTCTTTTTTCTAGTCACTTTTCAAATGAAAGCAAAAAAACTATGTAACTGTAGTAAAAATGCGGGTTTTAGCCGCAATTACCGCTTTGCGGTGGATAATTCAGGATTAGAGATGCAATAGAGTTGTGAGAAAACTGATAAATTAACAATGTATTAATATATGAAGGAAGGCTGAGGACATGGCAGAAAACAAGTTCAAATTATTTCGCGAAAAAAATATGGAACAGATCGAGTCGCCGGAAGCTCTGAATGATTATCTGCAGGTAACATCTCCCGGCATCTGGATTGTGCTTGCAACAATTGTTGTCTTTCTTGTCGGAGCCTGCATATGGGGGGCTTTCGGCCATATCGACTCAACGGTGAAAGCGGCCGTTGTGGCAGACGGAAAGGAAACCGTATGTCTCGTGCCGGAAAGCGCTCTGTCGAAGGTTGTGGAAGATCGGTCTGTTAAAATAGAGAATACGGAATACGAACTCTCTCCCGAGACACTTGAGCCGCAGGTTATATCTGAGGATACGAATATTTACTGGATGCTTGCAGGGGACCTTAACATCGGGGATATTGTCTATAGTATTCCGCTTTCCGAATCTTTGGATGAGGGTGTTTACAGCGGTACGATTGTCACAGAGACGCTCACGCCTATGTCCCTCCTTCTGAACTGACAGAGGATATGTGACGCGCGATGAAAAAGTGTGATATGTGACAGAGCTTGCAGGAGGACGGTCATGAGCAGTAAGAAGAAAATACCGCAGCCTGTTGAAAAAGGTGTGGTCAAAGTGCCGGTCGTTATGCAGCTGGAAGCCCTGGAATGCGGGGCAGCTTCGCTGGCGATGATCATGCACTATTATCATAAGTGGATTCCGCTTGAGCAGGCACGTGTGGACTGCGGCGTTTCCCGCGACGGCTCCACTGTGAAGAATATTCTGGTGGCGGCCCGCAGCTATGGCATGAAAGCCTCGGCCTGGAGATTGGAACCGGAAGCCCTTCTGGAAGAAGGGCCGTTTCCGTGTATTATACACTGGGGCTTTAATCACTTCGTTGTCCTGTGCGGGTTTAAGGGGAAGAATGCGGTCATCAATGACCCGGCCAAAGGTCGGGTTACTGTCTCGTGGGAAGAATTTGACAAGGAGTTCACGGGCATATGTGCGACATTTGAGCCGGATGAAGGCTTTGAGCCTTCAGGCAAGCCGAAATCCCCCTTCCTGTACGCGAAAGAGAGGCTGAAGGGGACGTCTGCGGCGGTGGCATTTGTCATCCTGACGACCACAATTTCAGCGCTGATGGGCGTAATCAGCCCTGTATTCAGCCGCATCTTCCTTGATCGGCTTCTCACCGGGCAGAATCCCGACTGGCTTGTGCCGTTTATTGCGGCGATGAGTGCATTTGCTCTGGTCAATATCATCGTGCTGTGGATCTCGGCAATCTACAGCGTGCGCATTCAGGGAAAGATGGCAGCGGTGGGGAGCGCCTCTTACCTGTGGAAGGTTCTGAGGCTTCCAATCCAATTCTTTGAGCAGCGGCTTCCGGCGGATATTTCCGACAGGCAGGCGACCAATGCAGCTATAGCGGGAACACTTGTGAATACATTTGCACCTTTGTTCCTTAACGCAGTCATGATGGTTTTCTATCTTGTCGTCATGCTGCGCTACAGTGTGCTGCTTACCGCAATTGGGATAGGGGCAATCCTTATTAATTTAGGAGTTTCGGCGGTTATATCGAATAAGCGCGTGAATATTTCCCGTGTGCAAATGCGTGACTCCGCGAAACTCTCATCAACCACCGCATCCGGCATCCGCATGATTGAGACAATTAAATCGAGCGGCGCCGAAAATGGATACTTCGGCAGGTGGGCAGGCTATCAGGCCAGTGTGAATAAGCAGGATGTCCGGTATGCCAGACTGAATACTTTTCTGGGCACGGTGCCGACGGTCATCACCTCGATTGCCAATCTTGCAGTTCTCGGACTCGGAGTTGTGCTGGTGCTGCAGGGGCGGTTCACGGTTGGTATGGTCATGGCGTTTCAGGGATTTTTAAGTTCCTTTATGTCTCCCGCAACGGCGCTTATCACGGCAGGGCAGTCCATTCAGGAAATGACGACACAGATGGAGCGCATCGAGGACGTCATGAGCTATCCGACGGATTCGATTTTTGAAGCGAAGGAGAAGAAAGAGGAGTATCAGAAACTCACGGGCAATATAGAAATCAAGAATGTCACGTTTGGATATTCGAGACTGGGAGATCCGCTTATCCGGGATTTCAATATGACGGTGAAACCGGGACAGAAGGTGGCATTTGTCGGAAGGTCAGGCTGCGGAAAATCTACCCTGGCAAAACTTCTCAGCGGTTTATGTCAGGCCTGGAGCGGAGAGATTCTTTACGACGGCATACCGATTTCGGAGATTGACCGAAATGTGTTTACCGGTTCGGTTGCGGTTATTAATCAGGACATTACGCTCTTTGCCGATACGGTTTCCGCCAATATCAAGATGTGGGATGATTCTATTGAAGACTTTGAGATGATTCTTGCAGCCCGTGACGCCGGCATCCATGATGATATCGTGCAGCGAGACAACGGCTACCGCCATAAGATGCTGGAGGGAGGAAGAGATTTCTCCGGAGGACAGAGGCAGAGGCTTGAGATTGCGCACGGTCTTACGCAGGACCCGACGATTTGTATCCTTGATGAGGCGACGTCTGCTCTGGATGCCAAGACGGAGTATGAGGTCGTCAAGTCGATCAGCGACAGAGGAATCACATGTATTATTATAGCCCATAGGTTGTCCACGATCCGTGACTGTGACGAGATACTGGTTCTGGACAAAGGAGTCGTCATTGAGCGCGGAACTCATGAGGAGCTTTATGCTTTAGGCGGGGCATATACAAGTCTGGTTACGAATGAATAGTTTTTGTGCCGGACCGGATTTGAGTGAAGGCTTTTTTATGAAGGTGTAGGATAACGAAAGAATAAGCATGGAGGTAGCCCATGGGCTGGTTCGATGATCAGATAGAATACAGAAAAAAGAGGGAACGGCAGCTCCTCTCGGATTCCTTTGAGAATATTGCGCGTTCGATTACGGGTGGACAGATCGGCAGTATTTTCGATGAAAATGCCGACGTCAGCGGTGCTATCGCGCAGCTCCTGAAGTACTTTCATATTCAGGAAAAGGATGTGCCGCCTAAAATAAAGACGCTGGAAGACCGGTTGGACTTTCTGCTTTCTTCTTCCGGAATCATGTACAGGGAAGTCGTTCTGGAGAAAGGATGGCATAAAGATGCCATGGGCGTCATGATTACGACGACACAGGATGACGGGACGGTCGTTACGGTGATGCCGGGGCCGTTCGGCGGTTATGTGTATAGTGACCCGCATACCGGAAAAAGGGTTCGCGTCACTGCGGAAGCGGAAAAGAATCTCGGAAATGAGGCTTACTGCTTCTATAAGCCGCTTCCGGAGAGGAAGCTCACATTGAAGGACCTGCTTCAATATATGGCGGGGACATTAAACGGGTGGGATCTGGCTTCTTTCGGCCTGGCTTCTCTGGCAATTACTCTTACGGGCATGCTGATGCCGAAATTCAACCGTATACTTATGGGACAGGTGGTGGAATTCGGAGATTATCAGCTGCTATTTGCCGTAATGAGTTTCATGCTGTTCGCGACAGTCGGCAATATACTGCTCTCGATTATCAGGCAGCTGCTTCTGGCAAGGATCAATACGAAGTTAAACATCAATACGCAGGCTGCGTCCATGATGCGAGTTCTGTCGCTTCCGGCTGACTTCTTTAAGCAATACACATCCGGCGAGCTGAATGAGTATCTGAAATACATGAATTCTCTGTGCAGCACGCTTGTAAACACGGTGCTGTCGACCGGCGTGACAAGTGTTTTTTCGTTGGTATATCTGACACAGATCTTTACGTATGCAAGAAGCCTCGTTGTACCGTCCCTTATCGTTACGCTTTCGACGGTTGTGATCGGTATGGTTGCCAGCCTGATGCAGGTCTCTATTAATAAGGAAGCAATGCGGCTGGCCGCGGAGGAGAAGGGGCTTACGCTCTCTCTGATCAGCGGCATTCAGAAGATACGGCTTTCGGGCGCAGAGAACCGCGTATTTGCCAAGTGGACGGAAATATATGCGCAGGAAGCGGCCCTTACATATAATAAGCCTGCGTTTATTAAGCTGAATACTGTCATTACCACGGCAATTTCACTGGTCGGAACAATCGTCATGTATTACGTGGCAGTGATCAACAAGGTTTCCGTGGCGGATTACTATGCATTTAACTCAGCGTATGCATATATATCGAGTGCATTTTCGGCACTTGCGTCCATAGCGCTGACTATTGCGACGATTAAGCCCAGTCTGGATATCATTATGCCTCTCATGGAGGCGGTTCCGGAGCAGCAGGATGACAAGGAGACAGTGACCAATATAACCGGGGCGATAGAATTATCGCATCTTTCCTTCCGGTATTCACCGGACAGTCCGATGATTATTGATGACCTGAATCTTACGATTCCTGCGAGACAGTATGTGGCGATCGTCGGGCGGACGGGATGCGGAAAGTCCACTCTGATGCGCCTGCTTCTCGGATTCGAGAAGCCGACGAAGGGAGCTATCTTCTATGACCGGAAGGATACAAGACATCTGGATATGCGTTCTGTCAGGAGACTCATCGGTACGGTCATGCAGGACGGGACACTGTTCGGCGGGAGCATCTTTGAGAACATCACGATTTCGGCACCCACGCTGACTCTGGATGACGCGTGGCAGGCAGCCGAGCTGGCCGGAATAGCGGATTCCATCCGGGAGATGCCCATGGGGATGCACACGGTGCTGCAGGACGGCGGCGGAGGGATTTCCGGCGGACAGAGGCAGCGGCTTATGATCGCGAGGGCGGTCGCACCGAAGCCGAAGCTTCTTCTGCTCGATGAGGCGACATCAGCACTCGACAATATTACTCAGAAACAGGTCTCGGAGGCGCTGGATAAGATGCGATGTACGAGGATTGTTATTGCCCATAGGCTGTCTACAATTCGTCATTGCGACAGAATCATGGTATTGGACAAGGGGAAGATTGTTGAGGACGGAACCTATGAGCAGCTGATGGCGCAGAAGGGCTTCTTTGCGGAGCTGGTGGAGAGGCAGCAGGTGGGGGCGACATGAGCGTCTTAATTTTGATGATGGATGGGATTGTAATATGTCAGGTATAGAGAATCAGACAGAAGCCAGATATGTTCCGGACTCGGATTATGTTTTGCGTGAAGTAGTCGGAGAATTTCTGTTGATACCCACTGGTAAACTTTCAATGACAACCAATAGGGTGGTTACGATTTCCGAAAGCGCGGCTTATCTGTGGAGCCGGATGAAAGGCGGAAAGACGGTGCAGGAACTCTGTGATTTGTTATGTCAGGAGTATGATGTGGACAGAGAGACTGCGCTTGCGGATGTGCGTGAGATGGCTCAGGGGATGTGCGAGATGGGGATTGTGACAAAGCAAGTTTAACGTTAATAGAACTTGCTGGGACGGTTCGGTATAAGGTGAAGACGAAAGGTATTCTGTATGACAGTAAATGAAGCTATATACGGGCTGCTAAAGGAAGCTTTATTTGGACAGCAGGAGAGAGGGGAGGCAGTTAATGCCGGATACAATCCGGATGTTGACCGGGATCCGAAAATCTGGAGCAAAGTCTATGAAGAACTCAAGGCTCAGGCTGTCATCGGCATCACTGCGCCCGTTGCGGCAAAGCATAAAGAAATCCCGGAGAAGCTTAGGTTGGAATGGTCCGGGCTTCAAAAGAGCTTTGCTATAAAGTATGTACAGATGGCAGCAGGACAGAGAGAAACCTGCCGATTGCTTCGGGAAGCCGGCATTCAGGTTGCCGTTATGAAGGGGATGGCAGCAGCAATTTATTATCCTGTACCTGAGTACAGAGCCATGGGTGATGTGGATCTCCTTGTCAGTCCGAAAGATTACGAGCAGGCGGTAGATGTGCTGAAAAAGAATGGGTACATGCTGGAAGGGGAGGAAGACGAGAAATATCATACGGCTCTCTCGAAGTATCGCATTCTTTACGAATTGCACAGATCGCCCGCCGGAATACATATTTCTGAAAAAGGGGATAAAGTTGCAAAATTTATTTTATCCGGTCTCGAGCATATTGAAATCAACACACTCGGTCAGGATCAGTTCCCTATTCTGCCGTGGAAGCAGAACGGAATGGAACTGATCTGGCATATCAGGCAGCATCTGTATAACGGTTTGGGCCTCAGGCAGATCATTGATTGGATGATGTTCGTGAATTATATGCTTGACGATGAGAGAATGCGGGAGTATATGCCGGATCTGGAGAAATGCGGTCTTGATCAGCTCGCGATTGTGACGACAAGGATGTGTCAGAAGTATTTAGGGCTTCGTACTGATAACATTACCTGGTGCAATGAAGCCGATGAAAGTCTGTGTGATGATCTGATGAGCTTTATTATGGGACAGGGAAACTTCGGCGTAAAAGCGATGGATGAGAAGACGGCGAAGGTTCTCAGCGGATACGGCAGCCCGAAGATTATGCTGAAAAAACTGCAGGATGTGGGCAAGGCAGAGTGGAAACTTCTGAAAAAATATCCGGTGCTGACGCCGGCGGCATTTGTCTATGGGGGGATTTTTGCGCTTCGGACGCTTCTTGAACAGAGGGGTGGATGGAGAAGAGTGATAGAAGATTTTCGATTGGGGAGACGGAGGAAGGAAATGTTTTCGCGTCTTTATGGAAGAGAGGCTGAACGCGGCCGGAAGAAATATCGGCGCAGAAGCGTGGCGCGATTAAAAAAGCGGAAGCATAGTTAAGTTTGCGGAGCGTTTATGAGAACTGAGGCGGCCTTTGGCCGCCTCGTGTTGCTATTTGCATAAAAGTCCGGTCACAAAGCCAAACAAATCAGTAAAAAGAAAAATGGCGAGAGGATATATCTTATGTTATACTTAAGCACAGACTACGCGTTACGAACGGAATGGACAGACACCTTCAACTGTTCCGCCAACTGAATGGCTGCAACGAGGAATGGTTATTATGAAAGCTGTATAAATGTGTTGCGTTTGGATGTGAATTGATAAGGAGACGTTGCTTGGCTAATAATAATTCGAGTGGAAGCCCGTTAGAAGGAAAGGATATAAATGGTGTCTATAATGCCGTAAAGGCTATAGCCGAAGCCTGGACCGACGGGACTTTCACGGAAATTGTAGAAGACTGGAAATGGATTTTTTCCTACAGTGTGCAGTACAAGTGGGTAATAGCGTTCTATCTTGTTCTCGGCATCATCGGAACGACGATGGGACTGGTGAGTACGATTCTCAGCAAGTACCTGATTGACATCGTAACCGGTTATAAGACCGACAAGTTTCCGCTGTTGCTCGGGCTAATGATCGGCTCGACGGTCTTTTCGCTGACCGTCGGTAACCTGCTGAACCGCTTTACATTAAAACTTGGCATTGATATAGGTAATTCGATTCAGGCGGATATCTTTGATAAGATTATTGATTCGGACTGGCTCGCGCTCGATCAGTATAATAACGGTGACCTGTTGAATCGCTTTAGTTCGGATGTGGGCACTATTTCCGGAAATGCCATCTCCTGGCTTCCGTCCATCGTTCTTGCGATATACCACTTTATTGCGACTTTTTTCATCATTCTGCATTACGATGTGGTGATGGCGATCCTGGCATTTGCCAGTGCGCCGTTCCTTCTGGTTTCTTCGCACTATCTGATTTCGAAACAGAGGGAATATAGTAAGAAGGTTCGTGAAATGTCTTCGGAGGTTATGAGCTTCCATGTGGAGACATTTTACAATTTCGACGTTATTAAGAGCTTTGGAATATCGAAGAAATACAGTCAGAAGCTGCGCTGGTGGCAACAGAAGTTCAAGGATATTACTCTTGAATACAACTTGTTCTCCATCAAGACCGGAATCTTTATGACCTTGTTGGGGAGGACGATACAGGGAATAGCATTTGTATATTGTCTGTTTCTTCTGTGGAATCACTCCATTACTTATGGAACGATGACGCTTTTCCTCAGCCAGAGATCTGCGCTGTCGAGTTCCTTCCACAGTGTACTGAGTATTCTTCCGGCCTTCCTGCAGACGTCCGTTTCTGCTCACCGTATTAAGGAGCTGGTGGATCTTCCGAAGGAAGTTCATATTGAGCGAAGCAGTGAGCTGGATCCCTATATTGAAAAAGGATTTACGGTCAACATGGACGATGTGAATTTCTCTTATGTTGAGGGCAAGCGGGTCATTACCGAGTCTGACTTTATCGCAAATCCGGGAGAGATTGTCGCTCTGGTTGGACCTTCCGGAGAAGGTAAGACGACGATGATCAGGTTGGTTCTCGGTTTGATTCGTCCGGATGACGGACATGTCTGGATCGAGTCAGAGGGGCATCGTATCGATGCGAATGCCAACACGCGTCATCTCTTTGCCTACGTGCCGCAGACAAATGCGCTCCTTACCGGAACCGTCGCAGAGAACCTGCGAATGGTCAATGAGGACGCGACGGATGAAGAACTGATTGAGGCTTTAAAGCTTGCCTGCGCCTGGGATTTTGTTTCCGAGAGAGAAGGCGGGCTGGATGCTCAGGTTCGTGAGAGAGGAGGCGGGTTTTCCGCCGGTCAGGCACAGCGCCTCAGTATTGCGCGAGCGATTCTGGCCGGTGCGCCGATCCTGTTGCTTGACGAGGCGACCAGTGCTCTCGATGTGACGACGGAACGGCAGGTGCTGCGGAATATCGTGCAGAGGCAGCCGAACCGTACTGTCATTGTGACGACGCACAGGCCAAGTGTGTTGAACCTGTGCCAGCGGGTATATCGGGTTATGCAGACGAAGGTTACGGAGCTGGACGAGGAAGAGGCATCGAAGATGGCGATGGATTTCTAAGAGAGTGTGAGATAAGCCGCTGTGTACATGTTGTGTGACAGCGGCTTTTTTCATGGAAATTCATGATATGTCGTGAAAAAGGGGTACGACCTCGGGCGGGGTCAGACCCCGGGCTAAAAGGGGGACGACCTCGGGCGGGGTCAGACCCCGAACGGATTTTTGCGTCTTAGGATGCCGCGGGCAATCAGGAGAATTCTCCTGCGGAACATCCACAGCCTACCGTATATGCGCATGGAGGGCTGCCGGGAATCGAGGTAACGGCCCCCTCTCTCCATGCCGATCATCTTGCCGAGCAGCTTCTCTTTGTCATAAGGGCCTGCGGAGATCAGCTGATTATCACCGACTGTATAGAATGCGGTCGGTGTTTTTTTCACTAAGCGGTGGAGCACAAGAAGGTTGTATTCGTTCCGGTAGAGAACGATGTCGCCTTTATTAGCGTTCTCGAAGGTTATACTGTTAATGTAGACGGAGTCGCGCCCGGCCTTGATAAGGGGGAGCATACTGATCCCTTCGGGATTTATATGGAGTGTCTTGCCGGCGGCGAGGGCTTCTTCGGCGGTGGGGATGCGATTGTTCATGCGGGGTTTCCTCAAATGATATATGTGTTGTATAATATTGACATTGTCAGGAGTGCGGGATAGTAAGTATCTCGGGTCTCCTTTCAGGAATCATACTATTAGGAGAAGAGGATGTCAATGCGTGGGAGACTCGCGGGGACAGGTGATTGGGGTATTATATGAAGAAAAATCCTTATTATATAGTAAGTGAGATTGGTGGGGAGTTTTTTCTGGTGCCATTTGGGCAGGCTATTGAGAACCATGCGCACACGATACATATCAGTGAAGTGGCAGCCTTCCTGTGGAACGAGATGGACACGCATCAGGAGGCGGAGGCACTGGCTCGGCGGCTCTCCGAAGAGTATGAGGTTGCGCCGGAGGACGTGGATTCTCTTGAGGAGGATGTCATTAAGCTGATGGCGGATTTCAGGAGAGAAAGCGTAATTTATGAGGACAATGTGAGAGTGGTCCGTTTTAATCCGGCTTTTCGGGGTGTGTATCGAGAATCGGGTGCCGGTGGAGAGATAGGTGTCGGTGAAGCGACAGATGCCGACGATGATATCGGTGGAGCGATGGATGTTGGCGTAGCGGGTGTCGGTGGAACGATGAATGTCGATGGCGGTACAGGTGGAGCGATGGATGCTGTCGACGTTCCATGTGCCGCAGGCATGGAAGCCCCGCCCCTGCATACGCTGAAGATTGCGGACATTGTGATCCGGTTTTATGGAAGTGAGAAGTATTTTTCGGAGAATTTTGTGCCATTTTGTGTAGAAGATCTGGAGAAGGAAATCGCAGCAGAAGAAGCCGGAGAAGCTTCTGAGTGTGGCACACCCGAGAAGGAACGTGTAGCCCACCGCAGTGGTGCGGAAGAACCGGGAGTCGCTGCTGAGAGAAGCATCAGTGTTTATGTGACGGAGGGAGAACCTGCGAGGAGGGGGCATTTGTCTACAGTGCTCCGCGGAATGTCCGTTGAACTGTATGATGGCGGAGATTTTTATGTCATGAGATCAATGGACATGCCGGAGATGAGGGAGGGACACTTCTGGAAGGACGGCAGCAAGGCTATTCTTTATATGGATCCGGAAGCGGAGCTGACGGATCTTATCAGGCGTTACCGGTATGATCAGATGGAGGATGAGAGACGGAAAAAGAACTGGAGAAGTCCTGAGGATGTACAGGTGGATTTGGCAGAATGTGTTTTCCACGCTGTCCGCCATGCCTTTTTGCTTCGCGCACAGAGTCTTGATATGTACGTGATTCATTCCGCTTCTATATTATATGACGGTCGTGCGTGGCTCTTTTCTGCTTTGTCCGGTACGGGTAAGAGTACGCACACGAACATCTGGCATAAGCTGTATGGGACGCCGTTTCTTGATGGTGACTTGAATCTGTTTGCATTTGAGGAGGGGGAGCCTGTCGTGAAGGGGATTCCGTGGTGCGGTACATCGGGCATTTTCACAACAGAGACTTACCCGCTCGGAGGAATTATTCTTCTTGCGAGAGATCAATCGAATCATGTGGAAGAGCTTTCGTATGAGGAGCAGGTGCTCGGGATACAGATGCGGTTTATATCGCCGAAATGGAACGCGAAGCAGACAGCTGAGAGTCTGGATTTTGCGGAGAGGATTGCGAAGAACGCAAGGATAGCGCGGCTTTATTGCAATATGGAAGATGAGGCGGCGGAGGTGTGCAGGGAGTGGATAGATAACGGGAAAAATTGCATATAAACAATACACTGAGGAAAAGGAAGGGAAAGATGATGAAACAAAATGATTTAAAACCAAAGGATAAGGGAGAAAAGAAACTCTACGACCGTGTTACAAATGAAATCAATCAGTGGCCTATCTGGAAACAAAAAGCTTATAATGAAACTTTTGCAACTTCTAAGTATGCGGGAAAAATTGCCATTAATAAGAGATGAATCTATGGAACTAAGCCAATATCCAAATCGGTAACGTTAATCTTATTAATAGATGGAAATGGTCGGATACTGAAGAAATAAAATTTCTGAATTCACAGACACCCAGTGCCATTTGTACAAACCAAAGACTGAGAAGCCTTGTATTTGCGCGCGGTTGCACGCTTAAGGACACTGAATTTTCTACAGGGAAATAAAATCTCCTATTGGATTTTTACGAGCCGTGTAGTATACTAACCCCAAATAACTGATATTAGATGCGATTGTCATAATTTGGGGATTATAAATTTAAGGGGTATGGCTTGAATAACGGGTTTTCAATTTTTGGGAAGATTTTTTGCGTCTTAATTTCTGCTGCATGTATCGCATTTCTTGTGTACATGAATCTGAATGACCGGGTACGTCAGCAACAGGCAGCCGAGGAAGTGGCAGCGATAAACGAAGACACGCGCGAGACGGAAAAGGAGATCGCGCAGGCTGAAGCTGAAGAGAAGGCGGCAGCACTGGAAGAACAGCGTGAAAACGATAGCTTTTATCAGAAGCTGAATGATGGTTTTGACGTAAGGATTCTGGTTGTCGGAGATACGATTGCCAACGGGTACGGCGCCAGCAGCGATGAAGCGACCTGGTTCAATCTTATTAAAAATTCCATAGAAGAAAAATATAATATTAATGTAGAGATGGACAACGTGTCTATACTGGATAGCGGTGCATATGCTTCTTATGCACGCGTTAAGATGATGGAAGAAGACGACACGGAGTATGATCTTGCTTTGATTTGTACCGGCGCGAATGATTCGGAAGAAACAATGCCGGTATATTATGAAGCGCTTCTTCGTGCAGTCCGGGATACATTCGATAAATGTAGCGTAATCAGTATTCAGGAGTATATGGAAGCGGACAACAATGCGAGAAATATGAGCATACAGAGTCTTTCTACAGCTTACAATGCGCTTTCGGTTGATGTGTACAGTCAGATGCTCTTGGATCCGAGTCCGTATCTGCAGGAAGGTGGATATCTGAACGATGCGGGTCATAAGCTCTATGCCGATTCAGTAATGTCGATTATTGAAACAGCCGTTAAAGACGGAACAGAATATTCTGTGCCTCAGGCGGCTCCAATTTATACGGAGACGGCAAAGTTTGACCAGTTCCTGTATGTTCCGGCGGATATGTTTACGAGGACCGGGAGACAGTATGCTATGGATGCAGCGGTTACAGGAATTGTGGCATTTGACTTTGATGTCTATCCGGGGGACAACACGGTTGACCTTTATGTGGATCGTGTGAAAACGCAGACGTTTACTTTGACAAATGCAATTACGACACCGGTAGAACATATCGAATTGTGCGAAACAGAGGTAAAAGGCAAGAGGAGAATCGGTATTATTTTCTCAACAGAAGAGGCTGCCGACAGCTTTCGGGGAATGTGTGTGACGTCGACTGAGTGATGAGAAAGTCGTTCGAAATTTAAGAAAAAACGAATCAGAAAAATGAGAAGCGGCCTGCGTTAAAGACGAAGGTGTTTATGGAGGAAGTGGATGAAGCCTGAAAATTATGATGATGTGGAAGAGATAGATCTGGTAGAAGTATTTTATGCCGTTGTATCAAAGTGGGCGGTTATTATGCTCACAACGGTTATTCTTGCAACGTTGGGATACTGTTATGGGAGGTTTTTGGTAACGCCGCAGTATGCTTCCACCTCTGCTTTGTATGTGTTGAGTAAAAGTACTTCGATCACTTCAATGGCAGACATTCAGGTAGGTGCAAACCTGACCAACGACTACATGGTTGTTGTAAAAGGCCGTCCGGTACTTGAACAGGTTATTGAGAACCTTACACTTGAGGAAACATACGATCAGCTCAAGGAAAAGGTAACTGTTACGAACGAAACAAATACTCGAATTCTGACTATTTCCGTTAAGGATCGTGACATTAAGCGGGCGAAAGTAATTGCAGATGAGATTGCAAATGTATCCTCTGCGTTTATTTCTGAGAAGATGGATCAGGATCCACCTACTATTATTCAGTACGGCTATACAGATACGAAACCGGTTAGTACGACCCCGAATCGATACGCCATCTATGGTGCGGTAATTGGTTTTATCCTTTCTGCCGGTATAGCAATTCTGCTTTACCTGTTGAATGATAAGATTATGACTCCGGAAGACCTGGAGAAGAGAACCGGCCTCAATACTCTCGCAACGTTGCCGCTTGAACACTGAATGTAGGAATGTGGAGGAATATAGGAAATGGAATTAGTTACAATTAATCCGGGAAAAGAGCCCGGATATGAAATGAAAGAATCTCTCCGTACTTTCCGTACCAACATTGCGTTCTGCGGTACAGATATAAGGGTTATAATGTTTACCAGCTGCATGCCGGATGAGGGTAAGAGTACGGTCGTGTTTAACCTGGCAAGAGCCTTAACAGACAGTGGAAAGAAAGTTTTAATTGTCGATACAGACATGAGAAAGTCTGTTATGATTAGAAGGTTTAATGCCAGCTTGCCAAATGGCAAGGAGATTTTAGGACTTTCCCATTATCTTTCCGGCCAGAACACTGCTTCCGATATTTTATATCAGACGAGTGTAAATGGAATTTACATGGCTTTTGCCGGACCTTCTGTAACAAATCCGACGGAAATGTTGGAACGTAAGGATTTTGAAAAGTTCGTTGAAATTGGGAAAAAGCATTTTGACTATATCCTGATTGACTGTGCGCCTCTTGGAGCGGCTATTGACGCGGCTGTTGTTGCCCGTGTGTGCGATGGCGCAATTATGGTAGTTGAACAGGGCGGAGTCGGAGCAAGAATGATTGTGGAGCATAAGAAACAGCTGGAAGCTTCAGGTGTCAGAATTCTTGGCGCAGTTCTCAACAAGGTCAAGATGAGTAATACCGGATATTACGGACATTATTATAAGAAGTATTACGGTAAGTACTATACGAATGATTCGAACAAAAAAGGGAAGAGACATAAAAAGAGGTCTGATAAATGATCTATACGCGAATCGCCATAGTGCGCATCGGTGAGGAGGTCTCGCAATGAGTAGACGTCATCGTCGGCGGAAAGAACCGGGGATCGGAGTATATATATTAGGATTATTCCTTGTCCTGCTGGTCTGTGTACTCTTTGGCGGAATGCTGTTACTTCGCAAAAAGGAAGAGGTAAAAACGCAACAGACATCTGCCGTGGAAGCACCGGATTATGATAATGCTGACAAGTGGTCAGAAGGTGTTATTTCATATAACGGTCAGAATTATCGCTATAATACAAATATAAGAACATATCTGTTTCTCGGTATTGATTCGGATGAGCCGGTACACAAAGCGGCGGATGGCATCAGTGGCGGACAATCTGACGCACTGTTCTTGCTGGTTGAAGATCGGGATAAGAATAGACTGTCTATTATATCGATTCATCGAAATACGATGACTACAGTCAAGATGTATGATAAGGCAGGAGAGTATATTGGTGATGAAACACTTCAGATCTGTCTGCAGCATGGCTACGGTGACGGGGAGAGAATAAGCTGCCAGCGAACGCTTGATTGCGTCTCAAGTCTGTTTTATGGAATACCGATTCACGGATATATGTCACTCAATATGGGAGGAATCGGACTCCTGAATGATGCAGTGGACGGCGTGGAAGTGACTGTTTTGCATAATATAGACAATGCGGCTCGAAATGTGCATCTTGTTCAGGGTGAAACAAAAGTGCTGAATGGCGATGAAGCTTATGTTTATGTTAGAAGCCGTGACGTGTCGGAGTTTGATAGTGCTTCTGATCGCCTGGAAAGGCAGGAACAATATCTTGGCAGCCTGCTGCCTCAGATGCAGAAGAAGATAAGTGGAGTATCATCGGCAGCCTCTGTTTATAGTAAGGCGGAGGATTATCTGTACAGCAATATTGACTATGCGAGGCTGGCGGACGAGATGGCTGACATGTCATATGACGCATCAAAAGATATGTACCGTGTTCCGGGTGATGTGGTCATGGGTGAGCAGTTCGAGGAATTTTATGTTGATGAGGATGGTTTATACAAGCTGATTTTAGATGTGTTCTATGACAAGGTTGAGTGAGTTTGTGTATGCATATATAGAAATGCCTTTTGTAGAATTAACAATAAAAAAGGTATTTTAAAAATCCACTTATTGACATGAGATAATTGAATGGTAAAATTATGATAATGTCTGGTGATATTATTATAAAAAAAATATAATTGGAAAGATGTTACTATTAGGTTCAGAGATATTATTCTCGGTGAGGGGGAACCTGAGCTGAGTTTAATATATAAATTACCACATGATAAAAAATTTTCGAAGGAAGGAGGTAAAAGCCAATGAAAATGAAAAAATTAGTTGTAGGTCTCGTTGCAAGCGCAATGCTGATCGCCTCTATGGCAACAACAGCTTTTGCTGCATCCAGCCCGACAACGAACAACACTACTCCAGCTCCAGCCAGCAGCTCCAGCTCATCCAGCAGCTCCAGCTCAGCTAGCAGCTCCAGTTCATCCAGCAGCTCTTCCAAGAGCAATGCGGCAGTATTTGCATCTAACATTTCTGTTGAAGTTATTAAGTTAGATGGCGTAGATATTGAACCGTATGCTGCATCTGTAAAGCAGCTTAGTGACAGCACAATCGCTGACGCTAAGGCACTTGGAACAGGTGGAATCCTTAAAGCGGGCGACATCACGGATCCTAAGAATAGTAAGTATGACAATACTATTACTCTGAAGTTCAAGAGCAGCGCTTTTAAGGCTGGCATGAAGATCACAGCTCTTCATCTTCCGGCAGGCGCTTCTGCATGGGAGAAGATTACTCCGGATTCAGTAAGTGACGGTGAATGTGTAGTAACATTCTCATCTCTTTCTCCGGTAGTATTCACCGCTGAAGGCGTTTCAGATAAGACAGGTGAGACTGCACCGGTTCTTCCAATCGCAGCAATGATCTGCCTTGCAGGCGTTGTATTCTTCGGCACAAAAATCAGATTTGCAAAATAAATTCATGTGGTAAAATGTGTGGCGGCCGGACATGAAATAATGTCCGGCTGTCTATATGATATAGGAAAATAATATGAAAAATTATGCGGACAGGGTATTAATATGAAGAAGAATGGTTTTAAAATCGGCTTTTCAATATGCCTCGTTGCTTTTATGGCAGTCTGCAGCTTGATGGCATATAAATATATAACACGCAGGAATGCGGAGCGAAAGCTCGAAGAGATGGTGGCGGAAGCTCAGACGGATACTTCTGTTTTGGAAAAGACAGAATCGTCAAAACCGGATTCGTCTGTTTCTACAGTAGCTGTAGAGACAACACCGACAGAAGTGCCGACAGAACCTCCGACAGAAACGCCGGTTCCGGCGACACCTACAGAAGAACCGCCTAGGGATGTTCTGGCCGAGCGCGGTATAACGATCCCGGAGAAAAATATAGATTGGGAAGGACTTCAGAATGAAAATCCGGATATTTACGCCTGGATTTATATTCCCGGAACGAATGTTGATTATCCGATTCTTCAGCATCCGGAAGAAAAGTCCTACTATCTTGACCATAATATAGATCACAGTGAGGGATATCCCGGCTGTATTTACACTCAAAATGTGAATTCAAAAGACTGGAGTGATCCGAATACGGTCATTTACGGCCACAATATGAGAGACGGATCCATGTTGCACGATTTACACAAATTTAAGGATTCTGCGTTTTTCGATGCGACACAGTTTATGTATATATATACACCGGAAAAAAATTTTGCCTATGAGATTTTTGCCTGCTATCCTTTCAGTAATGTTGACCTTATGATGTGCTTTGATTACAGCACACCGGATGCAGCACTGGTTTATTTTGACGGCATCTGGACAAACCGGGATATGACGGCTCATTTTAGAGACAGTGTTACACTGTATGGAGATAGTAAAATCATAACGATGTCAACATGTATCGGAGGACAGCCGGATATGAGATATCTGGTGCAGGCGGTTCTGTTGAATCCTTGAGGCCGTAGATGCTGTTTAGCCGGCACCAACAAGCGTGTGACGCTGTGTGCAGGATAAGGGAGACGAGGAAAAGGTGTGACGTACTAAAGCTGGTTGACGAGTTTTTTAAAAAGACAGAGCCTCTTGGAAAGGGAGGATAATCAATATGAAAAATGAGTTGCGGCATGGAAAGCTTTATTATATCAGTTTTGTAGTGCTTGATCTCATATGCCTTGTTGCCTCTAATATGATAGCCTTAAAACTGTACACAGGGAAAAATTTAGCGGGATATGGGTACAAAGAATATCGCTCAGTCGTGTTTATCATGATTTTTGTAAGCCTGGCTGTAATGTTTGGATTCAATACTTTAGAAGGTGTGCTTCGCAGGCGAAAGAGACGGGAGTTGATTCAAAGTCTTCGACAGGTTGGACTGAGTTTTGTAATTCTCGGAGCGGTTTTATTTACACTTAGACAGGGAGCTCATTACTCCAGAGTAACTGTCTATATGGCGTATGGTATCGATTTTGTTATGCTCTGTGCAGCACACTATCTGTGGAGAAACCTGTTAGGTGCTTTACAGAAACCGCGTCATGCAGGTAGTGCGCTGCTTATGACAACAGATCGCTTTGCTAAAGAAGGTATTGAAGAGTTAAGACGGGCCGGTAAAGATGTAAAGTATCTATATCTGCTAAAGAATATCAATGTAGATGATATGGATGGTATTCCGGTTATAAAGAATATTGATGAAGTATCATCTGCTATATGTTGGGAATGGGTCAGAAAAGTCTATATTTATGGAGTTGATCAACAGATGATACCGGAAAAACTGATCAATTCCTGCAAAGAAATGCACATGAAAATAGACTTTGTGGATTTCAATTATAAAGTTATAGATGTGAAAACCATACAGAACAAAGATCCGAAGTATGGAGCGTTATCTTTTCTTGAAGGAAAACGTGATATCCCGTTCCCTATTCGAAGAGTCTACTGGATCACCGAGACAGAAGCAGATCTGCATCGGGGATTCCACGCACATAAGCTGAATTGCCAGCTTCTGTTTTGCCCGTATGGTGTGATAGATATTATACTCGATGACGGCAAGGAGAAGAATATCGTCAGATTGGACGAACCGGGAAAAGGCCTTCTGCTGATGCCGGGGCTCTGGAGAGAAATGGTCTGGCAGAAGAGTGGTTCGGTATTATGTGTGCTTGCATCAGAGTATTATGATGCGGAGGAATATATTCGAAATTACGATGAATTTATAGCGTATGACAGGAAATACAGATCAGAAGTAATAGAAGTTACGCATGAACCTGACGGAGTACAGGAGAACGGATAAATATGAAAATACCATTTGTAACATTTCTCCCTATGGAAAGAGAATTGGATGAACAGCTCAGGAGTGCCTTTGACCGTGTTTTTACAAGATCATGGTACATTGGCGGCAAGGAAGATGAGGACTTTGAAAAGGCCTTCGCAGAATACTGCGGAACCGGATATTGTGTCGGGACCGGGAACGGACTGGATGCCCTTATGATTGCCTTAAAGGCTTTAGGCATAGGTGAGGGGGATGAGGTAATTGTTCCCTCTAATACATATATTGCCACAGCGCTGGCGGTTACATATGTGGGAGCAACTCCTGTTTTTGTTGAGCCGGATATCCGCACATTCAATATCAATCCCGAATTGATAGAAGAAAAGATTACGGACAAAACGAAAGCTGTTATGCCGGTTCATCTCTATGGACAGGCCTGTGAGATGGATCCGATTATGGAGATTGCACGAAAGTATTCTTTAAAGGTTGTTGAAGATTGTGCGCAGGCACATGGCGCTACCTACAAGGGCAGAAAAGTAGGTACTTTTGGAGATGCAGCAGGATTCAGCTTTTATCCCGGGAAAAATCTGGGTGCACTGGGAGACGCCGGAGCAACACTGACTGACGATGAAGAACTGGCAAAGAAGATCAGAGCGATAGGGAACTATGGCTCTGATTATAAATATCATCATATTTATAAAGGGAACAATTCTAGGCTTGATGAAATGCAGGCGGCTTTCCTTTCGGCCAAACTTCCCCATTTAAGCAGTATGAACGAAGAGAGAAGAAGGATTGCCAAAAGATACTTGGGGGAAATTAACAACCCTGTGGTAATTCTTCCCACAGTTCCTGATTATGCAAATCCTGTTTGGCATATATTTGGAATACGATGTGACCGAAGA
>ODAI011219947.1_pt1 | contig 25116 bp, 17 predicted proteins | sample 1539321 | NCBI WGS metagenome assembly ODAI01 (sample SAMN02144231, study PRJEB22623) | gut metagenome | biome: sheep rumen | host: Ovis aries | place: New Zealand
ATTATGGTAGGATGGCCTTGGTAGAGGAAATGTGCGGGAATTCTGAACGGGCCGATTCTTATTTGAAAGAATCTTTCCATTTAGTCAGCACAAAAATAGATAGTTTGGGGTATTTTAACGTGAATTCGACGAAATTTAACTAATTGATTATTAGGAAAATAGCGAAAGTTTTTGTAAATTTGGAATAACGACAAACCAAACACAAACACTTTCGCTATGACGATCGCCAAGTACAAAATTACGGAAATTTTCTGTATGGCGGATGACTTCTGCCATGTTTATGACAGATTTATCAAGATTAACGGACTCGCACCCAAGCGGGACAAGTCGAAGAGGAAGTACCATCGGGAGGGAATGCTGTCCGATGCTGAGGTAATAACGATAATGATACTGTTCCACTTGTGTGGATATAAATGTTTGAAACACTTTTACTTGAATGAAGTTTGCGAGAATATGACGGACCTGTTCCCTCATACCGTTTCCTATAACCGCTTCGTTGAACTGGAGCGGAAGGTTGCCATCCCTTTCATCCTGTTCGTGAAGAAGTGCTGCATGGGAGCCTGTACGGGCATCAGCTTCGTGGACAGCACCGCGCTGCGCGTTTGCCGGAACCAGCGCATCCATCTCCACAAAGTCTTCAAAGGTCTCGCCCAGCGTGGACAATGCTCGATGGGATGGTTTTATGGCTTCAAACTCCACCTGATCTGCAACGAGAAGGGAGACTTGCTGAACTTCATGGTCACACCTGGCAATGTCGATGATCGGGAGCCTCTGCGGAACAAGTCCTTCATCGAGCAGATCTTCGGAAAGCTGGTGGGAGACAAAGGGTACATCTGCAAGGACCTCTTCTCCAAACTCTTTGTAGATGGCATTCAACTGATTACCAAGCTCAAGAACAACATGAAGGGGCAAATCATGACCATCTCGGACAAGATCCTCCTGAGGAAAAGAGCGCTGATCGAGACCATCAATGACGAACTCAAGAATATGGCCCAGATTGAACACTCCAGGCACAGGTCGATAGCCGGCTTCACGGTCAACCTGATGGCAGGCCTGGCGGCCTACTCGTTCTTCCCCAAGAAGCCCATGATTGACGTAGAACGCGTCTCGCCCTATGAAAATGGTGTCGTTCAATTGGAAATCAACTGGTTATAATTCGTCGAACTCACGTAGCTTTATATGAAACACATTACCCTGCTGGCCGATGCCTGCCCCGTCCTGAACCGCCTGGCCCTGTATATGGATGACATTTACCGTCCGTAAGACATGATTTCGGCCGGAGCGCGGCCCTGGGAAAGCAGCGCCCGCATACGGTCCATGGCCGGTGCCACGTGGTCGAAATAGCGCCGATACCCTTCGCAGAGAACATTTACGCCGGTCTTCGGGTCCCGGTGCTGGGGACATTCCCCGTGACAGGCCGGAAGATAGGGGCAGCGCTGGCAGCGCGGCGGAAGGCTGCTGTATTTGCGGAGGGCAAAACGCGTCACCTGCTCGCGCTCCATCAGTTCCCGAATGGGTGTCTGTAGCACATTTCCCACCCGATAGCGCGGATACACGAAGTGATCGCACACGTACAGGTCTCCGTTGTGCTCGATTACGGCATTCCCGGAGCAGCTTCTGCCGAACACGCACACGCCGCCCTGATGCCCGCACCAGGCCGACAGCGTGGCGTCGAACAGCTGCACGAAACAGCGGCCCACATCGGCTTTTATCCATTGATCGAAGATGGCGTTCATGTAGTCCCCGAAGCCCTCTGCCGAAACCGACCAGAAAGCCGGGACCGCCCCGGGGGTCAGGGGTTCCACAATCTCCGGCCGGGTATTCTTTCCTTTCAGGCGCACATATTCCACCACGGGCAGAAACTGCATGTAGCAGCCTCCGGCGGCCTTCAGGAACTGATAGACTTCGGCCCCGCGGCCCTCTCCGGCGCGGCTCACCGTGGTGAGCGTATTAAACGGAACGCCTTCCTCCCGCAGGATCCGAAGCCCGTCGGTCACTTTCCGGAAGGTGGGCGCCCCGCCGCGGTCGGTGCGGTAACGGTCATGGATGTCCTCCGGGCCGTCCAGGGATAGGCCCACCAGGAAATTGTTTTCCCGGAAAAAGCGGGCCCACGCCGCATCCAGCAGGGTTCCGTTGGTCTGGATGGAATTGAAGACGGTTTTGCCGCCGGCATACTTGCGCTGGAACAGAACCGCCTTCCGGAAAAAATCCAGTCCCAGCAGCAGCGGCTCTCCGCCGTGCCAGACAAACTGCACCTCGGGGACATCGTTGGCCTCGATATAGGCGCGTGTCACACCCTCCAACGTATCCATGCTCATGCGGGGTTCCCTTCCGCCATAGAGGGCCGACTTGTCCAGGTAGTAGCAGTATGCACAGTCCAGGTTGCACAGCGACCCGGCCGGCTTGAGCATGATGTTGAAGGCCAGCGGTCCGCTCAGGCGGGCGGCCTCTTCCAGGGGGAAGGACAGTTCTCTCATGGCCGTGGCGGAATGGGCCGGCCCTCGAAATCCACCGGATACGCGGCCCTCTCGCGTTCCAGCCGTGCGGTCATTTCCTTCAGGAGACGTGCCGTTATCCCGGGGTGGAGCCCGGACACGTCGGTGGTCTCATAGGGATCTTCCTCCAGGTTGAACAGCACGCTCTGCGGCAGTTCCGGATGAGCCGGATTGTAGTAATAAATCAGTTTCCACGGACCGTTGCGGTAAGTGGTATAATAGCTGCCCCGGTGCCGGTGGGGGAAATGGCACATGAAAACCTCTTCGCGGGCAGGATCCTTTTTCCCCGTCAGCAGAACGCCGAGATCCTGGCCGTCAACGGGATGGTCTTCCGGCACGGATACCCCGACAAGGCGCATAAGCGTAGGGTAAATGTCCATGATGCAGGCCACCTGGGTCTGGAGCGTCCCGCGTGCCACCGGGAGCAGCTGCATTCCCCCTCCCGGGGCCGCCCAGCCGATGATGCAGGGCACGCGGATGCCTCCTTCAAACTCGGACCCTTTCTTTCCCCGGAGCGGAGCGGATGACGCCCAGCCCCTTGCCGGCCCCAGCGGCGCGTCGCCACCGTTGTCGCCCAGAAACACGACAAGCGTGTTCTCGGCAAGGCCCCGCAGCCTCAGGTGGTCCAGCACATCGCCCAGGGACTTGTCCATGCCCTCCACCAGGGTGGCGTAGCCGATGGCCGAGCGGCTCTTGAGGCTGTCCTGCAAATATCTGGCTTCGAAGCGTCTGTCTGTCTCGAAAGGGTTGTGGACGGCATAATGGGAGAGGTAGAGGAAAAAGGGGACGCCGTCATCGGCGGCGCGGTCTATCTGCGCGAGCGCCTCCAGGGTAAGCGCCTCTGTCAGAAAAGTGCCGCTTCCATGGTATTTCTCCAGCCCGGGCACGGCGCGGGAGGAGGTGCCGCGGATGGCGCCGTATCCGTTCTCCCCCAGATAACTGCCCGGCTCCCCGATGGAAGAACCCGCGATGTTTACATCGAAGCCCAGGTTCTCGGGGAATTCCCCTTCGCTGCCGACGGGCCCCAGGTGGGCTTTCCCCACGTGGATGGTCCGGTAGCCGGCTTCGCGCAGCAGGCGGGGCAGGGTGTAGTCCGTCGCCCGGATCCCCTGCCAGTTCCAGTCGTAGGGACCGTAGTCATCGCGGTTGTCGTATTCGCTGCGGATCCAGTTGGTGGTGCGGTGCCGGGCGGCATTCTGTCCGGTGAGGAGGGAAACCCGGGAAGGCGAACTCACGCTCTGGGCGTAGAACTGGGAAAAGCGGACGCCCTCCTGCGCAAAGCGCTCCATCCGGGGGGTATGGTACCAGCCGTTCAGCGGGAAGCGCTGCGGCCGGCCGCAGCTGTCGGCCAAAAAGGGAAGCGAAGTGTCCATCGGCCCCATGTCGTCCACAACGAACAGAATCACATTGGGGCGCGGAGACTGGGCCGACAGGGCAACTCCGTTCAGCAGGAAGGCGGCGGCGGGAAAGGCTTTATTCATGACGGTTCTCCTTTTTGAAGGAGGTGGGGGTCACCCCCTTGAACGACTTGAAGGAGGTGCTGAAGTAGCGCGGATAGGTGAATCCCACCTCATAGGCAATCTCGTTGATGGTTTTGTCGGTGGTCATGAGCAGCTGAACCGAACGCTCGATGCGCATGCGGTTGATGTAGTCCTTCACCCCCATCCCCGTCACTTCCTTCACCTTGGCGTACAGGCTGCTTCGGCTCAGGGGCAGACGGTCCGTCAGGAACTTGATGCCCAGGTCCGGATCGGAGAGGTTTTCCATTATCAATTTGTCCAGCTTGTTCCGGAAGTCGGGGTCCGGGCACAACGGGTTCTCATCGCCATCCTCTTCCCGGGGCTCCTCCTCTTGAAGCATCTCTTCCAGGAAATGGGCCATGGCGTTTTTGCTTTCGCTCTGCCGACGGCGAAGGATGTAACGGACCGTCAGGAGCAGGAGCACCGCCACGAGCAGGGAGCACACCATGGCGAACCAGCTGGTTTTGTACCAGGGCGGAAGCACGGTCAGGGACAGCATGCGCTGCGGAGAAGAGAAAGACCCGCCCTTGGTGCGGCAGGAAACCCACAGCGTGTAGTCTCCGGGGGCAAGGGCCGACAGCGACAGCCGGGGCTCGTCGCTCTCGTATGTCCAGCTGCGGCTGCCCTCTACCCGGTAGCGGAAAAAGTCGGGCTGGAAGAGATCGGCTTTTTTCACCAGGAAGGAAGCGCTCACCTGTCGTTTGTTCCAGGGAATGGTAAGCCTGCCCTGCCGGGTCTCCGCCGCCTGTCCGTTCACTTGCAGATGCTCCAGGAAAAACTGCGGTTCCTCGGAAGAGGGGATGGGGATGCGGCGGTCCACCTGTACCACGCCTTCCGAGCCGCCCATATATAGATAATGGTCGCTGAGGGCATTCTGATAGAGCATTTTTATCCCGTTGGGATAGTATCCGTCCGAGGCACCCCACGAGACGAAGCGCCCTTCCCGCGGAAAGTAGGTGAACAACCGGTTTCTCGCGCAGATCCACAGCTGCTCTTTCCCGGAGCATTCCAAGGCGCTGACATCGTCGAACTGGCTGTTGGAAATCGTTTCATAGCGGCCGGAAGACTCCCGGAAACAGCCCAGGCAGCGGCTGGTCCCCCCCCAGACGTTGCCGGCCCCGTCATCCGCAATCGCCGTCACCTTTTCGTGCAGGCCCACCGAAAAACACAGGCGCAGTTTCTCGTCGGAGCGGCGCAGCTCGAACACGTGGTTGTCCTTGTAAAGCAGCGCGCGTTCCGCTCCGGCGCAGGCAATCTGCAGCCCGTGCGGAGCCGGAGCGTCCCCTTCCATGCGCATCGGCGAAAAACCCTTTCCGTGATGATACAGCCATGAATCTCCCCCCAGGAAACAGAGCGTCCCCCAGGGCAGCTGCATGGCGCGGAGCAGGGACCCGGAATATTTCTCCCGGAGGTCAGTCTCCTTGTTCACTAGGACAAAAGGCGTACGGTGCCCGGTGGTGCCGTCCACCAGATAATAACCGTCCATATGGACCGATACCAGCAGGCGCCGCCGGTCGAACCCGGCAATCGAGAGGATCTTTCCTTCACTGCCGTTGAGCCGCGTAAAACGGCCCTCCGATGCGTTCAGTTTGTGAATGCCGCCCCCGTCCGTTCCCACCCACAGGGTGGAATCCTCCTCCCGGAACAGGCTGATGACGGCGTTGTCATTCAGGCCACGGACATGGCCTTTGAGTTCCCGGATGTAATTGTCGCGGATCTGGAACACGCCGTCCTTCACCGTTCCGGCCCAGAGCGTCCCGAAAGTATCCTTGTACAGCGTGGTGATGGAATTGGAGGGCGGAGTGTCCGGGTCTCCGCTCAAGCGCCGAAGGGTTTGGAACGCCCGCTTTTCCGGAGAGAAAATGCTGATTCCGCCCCCGTCGGTAGCAATCCAGAGTTCTCCACGGTATTCCATGAAGGCCTGGATATAGTTCGACGAAAGACCGGAATTTCCGCTGGTGTAGTTTCCCGTCAGGCGGCCTTCGGGATCGTAAAGGCGGAATCCGCAGCCATAGCCCGACACGCAAACGGAACCGTCTTCGCAGCGGTACATCGCAATCAGGGAATGCTCCGGTGCGGGAGCGAACAGTGTTGCCGTGCCCCCGGGCGTATAGCGGAAAATACCTCTCGTCCGGGTCCCGAGCAGCAGGTCTCCGCCGGAGAGGGTCGTCATGCAGACGATGTCGTAATCCCGCTGGTCCTCGCCTCCGGGGAAAGGGTGGAGGATCTGCGGCGAGGATTCTCCCCCACAGATGCCAAAGAGTTTCCCGCTGGAGCCGAAGTAGAGGGTCCCGTCCTGCTCGGCCGCACTGAAGCACAAAAAAGGCAGCACGGTCCGGAAGGCGTCCTCCTCCGGAAGATAGCGGACCACGCTGCTTTCGCACAGGACCCAGAGATCCCCGCCGCTGCCCTCGAAAAGGGCGTTGATCAGCTTGTCGGGAAGGGAAGAAAGGTCATCGATACGGGAACTGTACATCCGCACCCGCTGGTGGTCGAACCGATTGAGGCCGTTCTTGGTTCCAATCCACAGGGATCCCCTGCTGTCCTGACAAAGCGCCGTCACATTGGGATGGGACAGGCCGTCTCTCACCGTGATGGGAATATAGGCGAAAGGATATTGCCGCGCCTGAACAGACACGGCCGCACACAACAGCAAGAAAAACAGAAGCACTCTTTTCATTCCATTCGCTTCATTTTTATGCAAAAGTAATACTTTTTTTAAAAATAAGACATTCTTTGAGTCTTTCTGGATATTTTCGGATTCTCCCGGCCGAATCCGGGTAACCACTTTTGAAACAGTTTTGTACTTTTGCATAAATCAATAACCACAAACACGTTTTTCTTTAAACTTTTTAAATTTTAAACACTATGTCAAGACCAATTCGAACAGCCATCCTGTCGGCGATTGCCTTCTTGCTGGCATGTACCGTTTCTTCGGCGCAGACGCCGCAGACGGCCCGCGGAACGGTTACCGACGCTTCCGGCGAACCCGTCATCGGCGCCACCATCATCATCAAAGGAACGTTGAAAGGAACGTCCACGGACGTCAACGGCAGCTTTACCCTTTCGCAAGTCAATCCGGGAGACATCCTGCAAGTCTCCTCCATCGGCTACCTCCCGGCGGAACTCGCCTGGAACGGGACCCCGCTTACCTTTGTCATCAAAGAAGACACCCTCGCCCTGGAAGAGTCGGTGGTGGTCGGTTACGGTGTCCAGAAGAAAGTGAACGTTACCGGCGCCGTGAGCATGGTGGACGGTGACGCGCTGTCTTCCCGTCCCGTCCAGACAATCTCCCAGGCCCTTCAGGGCCAGGTTCCGGGCCTGAACTTCGGCGTAACCACCGGCGGCGGCGAGCTCAACCAGAACATGAGCGTCAACGTCCGCGGTACCGGAACCATCGGCGACGGCTCCACGGCCTCTCCCCTAATCTTGATCGACGGCATTGAAGGAGACATGAACACGATCAACTACAACGACGTGGAATCCATCTCCGTCCTGAAGGATGCCGCATCCTCCTCCATCTACGGTGCCCGCGGCGCCTTCGGTGTGATCCTGATCACCACCAAGAGCGGAAAGGCCGGAAAGACCCACGTCTCCTACAGCGGAAGCGTCAATTTCAGCAGCGCCCTTCATCTGCCCAAGATGATGAGCTCCGACAAATTCGTCCGCTACTGGAACCGTGCCCGCGCCCTGGCCGGCCAGCAGCCGCAGTTCGATGCGGAAACGGTTCGCCGGGTCGATGATTTCATCGCCGGGGTGAGCGACGTCCAGACCATCCGCGACGCCGGAAACAACCACTGGGGCACCTATGCCACCGGCAGCGCCAACACGGACTGGTTCCAGGTTTTCTACGGCAGCAACGTTCCCTCCCACAACCACAATGTGAGCGTGAGCGGCGGAACGGACCGCCTGAACTACCGCGTGAGCGGATCCTTCCAGAATACAAACGGCCTCCTGAAGTTCGGAAAGGACAAGATGAACCGGTTTAACATCGACGCCAAGATCAGTGCAAAACTGACAGACTGGGCCAGGCTGAACTTCTCCACCAAATGGACCCGCGAAGACTATACCCGTCCCACCTATCTCACCTACCAGGGACGCCTGTTCATGCACAATATCGCCCGTCGCTGGCCCAACGTGCCGGTGTATGACCCCAACGGTCACCTGATTGGCGGCATGGAAACCGAAACCCTGCGCGACGGCGGTGAACAGTTCACCCAGAAGAACTACTACACCAACCAGCTGGCCCTCATCTTCGAGCCCATCAAAAACTGGCACATCAACATCGAGGGCAATATGCGCACCTATACCAACCAGGACCACCAGGTCTTCCTCCCGGTCGTCTCGTATGACTGCGACAACCAGCCCTATTATGACTCCTGGGACAACGGTGTCGGTTCCATCGCTCCCGGCCAGAGCCGCGTTCTGGAATCCCGCTATACGCAAGACTACTTCACCACCAACATCTACACGGACTACAGCTTCTCCCTGGCCGAGGCCCATAACTTCTATGTCCTGGCCGGTGTAAACGCCGAGCTCACCTCGTACGACACCATGTCCGGACGCGGCGACTACCTGGTGGACAACTCCGTGCCGTGGCTGAGCCAGACAACGACCAATCCGGTCATCAGCGGCGGCCGCGAACACAACGCCATCGCCGGTTACTTCGGCCGAATCAACTACAACTACAAGGAACGGTATCTGCTGGAGCTGAACGGCCGCTATGACGGTTCTTCCCGCTTTATCGGCGACAAGCGCTGGGCCTTCTTCCCCTCCGTTTCCGTGGGATGGAATATCGCCAAAGAACCTTTCTTCGAACCCCTCTCCAAGCAGATCAGCACCCTGAAGCTGCGCGCGTCCTGGGGTTCCCTGGGTAACACGAATACCAACAACTGGTATCCTTTCTACCAGACCATGCCCGTGAGCTCCGCCGCCGGCAACTGGATCATCGACGGCAATAAGCCCAACATTGCCTCCATGCCCGGCATCGTGAGCGCCCTCATGACCTGGGAAAGCATCCAGACCCTGGACTTCGGTATCGACATCACCGCCCTCAAGGGCCGCCTTAACTTCACCTTCGACTGGTTCCGCCGCGTGACCAACAACATGATCGGTCCCGCTCCGGAACTGCCGGCCGCCCTGGGCGCCGCCGTTCCCAAGGTGAACAACGCCGACATGCTCTCCCGTGGTTGGGAAATGGAACTGAGCTGGCGCGACAACATCGGTCGCGACTTCTCCTACGGAGCCCGCCTGGTTCTGTCGGACGCCCGCCAGTTCATCACCCGCTACCCCAACGACATTTACTCCCTCTCTACCTATTATAATGGCATGGAAATGGGAGAAATCTGGGGTTATCAGGCCATCGGCCTGGCCAATTCGCAGGCCGAGATGGACAGCCACCTGGAGACCAACCGGCCCGGCTGGGGATCCGGCTGGGGTGCCGGCGACCTGATGTACGTGGATGTCACCGGCGACGGAAAGGTCAATCAGGGAAACAACACCCTGGAGGACCATGGCGACATGAAAATCATCGGCAACAGCACGCCCCGCTACAACTTCGGTCTCGTCCTGGACGTTGCCTGGAAGGGTATTGACCTGCGCGCCTATTTCCAGGGCGTAGGCAAGCGCGACTACTGGGTAAGCGGTCCTTACTTCACCGGTGCCGGCGCTTCGGGCATGTGGCAGTGCGCCGCCTTCGACTCACACTGGGACTTCTGGCGTGACGAAGGAGACGAACTGGGCGCCAACCTGAACGCCTACTTCCCCAAGCCGCAGTTCGCCAATGGATCCAAGAACTTCCAAGTTTCTTCCCATTATCTGCAGAATGCCGCGTATATCCGCCTCAAGAACATCCAGCTGGGTTACACCCTTCCCAAGAAATGGACGGAAAAAGCCGGCATGTCCTCGGTCCGTATCTACGCTTCCGGCGAAAACCTTCTTACCTTCACCAAGATGTTCAAGGAGTTCGATCCCGAGACCATCGGTGGCGACTGGGGAGACGGAAAGGTTTACCCGCTCATGAAGACCTACTCCATCGGTATCAACATTAACTTCTAAGTCAGCCTGATCCTATGAAAAAGATTTATACCCTTTTGGCGATTGCCGCTACACTGCTGCTGGCTTCTTGCGACAAATTCCTGAACCGGGAGCCCATTACCAACATCACGCCCGAGAAATACTTCAAATCGGCCGATGAACTGGCAGCTTATACCATAAACTACTATACCACCTTCTTTACCTCCTACGCCGGCAACTACAGCGTGGGCGTAATCTGGGAAGATGCCTTTACGGACAATCTGGTGCGTGACGGATCCGGAAACGGAACGGCGCTCCAGTATTTCTCCGGCTCCAACACCCGCTGGCTGGTTCCCATCGGACAGGCCACCTCTACCTTGTTCCGCAACATCCGCGTGTGCAACTACTTCTTCGAGCAGGTGCTTCCCAAGATGGAAGACGGCACCCTCTCGGGCAAGGACGTGGAGCATTATGTGGGTGAAATGTATGTGATGCGTGCCCAGGCCTACTTCAGCGCCCTGCGCACATTCGGCGACTTCCCCATCATCGAAGAAGTTCTCCCGGACGACCGGGAAGTGCTCATCGAGGCCAGCAAGCGCGCACCGCGCAACGAGGTGGCCCGTTTCATCCTGTCGGATCTGGACAAAGCCGCTTCGCTGCTGAACCTTACCGACAAGCGCCGCATTACCAAAGACCTGGCCCTGCTGATCAAATCCCGCGTAGCCCTGTATGAGGCCACGTTCGAGAAGTACCACAAGGGCAGCGGACGCGTTCCCGGCGATGCCGACTGGCCCGGTGCCAAAATGAGCTACAACAGCGGAAAGAGCTTCAATATCGAAACGGAAGTGAACTTCTTCCTGGATCAGTGCCTCGCCGCTGCGGAACAGGTGGCCGACGCCCACACCCTGGTGAACAACACCGGCGTGATGAACCCCACCAAGGCCGCCACCCCTTACGGCTGGAACCCCTACTTCGAGATGTTCAGCCAGCCCAATCCCAGTTCCGTGAGCGAAGTGCTCCTGTGGAGAGAATACAACCGTGAGCAGAACGTCGCTTCCGGCCAGGGTCCCTACATCTTCGAAGGCGGAAACTGCGGTGCAACCCGCAGCCACATCGACGGCTTCCTGATGAAGAACGGCCTGCCGATTTATGCCTCCGGCTCCGGCTACAAGGGCGACGAAAGCCTGGATCTCCAGCAGGAAGGCCGCGACGAGCGCCTGCAGCTGTTCGTCTTCAGCAACAGCGACGTCCTCCTTCTCCGGGATTCCGAAGGCCAGTCGGACATGCCCTTCAACGCCCCCCTGTTCCTGGCCCAGGCCGAACACCACGACAGAACCGGTTTCCGCATCCGCAAAACCTACACCTACGATTCTTCCCAGACGGCCGGTGCACATGGTAACATCATCGGCACCAACGGCCTGGTCCTGTACCGCGCCACCGAGGCTTACCTGAACTACATCGAGGCCTATTATGAGAAGAACGGCAATGTCTCCGGCAAGGCCGACACCTACTGGCGTGCCATCCGCAAGCGGGCCGGCGTGGACGAGGACTACAACAAGACCATCGCCGCCACCGACCTCTCCAAGGAAGACGACTGGGGCAAGATCTCCGGCAGCACGCAGGTGGATGCCATGCTGTTCAACATCCGCCGCGAACGCCGCTGCGAGTTCATCGGTGAAGGCTTCCGCTGGGACGACCTTATCCGCTGGCGCGCCTTTGACCAGCTTCTCACCAAGAAGTGGATTCCGGAAGGCGTCAACCTCTGGGGCGGAGACCTGTACGAGAACGATCTGTACAAGGAGGACGGCCAGACAAGGTTCGTGGAAGGTGCTTCCGGAGTCAGCGGCGCCAATGTATCGGCCAGGACCGACTCCAAGTACGTGCGTCCGCTGCGGATCATCTACGACAACAATGAACTGTTTGACGGTTACACCTGGCACAAGGCCTACTATCTGAGTCCCTACGGCCTGCAGGATCTGATCCTCACGTCTTCTGACGGAACGCCGGAAACCTCCGTTGCCTACCAGAATCCCTACTGGCCCAGCAAGGGTTCCGAAGGCCCTCTTGAATAATCCACATTTCTTATGAGATTGCCCTGCCCCGTGCGGGCAATCTCTTTTTTATCAACAATCTGCCATCCGATGAAAAGAAACGCAATTCCCCTCCTGCTTTTTGGCCTGCTTGCGGCCTGCACTCCACGCGAGAAAGGCTGGTCCCTGGTATGGACCGAAGATTTTAACGGCGACCGGATCGACCCGTCCGTCTGGACCCGGGTAGAGAAAGGTCCCTCCAACTGGAATGACATGATGTCGCTGCGCGAAGATCTCGCCTTTGTAGAAGACGGTGCCCTGGTACTTCTGGGAAAAGTGAATGACGGATCCACGGCCGACACCACCGCCTTCGTCACCGGCGGCGTACACAGCAAGGGCAAGAAGTCCTTCCAGCAGTGCAAAATGGAAATCCGGGCCAAGTTCAACAGCGCCAACGGTTTCTGGCCGGCCTTGTGGCTGATGCCGGACCTGTCGCTCCCGGAACCGCTTTATGCCGAGCTGGATATCATGGAACATCTGAACCATGACGACTTCGTGTACCAGACCGTCCATTCCCGCTACTCGCTGGACGTGAGCCGGGAAGACCCGCCCAATTACCGGACGGGAAAAATTGACAAGGACGATTGGAACACCTACGCCGTGGAAGTGTACCAGGACAGCATCTGTATGTACACCAACAACATCAAAACCCTCACCTATCCCCGCGTGGAAGGCAAAAAGTACCAGTTCCCCTGGCCGGACTATCCTTTTTACCTGATTCTGTCCAACCAGCTTGAGGGGTCCTGGGTGGGGCCTGCAGACAAGCCGGAAGAACTTCCCTCCGAACTGCGCATCGACTGGATCAAAGTGTATCAATGGAAATAATTCTTAAAACATGTACAATCCGAGCTTTGATGATGACAGGAGCCGCGGCGCTGGCCGCAAGCTCCTGCACATCGGAGCATTCCGCAAAAAAATCGCTGCCCAACGTGGTGTTCATCCTGGCCGACGACCTGGGCTGGGGCGACCTGTCCTGCTACGGGCAGGAGCGTTTCACCACTCCCAACATCGACCGCCTGGCTGCAGAAGGAATGCTGTTCACGCAGTGCTACAGCGGCACCACAGTAAGTGCCCCCTCGCGCTCCTGCCTGATCACCGGCACCCACAGCGGCCATACCCCCATCCGGGGCAACCGCGAGATGGTTCCGGAAGGGCAGTTCCCGCTGCCGGAAGGCGTACAGACGATTTTCCACGACTTTCGCGAGGCCGGTTACACCACCGGAGCCTTCGGAAAGTGGGGATTGGGCTTCGTTGGCACTTCCGGCGATCCCCGGACGCAGGGAGTGGACCGCTTTTACGGTTACAACTGCCAGTTGCTGGCCCACAGCTATTATCCGGACCATCTTTGGGACAACGAGAGACGGTTGGATCTGCCGGAGAACCGAAACGACGAAAGCTATGGAAGCGGCTCCTATGCCCCGGACCTGATTCACCGGGAGGCGCTCGCTTTCATCGACAGCGCGGCCCGGGAGGGAAAGCCCTTTTTCCTGTGGTATCCCACCACCCTTCCGCATGCAGAGCTGCTAGTTCCCGAAGACAGTCTGATGCAGGCCTTCCGCGGGCGGTACCCGGAAACACCCTTTGCAGGCGCCCGTCCCGGGAATCCCTATTTTCTCAAAGGAGCCTATGTCGCCCAGGAGCACCCTCACGCCACTTTTGCCGCCATGATCACCCGCTTGGACCGCTATGTGGGAGAGCTGGTGGCCCGTTTGAAGGAAAAGGGCCTGTATGAGAACACCCTCATCATTTTCACCAGCGACAACGGACCCCACCGCGAAGGCGGGGCAGACCCCGATTATTTCAACAGCAACGGCCCCTGGAGGGGATACAAGCGCGATTTGTATGAAGGCGGCATCCGGGTACCGATGATCGTATCCTGGCCGGGACACATCGAACCGGGCTCCCGGACAGCGTTCCTATGTGCGTTCTGGGACCTAATGCCCACTTTCCGGAATCTGGTGGGCCAGGCGGAAAAAGAAGGGCTGGACGGCGTGAGCCTGCTGCCCACCCTCACGGGGGACGTAGGTCAGCAGGAGCATGACCACCTGTACTTCGAATTCCAGGAACTGGGCGGCAGGCAAGCCGTGCGGAAAGGTTCCTGGAAACTGGTTCACATGGGTATCCGGACCCAGACGCCACAGTTGGAGCTGTACAATCTGGACGAAGACCCCGGAGAAACCCGCAACCTGGCTTCGGCCTTTCCCGAGCGTGTTATGGAATTGAAGGCTCTGATGGACGCGGAACACGTCACAAACCCCGATTTTCCCGTACTGAAAAATGAATAAACTCCTGTACACCCTGGCGGGCGGCGCCGCCCTGGCAGCCTCCTGCGCCCCCGGACAGAAAAACGCGCGGACGGGCGGCCTTCCGAACGTTGTCATTATCCTGGCCGACGACCTGGGCTACGGCGACCTGGGCTGCTACGGCGCCTTGAATGTCCGGACGCCGGCCGTGGACCGTCTGGCCCGGGAAGGCACCCGCTTCACCAATGCCTACGCCACGGCCTCCGTATCCACCCCCTCACGCTATTCGCTCCTCACCGGGCAATACGCCTGGCGCCGGAGCGACACCGACATCGCCGTGGGCGATGCAGGCATGATTATCCGCCCGGGACAGTACTCGATGGCCGATCTTTTCAAAAATGCCGGCTATGCCACCGGCGCCTTTGGCAAGTGGCACCTGGGGCTGGGCGAGGATGGCGGAAAGCAGGATTGGAATGCCCCCCTGCCATCGGGTCTTTCTGACATCGGCTTTGACTACTCTTACATCATGGCGGCCACCGGTGACCGCGTGCCCTGCGTGTTCATCGAGAACGGCCGCGTGGTGAACTGGGACCCGGAAGCCCCCATCGAGGTAAGCTACCGCCAGCCCTTCGAGGGCGAGCCGCTGGCCAAAGACCATCCCGAACTGCTGTACAACCTGTCCTCCTCCGTGGGACACAACCAGGCCATCGTGAATGGCATCGGGCGCATCGGCTACATGCGCGGCGGCGGAAAAGCCCTTTGGAAAGATGAAAACATCGCCGATTCCATCACCGTACACGCCCTGAACTTCATCGAGGAAAACAAAGACCGCCCCTTCTTCGTTTACCTGGCCACCAACGACGTGCATGTCCCGCGCTTCCCGCATCCGCGTTTCCGGGGAAAGAGCGGGATGGGCCTCAGGGGCGACGCCATCGTGGAATTTGACTGGACCGTCGGGGCCATTCTGGACCGCCTGGACGCGCTGGGACTGGCCGAAAACACCCTTGTGATTGTCACGAGCGACAACGGTCCCATCCTGGACGACGGGTATCGGGACCAGGCCCGGGAATTGCTGGGCGGACATGACCCTTCCGGAGGGCTGCGGGGCAATAAATACGGCACTTACGAGGCCGGCGCCCGCGTCCCCGCCCTGGTGCGCTGGACGGGCCATGTGCCGGCCGGGGCCACCTCCGAGGCCCTTCTCTCGCATGTGGACCTGTTCGCCTCTTTTGCGGGCTTGCTCGATGGACGCCTGCCCCGGGGCGCCGCTCCCGACAGCAGGGACGCCCTGGAGGCCTGGCTGGGCCGGGATCCGGCAGGCCGGGACTACGTGATTGAACAAGCCAACAACCGCTGCCTGAGCGTGCGTACCTCCGAGTGGAAGTACATCCCGCCCAGCGATGGTCCCGACGCCTACAGCTGGGCACCCGGCGCCGAGCTGGGCTATCAGAAAACGCCGCAGCTGTACCGGATTTCGACGGATCCGGGCGAGCAGGAGAACGTGGCGGAGATTTTTCCGGACATCGTGAGCGCCATGCAGTCAGTTTTGGATAATCTTTGAGAAATGCAGGACATGTTTTGACCCTGTCCTCTGTTTTTGTATCTACCTTTGTAGTAACCACACCCGATAACCGTAAACCTAAACAACCATGTCTAAGAAACACCGCCAACAAGTGGGAGCAAAATCCCGGCTGGTAATGGACACCTCCCGACTCCTTTTCTCGCTGAGCGGAGCGGCGGCCGGCATGGCCGCTGTCTCCTGCGCCTCCGGCGGAGACAAAGCGCCCGCGCTGCCGGAGGGGCCGCTGAACGTGGTATATATCATGTGCGACGACCACTCCTACCAGACCATCAGCGCGTATGACAGGCGTTTTCTGTCCACACCCAACATCGACCGCCTGGCTGCGGAAGGCGCCCGTTTCACCAACAGTTTTGTGGCCAATTCCCTGAGCGGTCCCTCGCGGGCCTGCATGCTCACCGGGAAGCACAGCCACAAGAACGGGTTCACCAACAACGAACACGGCATCTTTGACGGCAGCCAGCAAACCCTTCCCAAACTGCTGAGAGCCGGCGGCTATCAGACAGCCATGGTGGGCAAGTGGCATCTGGTAAGCGAGCCTACCGGGTTTGACTACTGGGACATCCTCGTCGGCCAGGGAGACTACTACAACCCCGTTTTTATCCGGAACGGTGAACGGCTGGTACGGGAGGGCTACTCCACCGACATCACCACCGACGTGGCTTTTGACTGGCTCTCCGGGCGGGACCCCGAGAAGCCCTTCTGTCTCTTCCTGCACTACAAGGCCCCGCATCGCAGCTGGATGCCCGACACGCAGGATCTGGGGGCCTTCGACCAGGTGGAATTCCCCCTGCCGGAAACCTTTTACGACGACTATGCCACCCGCGAGGCCGCCCGCCTGCAGGAGATGAGCATCCTTGCCGATATGAATCTGGTCTATGACCTGAAGATGGCCGACCGGGAGAACGAAATCCATACGCCCGAATCGCCCCACCTGGAGCGCTACGGACGGGACCTTTACCGTCAGGACCTCCCCCCCGGAGAACTGGTTCCCGGACGCATGAACGCCGCGCAGCAGGCCGCCTGGGATGCGTACTACGATCCCATCATCGACGATTTCAAACAGGCCGGCCTGTCCGGAAAAGCGCTTTATCAGTGGAAGTACCAGCGATACATGAGGGACTACTGCAGCGTAATCCGCTCGGTGGACCGCAACGTGGGCCGCATGTACCAGTACCTGGAAGACAACGGATTGCTGGACAATACCGTCATTATCTACACCTCCGACCAGGGCTTTTTCATGGGAGAGCACGGCTACTTTGACAAGCGCTTCATGTACGAGGAAAGTTTCCGCACGCCGCTGCTGGTGCGCCTGCCCGGCGGGCAGAAGCTCGGCGACGTGGATCTCTTTGTCCAGAACATCGACTACGCTCCCACCATCCTGCAGCTGGCCGGATTGGAGGTGCCTGAGGACATCCAGGGAGAAAGTTTCCTGCCCCTGCTGCTGGGCAGCAGGCCCGCGGACTGGCGCAAATCCCTCTACTATCATTACTACGAGTATCCGGCCGAACATTCCGTCAGACGGCACTACGGCGTGCGCACGGAACGCTACTCACTCATGCATTTCTATCATGACATTGACGAGTGGGAACTGTTCGACCTGGAGAAAGATCCGATGCAGCTGCACAACTTGTACGGAGCGCCCGGAACGGAGGAACTCACCCGGGAGCTGAAGGCCGAACTGCTGCGCCTGCAGCAGCAGTACGACGACCCGGTCTCGGAGCTGAACTAAAGGCTTCTGACCGCTGTTTCCACTTCCTGTTCCCGCCCCTGAGGGATGACCGGGGACAGGAAGGACAGCATCTGGAGGGTCTGGGCATCGGCCTCAGGAATGCCGCGGGAGCGCATGTAGAAGAGCTCGTCGACATTGAGCTGGCCCACGGTGGCGCCGTGGGAGCATTTCACATCGTCGGCATAAATCTCTAGCTGGGGCTCGGTTTTTACCCGGGCCTCCGTTGTGAGGACAATATTGTGGTTCTCCTGGTAGGCCTCGGTCTTCTGGGCGTCCGGCGCCACCACAATGGTGCCGTGGAAGTCAATCCGGGCACGGCCGCCGGCAATGCCGTGGATTTTCTGGGTGGAATGGCAGCCCGGGGCACGGTGGTGCATGAGGATGCGGATGTTCACCTGCTCTGCCATGCTTCCTGATAAACCAGGCCTATTCTTCCTGTCTCCATCCTGCGGCTCCGGCAAGAGTACGGTCATCGCTAAGCTTGCTGCAAAGGCGACAGATGGAGTGCTCATTGTCGTAGCCACTATTGAGGACGCGAACCAGATGAGAGACAAAGTGGTGGCGGAAGGGCGGCGGAGTTCAGACATAAAAGTTATTCATAGCCAGGACTTCTCGATAATGGAAACCTACAGGGATAATCCGATGTCCTTTACTACGTCACCGGTCCTGATTATTACCTCGGTCAGAATACAAATAGACCCATACGAACCCTTCATGAAGTATGGCTCTGGCTGGCGGCGGGAGGTTTACATTGACGAACTGATTAACTTTTATCCAGACCCCTTCGAGATACCGACTGAACTCCAGGACATCCTCACCTTCATCGACACTCACCGCAGTCATAATGGAAGGCCTGCCCTGGAAACCATAAACATCGGCGGGAATACACTCTACAGGCATATTTATCAGACTGCCGAGCTTATGGATGCAGCCGTTAAGAGTGCTGGAAAGAGGGTAAGGCATGAAATTCTGAAGGGAAGAGGTGGCCTGAATGAATATAAGCGGCAAACTATCTACGACCATATCAAGGCTCATGGATTTACGCCCTTGAGGAAACGTATACAAGATTTGGCAGGACTATCGACAGTTATTCTATTTGATGGGACGGCAGATTGTATCATCCCCAAGACTGACACCAGACTCCTCCCTATCTCCGGCGTAAGATATAGCAGCGACATTGAATTCAGTTTCTTTCCTTTCCGGATGAAGCGGAGGAATAACGAAGGCTGGCAGGAATCAGACCTACAGACGATGGCACGTGATTTCATCCTTCTGGCCACAACCCTCTCACAGAAAGAGAAAATCCTGATTATCTGCTGGAAGACGCTGAAGCTGGACACTAAGAACCCCGGTAATGCTGACACGCTTGAGCTTTCCTCTGATTCCCTACTGAGCTTCCCTGAAATACTCCGCCGTGTCCTGATTGATGCTGGTGGAAAGAGTGAAAACATCTTCATTACGTATAGGGGAAGCGGTCGTGATAGGGGCAGTAATGAGTATCGTGACTGTTCTGCGGTTATCTTCTTGGGGGAATGGAAACTACCTGACGAACCGATAACGAGCCAGATTGCAGACATGTTTGGTATAAAGGGCCTCAAGTTCCATGATTATAAGCTATCCCTCCTGGTTCAGACGATATGTAGGTCCAGGATACGTCACCACAAAGGTCTGCCGATAAAGGTGTATTTCTCCTCGGATATCAACTACAACATGGCTTACGATACCCAGGAATACTTCAAGGCAAACTCAGATCCGTCCTGCAAGATAGGTGGAATACAAAAACCCTTCAGAACACTCTCCAGGCCTGACAAAAAGCAACTATACTACTTAACACGGCTCTATGGATTGAAGATAGTGGGACCTCAGATTCGAACTGCGGTCGAATCTGGAAAGTCATATAGTTTCAATGTCACGCTTTCCGACCTCTATACCCTTCTGCCTATATCAAAACGAAAAGCGGCCGATAGATATAAGACGTTCAAAAAGTTCTTGGCCGGATTAAAGATAACAATGACAATAACAGCCTAACAAAAACTACTGCCAAAAACTTTCCTCTCTCTATATAGTTAAAAAATATGAGATTAAAATTGGCACTAAAATTTTGAGAAATAAATGGTTATCTCGCAATTGATGGTCTCTACGTTTCCAAGCATCTATGAGACCGAGAACCCCATCCAACGCCCCCTGATTGAAGTTCTGGACGAGATGAAGAACCCAGGGGAGCAACTAGAACGAATGATTACTGCCGTCCGTGGCGCTAAGTCCACGGCAGAGCAGGATCGACTGAAGGTGATCCTGCTCCCTGTCCTTTGCCCCTCTGGTACATTCACCAAGAGGGCAGACTCCGCTTTGATCCAGTACAACGGTGTAATCTGCCTGGATCTGGACGATACGACGGATTCAGTGGCTGTGATAGAGATGGCCAAGCAGTTCCCCCATTCGCTTGCTGCGATGCTCTCACCAACGGGGAAAGGCGTTAAGGTGTTTGTCCTCACCGACCTCCAAGATTCCAGCCGACACTCAGACCTGTATCATCATCTGGGAAATATCATGGGCTATACGTCACGTCCAGGCCTTAAGTTCGACCCCAGCTGCTCCAATCCCAGTCGTGCCTGCTTCTTTTCCGTGGACAAAAGGATGTATATCAACAGAAATGCTACTCCTTATCACGTGGACCTGGACATCTTGCCAGTATATACCCCGGCAGCCAAGACTCCCACGGTTACCTCTATCATCCCAGAAGAGGCACTGTATAACCCTTCATTCCCGCCAGCGATGACCGATATGGAAGCAATTCGCGACGCCATCGTGGACACCCATTCATTATTCGAAGAGTACCATGCCTTCATCCCCGGACAGAGGAACAGATCGATATACCTCCTTGCGTTCTTTTTCCACCTTGATGGTATTCCAGAGGACGCTGCTACAGACTATCTGGTAGCCTATTACAATGCCCCCGCCGGTGACTTCACTGCTGATGAAATTAAACGAACGGTGAAGTCCGTTTATTCTAGATGATTAACCCCTAAAAACTATATGATAAAAGAGAAAGTACAGAATGAAAACATTGCTCCGCTGACGGTAGCCATCAGCGTAGTAGCAGCAAACAATGAAGGTGATTGCTTTGAAATGAACGGAAATAATTGGCGTCGCTCATAGTGGCGTCGGCGGAAAAGCTCCGTGACTGAGTCTAGAAAGCGAGAGTCCATTCTTTTGTATTTCAGAGAGATTTATGAACAGAACAAAAAATTGGAGGAAAAAGTAGATGAATTAATACGAGTAACGAGTAGATTAGCGGATGCGATTGAGCATTCCACCCCAGAAAGACAGATAATATATGGTATAACGGGATTGCAGGAGTTCCTTAATTGTAGTGAATCCACCGCAAAACGGATAAAGTCCTCAGGGATTATTGATCCAGCAACATCCCAAATAAACAGAACGATTGTATTCGATGCACAAAAGGTTTTGGAGCTGCTTTGCTCGTCCAAAAGTAAGTGGACGTATCTTGGTGGCAGAAAACTGAAATCAATGAAAAAGTAGTATATTTGTAGCCCCACCCAAACAACCTTGGTGGGGCTTTGACATACTGTGATTTAATGACTTACTCTGTGGGGAAGGGGCTACAATTGGGGCTACAAAGTTATACAATAATGGCCCCTGTGTCTCTCCAGCGGCCATTAATACGTGATTCCGACGCGATTATGTGGGTAGAAGGGCTGGACGCTTTGGGGCTACAAGAAGGGATACAAAAACAACAAAAACGGCCCCTCAGTGTCCTGAGAAGCCGATAACCGTGATTCCGTTGGGATTCGAACCCAAGACCCACAGCTTAGAAGGCTGTTGCTCTATCCAACTGAGCTACGGAACCATCCTTTTGGGGTGCAAAGTTAGTTAAAAATTACCAAAAAGCAATTATCTGGGACTCATGGACAGCAGGAGCTGCAGTTGCTGGTTCATCGCCTCTGAAAAACCGGTCTTTCCCTCGCCGGCTGGGAAACTGTCCGTAAGAGTGCCGCCGTCGTAGTCGATGGAAAGGCCCGTAATCCCGACAGAACCCATCTTGTAAAGGTCTTCCAGCGTGGGATAGACATAGACAAAGTTCTCATCGTCACGGGCTTGCAGGAGGGAAATGGTGCTGCCGTCGGCCAGGGTGAAACGGACGGGGGCATCGTAGGGAATATGGTATTTTTCCTTGGAGCCGATGACAAAGGCCAGGTCCAGGTCTTCGCCGTTGGTGTTTTTGTAATACAGGTGCGACAGGATGATGTTGTAGTCGAAATTCTTGCCGCGGCCCACGATGGGATTGGAAGTGGACATGATGCTGCCGGTGTTCTCCGTATAGCCGCCCAGTTCGGCACTGAGGTCTATGGTGCTGTCGGAAGCTTTGAGGATGGCTTCGCAGTGCCGCTTGAGAAGGGTTCCCAGCGGGTCGTCCGTCCAGGTAGCGCTGATGTAGTCCTCAGGGTTCCAGCCGGTGATGATGTCGGCCCCCTTGATCCCTTTCACCATCTTTTCCATCTCGGCAGGCTCCACGGCGTACTTGAGACGGTTCAGGAAATTCCCGTCTTCCTGACGGCGGGGAGTAGAGGAACTCTGCCCGATCTGCTCCAGGCGCACGATTTTGCCGCTGCTCAGGGTAACGGCCATCTTAACCCCCTTGGGCGCTGCGACGGCTTCTTTCTGTACCAGATTGATGTACAGGAGGTACAGGGTGGATCCGTCGGGGAAGCCCACCAGTTCTACACGGGTTTGGGCGGGCGTTTCGCCGATTTTGATGGTTTCATAGTCCGTGGCGATGTGGGTCATGCCCTCCGAACGGTAGTTGGTACGGATTTGCTGGGCATAGAGTCCCGAACTTGCGAGAACACAAAGAGCCAGAATAGCCAGTTTCTTCATTGTATTATCAGTTAATGGACTACAAAGATAATACTTTCTGCACCAAAAATACTATCTTTGCACTATGAAACGTTTCGTATATACTCTCCTTATCGTTGTTTTCACCGTCACATCCTGCGGAAAAAACGGTTGGTACATCAATGTGGACAATACTGCCTGGGAAATATCGGCCGGCACGCAGGTGGGCTGGCCCTGCTTCCTGGACGACCAGCATGTCAGCGTCATCCAGGTGAACAACGCCAACGGCTACTACCAAGTGCTGAACGGAACCTTCTCCGTAAAAGGTCACCGGGTAGATGTAACGGCCGACGGCACCTCCCTCTATATGGTGCGTACGTTCTCCAACCTGAAGAACAGCAGCAATAAAAACTACAGGAAACTCTCTCCGGAGGCCCCGGAAGCCCTGGACGGCAGCGTCTGGGCCTGTCTGAAAGACAACAACTTCACGTTCTATTATTTCCAGGATAACGGCACCTGCCGGAAAGGAACCTATCAGAACGTAAGCCACCGGGAAGGCTTCGACGACGGCTGGCGTTTCTCGAATCTCCCTTACACGGCCTCCGGCAGCCATTTTTCAACGGCCGACGGGGAGGGCTATTTCTACGGGAATGCCTTCCTCCGGCTGGACTCGGTCGCCGTTCCTTTCGTGAGCACTCCCGAAAACAAGGACGGGACTTCCTCCCTGAAGGGCACCGTCTGGACCTACAACTCCGGCAGCGCCTATCCGGGGTTCATCCTCTTTACTTCGGCCAAGGATTTCACCCGCATCCTGGTGGGAAGCAATGTGATTTTCGCCGTGCTCACAGGCACGTATGAAATAAAAGGAGACTCCGTCGCTTTCCAGACGGAAGCGGCGGAGCTCTGTGAGACCTGCCCCATCGAGGACGGGCAGTTTACGTATCTGAAGAAAACCTATTCTTTGGAAGAGAACATTTCCTTCACCTTGGGCCAGTAACCCTTTGCCAGCACCAGGCCACATCCCAGAATGAATCCCAGGAAGGTCCAGACAATGAGTGTCTTGGCCCGGCTGTTGGACGGCTGGCGGGGAACCGTGACCGGCTGAATCACCGTCAGGGTGGGCGTGTCCCGCTTCACCTGCATCTTGGCCTGTTCCAGTTGCTTGGCCATCTCCGAGTAAATGGCGCTGCTCACGCTGTAGCGGGTTTGCAAGCGCTCCTGCTCCATGCGGGAACGGGTGGTGGTCATTTCCTGGGAACGGTCGCGGACGGTGGCCAGTTGGGACTGGATCGACTCCGTCTCGGCCTTGATTTCATTGTAGCGGGCCTGCACATAGGCCAGTTGTTCCTGGGCCTTCTCCGTGCGGAAACGGGTGACCTCGCTCTGCAGCAACTGCTGGGCCTTCAGGGCCAGTTCGGCCGTCTGCATGGGTTCGGAACCGTTTACGGTAAGGGTGAGGTAGCCTTCCTTCTTATCCACCGCCAGCGAGACGCTCTGGCCGATGAACTTGAGCATCTTCTCCTCGTCCTTGCTTACCATGAGCGGCTTGGGGGAACTGTCTCCCACGCCGGCGGCATCCACAAACACCGGATCGGGTTTCTCCTTGCGGAGAAGTCCAATCAGGGTTCCGGGCAGGCCGATGGTGTATTTCAGGATGTAACTGCCCACCGTGGGTTTCATATACTCCTTGGCATAGGTGAACATGCTCACGGCGGTGTCGGCCTTCTCATAGTGGAGCGGCGTATTCATCAACTCCAGCCGGAAGGGCACGCTGCCCACGATCTGCGGATAAATGAGGGGCGACAGATCCGATCCGGTGTTGTTCATGCCCAGGTCGATGCCGGCCAGGGAGGCCAGGGAACTGAGCGACGAATTGGAACGGGAATTCATCTGCGGGACCATGGTGCTGGTCACCGAGTAGGTGCGCTTCATGGTGAGGGCGGCCACCAGTCCCAGCACGATGAACACGGCCGTGCAGATGATGATGGTCTTCTTGCCTTCCCAAAGTTGGCGCAGCAGGCCGATGATATCGATGCCTTCTTCCTCCTGATCGGGGAGATTGTAGGTACGGGTTTCGTCCATAATTAGTTAAGTCTTTCGATGAGCAGAATCATGGATACGACGGAGGTGAGGCTGGACAGGGCGCCAGCGGCAATCTTGTCCCACTCGGGCTTCTCCTTGGGCTCCAGGGCTTTCTCCCGCTTCTCGTCATCCATTCTGAGGGAAATCACGCTGCCCGGCTCCACTTTGGGGTAGAAGCGCATCCACAGGAAACGGCGGGTGCTTAAACTCTCTCCGTTGGGCTTGGTGACGGTGACGCTGTTTCGGTCTGCGTATTTGGCGAAGCCGCCGGCACTGTGGTTGATGTACCACTTGGCGCTGTGGGGTCCCTGGTAAATCACATTCTTGGAAGAAGAAGAGAATTCATCGGGGACATACTGGGCCATGCGGGTACCCGTTTCGCGAATAATGACGGTGTTTTCCTGACGGACCACGTTGATGACATCGCCGTCCATAAGAATGGGGTCATACTGCGTATTGCCCTTGTTGGCCCGTATCTTGGAAAGGTTCAGGCCGATGTTGCC
>ODAI013882216.1_pt1 | contig 25109 bp, 19 predicted proteins | sample 1539321 | NCBI WGS metagenome assembly ODAI01 (sample SAMN02144231, study PRJEB22623) | gut metagenome | biome: sheep rumen | host: Ovis aries | place: New Zealand
AAACTCCAGTTTATTTTTTTCTTCGTTCAGGGCATTATTTTCAGCTTCAGTCTTTGCCTTCAGGGCAGAAGTTTCTGCCGAAAATCTGTTGTACTGGTCGCTGGTAGTGCTTAATAATGCCTCATTTTCCGGAATCAGTTTTTCAAGTTCAGCCCTGTGCTTTTTATTTTTTTCTTCAAGAAGGATTTCCCCGTTAATACTTTCCTGCCTTTCGTTCAGAAGAGACAGTTTTTCTTCCAGGCAAATTTCTGCTTCAGAAGCATCAGGATTAAAGGCTTCAAAATGTTTTTTGCCGGCCGAAAGAATCTGTTCACTAAGATTTTCTGTAAGACTTTTTTGACCGCTTGTTCTGGCAGTAATTTGAGTAAGATTTTTTTGCAGTTCTTCGCACAGGCTTTTTGCTTTTTCAAGTTCATTCTGCGAAGGTGCATTTTCTGATTTTTTTGCTGGAGCAGGATGATCTAAAGAGCCGCATACAGGGCAGGGACAATTATCCTTAAGGTCTTCTGCAAGAATTCCGGCCTGTTCCATATTAAAAAGTTTGAGTTTTTGAACATAATCAGAGTTTTTACTTTCGTAATTAGACTGGGCAGATAAAAGCTCTTCCTGCATTTTTTTAAGTTTTTCCTTTTCTGTTTTAAGCTTGAAAAGAATATTCTGAAGAGCCTTTAATTCTTCTTTTTGTAAATCAATTTTCTCAAGCTCGCCTTTCAGGGTCAGAAGTTTTTCTCCCGCGTCCTTCAGCCCCCCTTCTTCCTTTTTAAGCTCTTCAATCGCGCCGCAAAGTTCTTCTTTTTTCTTCAAAAGTGCAAGGCATTTATTTTCATTAGTACTTATTTCTAAAAGCGCCTTATTTATGAGGCTGGCCTTATTTTCTATTTCTTTGTAAAGAGGCAGGGAATTTTCAATAACAGCAGCCCGGCTTTCTGAAGGAGCAAGTTCCTGAACTTTGTTTTGACTCTGTAAAAGTTCTTCTTTTTTTAGAAGGAGTTTTTCTTCCTCGCATTTTAAGAGGGCTTTTGTGCTTTCAAGTTTTTCCCTGGTCTGTTTTCTTTTTTCTCCTTCGTTTATAAGAAGACCTGCCTGGGTAAGTTTTTTATCGACTTCTGTCAGCTGGTCAGAAATTTCTGAAGCCTTTTTAGTATCATTTTTTTCAAGCTTTTCTAAGAGCAGAATTTCTTCGTCAGTAAGATACTGGGAATCTTTTATCTTTTGAATTTCTTCAAGGTTTTCGTCGCAGGGAACGATTTGATTCAACAGGGTTCTGAGCTTTTCCTTTAAAAACTGAAAATTTTTTTCTGCTTCGCTTTTTCTGCTTTTAAGGGTGTTTTGAAGCATTTCATATTTTTCTGTATGAAAAAGTTCCCTGAAAATCTTTTCTTTCTGGTCTTTTTTAGAAAGAAGAAGCTCCTGAAATTTTCCCTGAGCAATCATTGCAATGCGGCAGAACTGATCTTTTTTTAAGCCAAGAATTTTTTCTACTTCCTGACTCACTTTTATGCTGCCTTCCAGAGGCGGCATAGAGCTTTCGCTAAGGTAGTCCAGGCGGGCATTTGCCTTTTCTGTAGTTAAACCATCCCCTTTACGCGATTTTCTTTCGTAATCAGGATTTCTTATTATGTGATATTTTTTATTTTTAGCTTCAAAAAAAAGTTCAACCTCGGTAGGTGTGTTTTCGTCTGCAAAGTGAGAGCGAAGCATTTCAACATCGCGAACATCTCCGCTAGAGCTTCCGTAAAGGGCAAAGGTAATTGCATCAAAAATTGTAGTTTTTCCGCTGCCCGTATCTCCGCTAATTAAAAAGAGTCCGCGAATTCCAGATTTTTCAAAATCAATTTCGGTTTTATCTTTGTAAGATTCAAAACCTGTCATTATTAATTTTAGAGGTTTCATCAGTCAGCCTCCCAGATTTCTTCAATCAAATCTTTTATAATTTTTCTCTGTTCATCTGTCATTTTTACCCCTCTGCGTCCTTCAAAAAAATCTTCGAAGGTATTTAGAGGATTAGTCTGATTTATATTTTCAAATACAAGATTTTCTTCGCTGGCCTTACTTGCCTTGTTATCATAAGTAATTTTAATGATATTGGGATACTCTGTGCGCAGGCTTGTAATGGCATCCAGGATTTCATTTTCATCTGTAAGGATGATATCAATAAAATCTTCTTTATTATTTGGGTCGTTTTTTGCCATTTTCATAATCTGGTCAAAAGTTCCTGTAATCTGGCGTAAGTCCCGCATTGGCTTAAGGGGAATAAAGTCAATTTTAAGGCTGCCTTTTTCCTGTAAATCTATAACAGGCATAGATTTTATGTGATTTAATTCTGAGGTTGAATATTTAAGGGGAGTTCCGCAAAAGATGATATTGTCTTTTATTATCTGAGGCTTATGAATGTGGCCAAGGGCAGTATAATCAAAATCCTTAAAAACCTCTGTACCAATGGCATCAAGACCACCGATTATAACTTCTTCAGAATCGCAGTGCTCGGCATTTAAAATGTTCTGATGGGCAAGAAGGATATTTCTTTCTTTTGTGTTTACATTTAATTTTTTTATAATAAAAGAAAGGGCATCTTCGTAGCTTTTGATTTCTTCGTTTTCGTAAAAGTGTTTGACGGTGGAAGGCTTAATAAATGGAAGAAGATAAAAGTTTACAGGCCCGTAGTGGTCGGGAAGGGTGACCTTTTGAATATCTCCATCATATACTTTAGAAAAATAGATTCCTTTTTCTGTCATGAATTCAGCACCAAAAGTAAGTCGTTCTGCAGAATCATGATTTCCACTGATTATAAGAACTTTAATATGTTCGCAGACAAGTGCATTCAAAAATTTTCTGAATATTTTTATTCCGGCTTCCGGAGCAATATTTTTGTCAAACACATCCCCACAAATCAGCAGAACCTGAACCTCTTTTTCCTTTAAGATTTGAACAATCTGCTTAAGAATAAAATCCTGATCATCTAAAAGACTAAAACCATGTAAAGTTTTGCCCAAGTGTAAATCTGAAATATGAGCAATCCGCATAGCTACTCCTGGAATACAAATATTTTTATCTTATTGTATCAATAAAGAATAGTTTTATGAAAGGGATTGATTTTTCTTAAATATAACATAAAATTATATTTATAGGAAAAAAATTTATGAAAAAAAAGTTAATCGTTTTTATTGCTATCTTTGTAAGCTCAGCATGTCTGTTTGCCAAATCTTCAAATTTTCTGTTACAACTTGATACAGAAATAAATTATTTTCAGTTTTTGGATTCTGAAGAAAAAGGGTTTTCTATATATCCAATGCCAGTTTTAGAAGTAGATTATAAACTTCCTACAAGCTCATCTTTCAAGTCCTATCTGGGCTTTCAAGTTTTGCCGGCAATACCATTTTATTCTGTTGCCGCTCTGGTAAATGACAGATTTGGATATGCATTTAAAAAGCCAGAAAAGTGGAATAAATATCATATAGAACTTCTTGGAAATGTTGGAGCAGGTGCTGTGTTTTTATTCTGGTATGGTGTGAATGTTTTACCTTTAGGAGATGTAGGATTCCAGATTTTCTTTATGCCGGAAGACAAAGGCTTTTTCTGGGGAGCAGGTCCAGATGTAATCTGTATATGTGAGAATGATTTTTCCAGTATAGGGTTTATGTTTTCTGTTTCTGTTAATCTTGGTTATAAGTTTTGACAGGATTTTTAGCGGAGTATAAATACACTTCTTGCAAATTATAAATTGCCGATTGCTGAATCAGAAGTTTCATTTTTTATTTCTTTAAACACTATTTTACAGTCGTAATAGCATGCGATGAAGCCCTGTTTATCCCAAACTTTCAGAGTATCGTAAATTCTGTTGAGTCTGTTTCTAATTGTGCCTTCTGTTTTCTTTAATTCACTGGCAATAAGTTTGTACTGTTTATTGTCTAAAACTCCTTGCAGCAAAGGAATATCTTCTTCTTTTAGTCCTGAAAATTCGGCAAGATTCAAGACTTTATGAGAAGAACTTTCATTATTAGCATATCCAAATTGTACAAAAAAAATAATGAGGGTTAAAAGGAATAAGTAAGCACATGTGTCCAATATAAAAGAACAGAATTGGGTTTTATTAAAAGTGGTATTTATAAATATTAATACAAAAAGTAAAATAAATATAAATATTAACTTTAATGACTTTTTTTTGATAAAAAAGCCACGTGCATATAAGACGCTGATTCCTAGAAAATACATTATAATTCCCATAGGATTATTTTTTTCGGAAACAATAATATCTATAGAATAGTAGAAACTGATAAATGAAAAAAATTCAATCTTTTGTGGATAAATAATTAAAATCGTAAATAAAACGATGGACAATATGTTTTCACAATCAGATACTGTACTTCTTGGAGAGAATGTTACTCTATTAGGAGATAAAAATATATTATAAAGTTCAACAAAAACAAGTAAAACAATAGCAAGGATGGATAATATTCTTATATTAGTAAGATATTTTTTTTCAAGCTTTTTTTTCATTCTATTCTTTCCAGGTATTAGCAAGATTTGAATTGTACATATTCACCTCGTTTTTTAAATTTATATTATTATACTCTTGCCTGTGAAAAAATTCACCAAAATAAGGCGAGATGTATGTAATATTTGAAAGTTTTAGACTTGATAAATTCTTATTTCTTATAAACAATTTAAGAAAACAAGTTTATAAGGAGATGGTTTATGAAAAAAACAAAATTAAAATGTGTTTTTATTGTTATGGCTATTTTTATGAAATTAGTACCTCTCTTTCTATCTCTTTTTGTATTTATTTCCTGTCAGAGCTGGTATAAAACAAGTGTAGATATGAGTAAAATAACAAACAAAACTACATACCAGCCTTTTACAGAATTAAATGACCCAATAGTTGTAAATATGCCTGTATACGAAACCCTTTACTTATGGGGTAATGAAAACAATAAATTTAAGCAGAACAGAATAGGCGACATGTTTGTAATTTATGACTGGGAAAGTGATGAAGTTTATGACTGGGTTTTTTACGGGAATGAAGGTGTTTTTAGTCTACCTAACATAATACAGGTTGGAAGTAATCCAATGTATTATATAAACTCCTTAGATTCAACAGGAACAATAGCAAAGCTTGAAGCAGATAAAACAAGTGTAACTTTATATAAAACAGACAAGAGAGGTACTTTTTATAATAATTCAACACCGGGGAAATATTGTATTAAGGATTATTGGAGAAAAACAGAAGAAGATCAAAATTTATTCTGTCTGAATATATTTGACTGTGAAAAAGGTCAGTATACGGATGCAGATATACAGATTCCTACAGATGTTTATGGATATATAAATACTCCTGTAAGTGATGAAGATGGAAACTTTTATTTTTCATCCCTTTACGAAGGTTATGCATATTTATGCAAAATAAACTGTGAGGCTGGAACTTATCAGTTTAATAAGTCAATAATAAGCTGTTATAAAAACAATGAAGAAAAATATAATTATAGTTTAGATGTACGTTATGCAGATAACGAAGACAATCTTTTTCTCTTCAAAGGTCAATTGGGTAAAGAACCATTTACAGGTAATAAACTGTATTTAAGTAATATTTCAGGTACAGAGTTACAGGAATTTGATATTAATCTGGATGGTTATAACTGGTTAGTTCAAGTAATAAAAATTAATAATAATTATTATGCAATAGTTGCTAATAGTGCAAAAGAAAAGATTTCAATAGATGTATATGAATTAGATATAGAAAGTTTTACTAGTAAGAAATTAAACACAGATGATTCTATACTCATTCATTTTACCCAGGAAGTTCTTGTCAGTGGTACAAAAATATTTTTCTTTAATTACTGGAACTCTCATAAAATCCAATACCTATATTTTGATGTAGAAACAAAGGAAGTAAGTGAGTTAAAAGTTCTGAACCAAAAAGAAGTAGTTGGCTTTGATTTTTAGAGTACAAAATGGTCATATTAGGGGTTTTCTCTGTTGATTATTTTGAATTGCATAAATAGACTACAAAAAAAGATAATAAAATAAAAATTTAAAAAAAAAAGGAGTTGTTTATGAAAAAAAAGTTAGTTATTTTAGTTATTAGTATTTTTTTATGTTCTGCTAGTCTGTTTTCTCAGGCATCTCATTTTATGCTTCAGCTTGATACAAAATTATTAGTTAATGATTTTGAAGCTGTAAAGTCTGGAGCTCCACTAGTGTCCTTTGAACCATTAATAGAATTTGATTATCAGATACCAACACAGACTTCTGTGAAATCTTATTTAGGTCTTGAATTGTTTCCAATGTTACCTGCAGCCGTTTATGCAATAATTAATAATAAAACTGGTTATGCTTTTCAAAAGCCTGAAAAATGGAAAAACCATCATATAGAACTTTTAGGTAATTTAGGCCTCGGAGGACAGCTATCTTTTGTATATGGCCTGTTTTTTATCCCAGCGTGTGAATTAGGCTGTCAGGTTTACTGGATGCCTGAAGATAAGGGGGTTTTCTGGGGCTTTGGGCCTGAGGCAGACATCTTTTTTGACTGGTATAATGGTCTGAATATAGACTGTATTTTTGCATTTTCTATTAATATTGGTTATAAGTTTTAAATTGTATAGTTCTTGTGTATAAGGAGAGAAAAATTATGAAAAAAAAGTTTATTGTTTTATTTATGGCATTTTTTTTAAGTGGCAGCAATTTATTTGCAGAGTCTCAACATTTTATGTTGCAGCTAGTAAATGAATTAAATTATGGCCAGATGCAAATCGATAATTTTACTTTTTTTGATTTTTCACTTTATCCTACACAGGGGCTTGAATTTAATTATCAGATTCCTACAAAGACATCTTTAAAGTCATATTTAGGCTTGCAAATTTTTCCTTTTACCTTGCCAGGTATTTTTTTATTGTTAAACGATAGAATAGGTTATGCTTTTCAAAAGCCTGAAAAATGGAATAGCCATCATATAGAACTGCTTGGGAATTTTGGAGTAGGGGCTCACATAATGTTTGATGAAGGAATTGCTCCTTTGTGTGAGTTAGGTTGTCAGATTTTTTGGATGCCAGAAGATAAAGGGGCTTTTTGGGGTTTTGGACCAGAAGCAATTGGTACAATAGTACCTGATTATGCAAATATTATTTTCTCTCTTTCTTTTAATCTTGGGTACAAGTTTTAATAAGACGAGAAGTATGTAGTCGGTTTTGATTTTTAAGAATTTTCCCTGTTGATTATTTTGAATTGTATAAATAGACTTCAAAAAAAGATAATAAAATAAAAATTTAAAAATAAAAGGAGTTGTTTATGAAAAAAACAAAATTTAAATGTGTTTTTATTATTACGGCTATTTTTATGGCTTTAAGCTGTAAGAATAATGTTACTGTTCTTCAAAATCAAAAGAACGAGAGTTCTTTATCTACTTCCGAAGCTTACCTTACTAAATTAATTGCTCTTGATTCTATGTGTTCAGAAATGGTAGTTGCTGATGAAGAATATCCTTCAATTCTAAGATGTTTTGAATTAGAAGATGATGAAGGAAATGTTTTCAAATTTGCAGATCTGAACGATGAAGAAAAAAAGGAATTTTATGAGGGCTGGAAAGAAGCATATGTAAAACAGCTGGAGGAAAAATATTCGAAGGATCCTGATTTGGAAAAAATTGTAAATCTGGAAAACCAGGTCTTTTTTGAAACATTAAACAGTAATAAGGGGAACCGAGCCGCAATAAAACATAGTGTAGAAGACTTCTATAAGATTTATGAGAAAAATCTGACAAAAAGAATTCACCAGGAAGAAAAAATAAGTAACAGAAGTCTGAAACCATTTACAGCAGAAGAAAAGGAGTTGTATACAATTACTTCTGACTGTCTTGTAAAAGAATCTGTTGAGAAATTTAAAGCAAGCTATAAGAAAGGTAATTTTCTTGTATGTAAAGACAGTTCAAGTGCAGTTAGTTCCAGTTATCTGGGACATGCATCTTTAATGCATGCAGATTCATGGAACAAAAAATGGGAGTCAGATGGTAAAATATTTGCAACTATAACATCAAGCCCAAAAGACAGATCTGCCCAATGGGCAGGAAAGATACATGGAGTTCAATATGAGCCTATTGGTTACTGGGCCGGAAACTGTGAAGGTTCAGCTAATAAGGTTAGTATTTTTAAAGTCAGAGAATCTTCATTTGTGTCTGATTTAATAGGTTCTGCAATTAAGAAAAAGATTGATATTAAACCAAAAGATGTTACTGAAAAAGAAAGAGCAAAAGCAGTGTCTGTTGCAAAGTCACAGTTAGGGAAAGAATATACCTATTTCTATATCGCAAAATGGAGAATGGATAAATTTTATTGTTCTCAGCTTGTATGGCGAAGCTGGTTTGATGTAAATGGAAAATATGAATTATCGAATGGACCAGAAGTTATATATGTTGCCCCTGCTGATCTTGCAAATTCTCCTTGTGCAGAACTGCTTGTGTCTTATAATAACAAGGAATAAATATAATGAAGAAAAATTTATTAATTATATTAATTATCTTAATAAATCTAATATCTTGTTCCAGCTGGTATAAAGATGATGGAAGTACAGATAAAGCAATAAAAAAAACTACAATAATGGATATTGCAGATTGTAATGAACCCATAGTTATAACAATGCCTGTATATAAAGATTCATATCTGTTTGGAAATAAAAGCAGCATACGAAAATTAAAAAGATATGGCGATATCTTTGTAGTAATAGATACAGAAACAAATGAATTATATGACTGGGTTTATGCGGAAGATTCTGAAGGTTGCAGTACATGGAGATGTGTAGAAATAGGAAATAATCCAAAAAGATATCTCACATCCTCTCAAAGTGGTAAGGTGAGCTATATTGAAAGTGGAAATAATAAAGTAATACAGGTACAAACCAATTGTTATGGTACTGTAACAGATAACTATAGTTCCTTAGGTACAAAAACTCTTCTTGTAGATCTTGGATATAACAGAGAGACTGAATATGATGTTTACAGAATGACAGTTTTTGATACAGAGACAAGGGAAACTGCTTTAGAAAAACTAATGGTAGAGTTGTCCTCAGTTAATGTAAGTCATCCACGAGGAGATTCTGAAGGTAATTTTTATTTTTCTTATAGGAAAGATAATAACTATTACATTTTAGGAGTAAATACAACTACAAACGAAGTATTTAATGTAAATGTAAAGGATTCGAATGGTGAGTCTATAAGTTTTAACTATAAGGAAAATGAGCTGTTATATGATTATACTATAGAAGGATTTTTTAAGAATCAGATAATTGTATATAAAAATGTTATGAATGATGATTATTTTGATATACCAGAGATTATTTTTATAGACAAAGAAACTGGAATTGTAAAAGGCAGTTACAAATTTAATGAAGAAATAATGACTGCTGATTCTACAGTTTTCGGTTATGAATGTATAGTCTATAGAGATAAAGTATATTGCATAGCCCTTGTACCAGGCAAGAGTATCTTTTATATTCTGGAAATTGATCCTGCTAAGGGAAATGAAGAAGCAGAAACTTTTATTGGACCAATATATTTCGATCTTACAGAGAATGTATGGCTTCGAGGTTCAAAGATTTACTTAATGTGTTCTAGACATATATCTGATGTATCATATATGTATGTTGATATAGAAAGTAAAATAATAAGTGAACAATTTCGGCTTAGATACAAGGATATACTTTTGCAATAAACAAATTGGCTTGAAGTTTTACGGGATTTCCCTGTTGATTATTTCGAATTACATAAATAGATTATAAAATAAAGATAATAAAATAAAAATTTAAAAATAAAAGGTGTTATTTATGAATATCAAAAAGATTTTTTTTGCAGTTTTTTTTCTTGCCACTGTAAATCTGTTTGCACAGCCGGGGCATTTTGTGCTGCAGTTTGATGGAAAATTATTATACAGTGGTTTTGAGTCAATTAAATCAGGTTCATTTTTTGTTTCGCCGTTCCCTTATCCATTAATAGATTTAATATATCAGATTCCTGAAAAGTCTTCTGTAAAGTCATATTTTGGTTTAGAACTTCTTCCTTTATTTCCAATGGCATTTTATAGTTCAGTAAATAATAAAACAGGTTACGCTTTTAATAAGCCGGAAAAATGGAAGAAATATCATATTGAACTTTTAGGTAGTGTTGGGATTGGAGTAGCAGGTATTTTTGCCAAACAAACTTTAATCTACCCAGTCGGTGAATTAGGCTGTCAGGTTTACTGGATGCCTGAAGATAAGGGGTTTTTCTGGGGCTTAGGTCCTGAGCTACACTTCATTTTAGATTGTTATGAGGATCAAGAAGTTGAATTAAATCATGATTTAACTTTCAATATTGGTTATAAATTCTAGCATCAGAAAATACTATTACATAATTGGAGCTATTTCTTTAAATCAAGAATAGCTTCAATTACCTTGTCTGTACCTTCCTTTAATGATTCCGTTGCCTTAGTTACAATCTGGCCGGCTTCTTTCAGATTATTCAAAGATTCCAGAACAAGTTTGCTGCCTTCGTTTTCTTCTGCAACGGCATTTTTTACTTCCAGATCCTGATTTCTGACCATAGTTGTCAGTTCAACAATATTTTCAAATTCATTAGTAGTAGAGATTGTCTTTGAATATGCCGAATCAATTAAAGCCTTTATCTGATTAAGGACTTCAGAAATCTTTTTGGTTTCACGGTTAGAACTTTCTGCCAGGTTACGAATTTCGTCTGCAACAACAGCAAAGCCTGCTCCGAATTCTCCTGCATGAGCCGCTTCTATGGCTGCATTCATTGCAAGTAAGTTTGTCTGGCTTGCAATCTGCTGAATCATATTACTCATTTCTGAAAGGCCCTTAGAATTCTGTTCAATCTGAGCAACAATCTCTTTTACATCGTTAATATTTTCTTTACCAGAAAGTGTTGCATTTTCCAGATTCTGTACAGTTTGTGCATTAGATTCCAGAGCAGTATTAATAGACTTAATATTTGCAATCATTTCTTCAATGGCGGTAGAAGATTCATTTACAGCATTTGTCATCTGGTCTGTTACTGTAGTAAGACTTCCAACATGATTTTTTGTCTGGTTAAGCTGGGCAACGCTTTCGTCTGTAACTTCCTGAATTGTTTCGTTAATTTTTTCTGTAAGCTTTTCTTCGTGAATTCTTACATTTTCGTTAATCAGGAAGTGGTGGCAGTTTTCGTATTTATTAATACCATTATAAATAGCAGTTGCCATTTCTTCGCAGGAACTATAACCGCAGGCTCCACAATTTAAAAAGTCTGATTTTTTTCTTTTGCCCATAACGGCATAAATTTCATTTAATTCTTCCTGGTTAGGAATTTTTATGAATTTTTTAACTGCGTCACTGCGGTCAACATAAGTTCTGGTGTAAAGGTCTTCCTTCCAGTATTTGTTAATTACTTTTTCAAGCTTTTTAAGTCCCAGTAAAGAAGATGTCTTTAATTCCTTCTTACGTTTTTCCATTCGGTCTTCAATAAAGGTTTCCAGTTCGTCTAAAGGCATTTGCTGATTTACTGTTCCAGCTCCACAGTTACAGCCTCGCTCACAGTTTAAGCAGTCAATTAATTTATATTTAATCTTCTTGCCCTCTTTTAGAGTCTGGCTTAATTCATTAAAGTAATTTGTCATTACAGGCTGGCCTTCAATTTTTCTGGTATTTTCTGCAATACCTGGAACAAAACGAAGGGCAGTGCGCATAAGTCCGCCGGGAGTTGAGTATAAAACGGCTCTTTCGGCAGGAGGATTTTCGTATGCGGTCTTTGGAAAATCAGACAGTTTTAATTTGTTGTTTTCAAAATACTCACTTATAGAACGCATAGAAACGTTGTAATCGCCAAGTCCGTTTTCGTCAAATTCGCGTCGTTTTGCATAACAGGGAGAAATTGCTGCCATTTTGTATTCTTTATATTCAGGATAAAAATGTTTGATTAATGCAAAAGTATGAGCCATCGGGCTGTCGGCAGGACTAAGATATTTAATAAGGTCTGGTTTGTAAAGCTCTATATAACTTACCAGGGCAGGACATGGCTGCGAAATAACCAGTTCCGGATTATGCTTTTTAATATATTCAACATAAGATTTTGTAGTAAGTTCTGCACCAAAAGAAACATCAAAAACGGCTTTTACACCAATTGATTTTAACCAGCCGTTAAGTTCTAAATCCTGTCCTTTAAAATTGGCAGCAGCAGCAGGCGCTACAATTGCAACAATTTTTTCTCCCTTTTTAAGGTCATCCATAAAGGCCTGAAAATCATCAATTCCTCGTCTTGCATCATGCGCACAGGCAGCAATACATGCACCGCAACCAATACAAAGTTCATGATTAATTGTTACATAATCTTTTGAGCCATCGTTACAGAATTTTGAAGGGCATACAGCAATACAACGATGGCAGTTCACACATTTTTCTGGATCCAAAGAAATTACTTGTTTTAATGGGCTAGACACTTTTCTCTCCATTCTTATAGTAAATTATATTATAGAACACAAAAGAAGAATTTAGCAAATCAAATTCACAACCTTAAAGGAAATTTTCCTTATGCTGACAAAATTACTTCTCTTCTTTATAATTCATTTCAAATCATAAATTTTGAGGGACAGCTTATGAAACGAATATTTTTTCTTTCGATTGTATCTATATCTTTAGTGTTCCTGAATTCCTGTAGAACAACAAAGGCAGATGTTACACAGGCTTTTTCAGAGCAGTCTGAATATACAAAAGCAGTAGAAACACTTTATGGTCCTGTTGCAGGAATTATTAATCAGAATGAAGGCTTTGAACTTTTTGCCGGAATTCCTTTTGCAAAAGCTCCTGTTAATGAATTAAGATGGAAGGAACCTCAGGACATGGAAGCCTGGGATGGCATTTTTTATGCAGATCATTTTGCACCCCTTGCAATGCAGCCAAGAAACTCTAAAATTTTTAGAAAGCTTTTTAATGCCTATACCCATTCTGATGGAGACCGTACAGATTTTGCTCCAATGAGTGAAGACTGCCTTTATTTGAATATATGGCGTCCTTTGGATTCTGACGAACAGTCTTCTAAAGAAAGCAGCCGGGGAGACAAGCTTCCTGTTCTGGTCTATGTTCATGGTGGAAGTTTGATGAGCGGTTCTTCCTGGTATGAAGCCTACGATGGAGCAAATCTTTGTAAGCAGGGCATTATTGTTGTTACCATTGCTTATAGAACTGGAATATTCGGATATTTTGCACATGAAGAACTGGCCGCTGAAAGTCCAAACGGAACAACCGGAAACTACGGTCTTTTAGACCAGATAAAAGCTCTTGAATGGGTTCATAACAATATAGAATTTTTTGGCGGCGATGCCTCGAATATTACAATTGCTGGGGAGTCTGCCGGCTCTTCTTCTGTAAATGCTCTTTGTGCAAGCCCCCTCACCAAAGGTTTGTTCCGCCGTGCAATTGCCGAAAGCTCATCTTTAGTAGTTCAGGTTCCATCGCATACCTTCAGGTCTACTCAGGATGCCTTAAAAATGGGGCATAAAATAATGAAAGAATTTAAATGCGAAAATATAAGCGAGATGAGGACCCTTCCTGCCGAAAAACTAATTAAAACAAAGCACAGCAACAATGCCATGACGGTTGACCCTTATGCCATGCCTGAATATCCCTGGGAGATTTATCAGAAAAATCAAAATCATGAAGAAGCCCTGCTGAATGGCTTTAATGCAAGGGAAGGTTTTGCCTTTACTTTCTTTAGTAAAATAAATAAAAAGAATTACAGACAGCTTTTATCTGAATCACCTTATCTGGTAAATATTGATGAACTTGTAAACTATACAAATCCTCAGACAAATAAAGAGGCCAAGAAAATCTATACAGATATTTTTTCTGTAATCTGTTTTACTTATCCTCACTACAGCTGGTCAAAGGTTCTTACAGCCCAGGGAAAACCTGTTTACGAATATTATTTTTCTAAAGAAAACGGGGGAATTGGTACTAACCATTCGGGCGAAATGATATATGCTTATAAAAATGTGCCGAAGAATTCTGCTTACGATGAAAAAGATTATAAGCTTGAAGAAATTATGAGTACTTACTGGGTAAACTTTGTAAAATACGGAGATCCAAACGGGGCTGCTGAGGGTTTAAATGGCGGAAGTCTAAAGAGCGGGGCCGCAAAGGGACTTCCTTCCGCAGCGCCACTGGGCCTGCCTCAATGGCAGACTGTCGGACAAAGCGGGGGGCTGCTGCTGGAGCTTGGTGAGGAAGTTTGCATGCGGGAAGATCCTTTTATGGGCTTTTATAAGTTTGTAAATTTTGATATTGATAAGCAGAAGAGACCGCCAACTTACGGTAAGAAGGAAGAATAATATGTATTCAGATTCACTTTTTGATTTTTCTAAAATTACAGATGAACTGGGTCTGGAGGAAGGTAAAGAAATCCTCCTTGAACTTTCAGAAAACTCTTCAAATTATGCTTTGGATGGCGGAATGTCTGCAGAAGATATCTGGCAGCGCAGTCAGAGGGTTCAGGATTGTATTGGTTTAATAGAAGATAATAACCTGAAAAATAAGATTTCTAATATGATCTATTTTGCCTGCGGAGTTATGCCTGATTCTGATTCCGTAGAAAACCGCTTTGAGGTTGTAGAAAATCTGGAAAATGTCATAAATGATTTTAAATCATCAGATGATCCTTTTGCTTCCCATCTTATTGCTCTGGGCCCCGGCGGAATAGACCACGACTGGGATTCTGTAGAGTACAGTGGCCGTGACCACGAATATTTTGATTATTCTACAATAGGAGATGAAAAAGATTTATTTGCCCTTGAACTTACCCTTGCAAAAAAACTTAATATGCCATTTATTTTGCATTCCAGAAAAGGATTTAAAGAAACCTCAGATGTATTAAAGGCTGTAAAGTGGAATAAAGGTCTTGTTCATGGCTTTTCTTATTCAAAATCTGAGCTGGAGTTTTTTCTGGATTTGGGCTGGTACATCAGTTTTAGCGGTACAGTAACTTATGGTGGAAAAAAGAATTTTTCAGATATCTCGGATTTAATAGAATATGTTCCTAAAGACCGTATTCTTATAGAAACAGATTCTCCTTTTTATCCGCCAGTTCCTGTAAAGAGTGATATAAATGTGCCTGGAAATATTAAGTATATTTACGAATACATTAGCAGCAGACGTAATATTACCTGCAGAAAATTGAACGAGATTGTAAGTTCAAACTTCCAGAAACTTTTTGACCTGTAAAAAATAAATTTGCTAAATAAAATACTGAGGTTATAATGTAAAGGATATGTCTCCCTTTAGAAGAATGCTTTGCCGGGTAATAGGATTAGTTTGTATCTTATTCATTGTCCTTGAATTCTTATTCCTGATTAATCTGAATGCAAAAAATATTACAGTAGTTATAGCAACAAAACTTGTTGTGTCTGTATTTTCTGTTTTATGTGGTTTTTTATGTTCTCTTGTATATACAGAGTCCTATAAAAACAGACCAATACAATTTTTGCTCTATACTTTTGGCCTTGCTTTTTTTAATCTTTATACAAGATTTTCAATAGCAGGTTTTTCTCTCATAAAAATTTCAATTACAACTGTTCTTTTTGATATTTTTGCTACCTGCACAATGATCTGTCTCTTCCTTCTTATTTCAAGAATATTTCTTCCAAAAGGCTATACACTTGCAAAAAATATATTCTTTTTCTTTTTTATAGTTGTACCTGCAGCAATAGTTTTAATTAAATATACTTTAACAGTCTTCATTCCGGACTGGACAATAATAAGCAGTCCACTTAGAAAAATAGTAAATATTGAAGTTTTAATTATTTACTTTATTTGCCTTGGAATGGTTGCCTATATGTTTGTTTCTTCCTCAAGAACTGCAACAATGGTATTAAGATATTTTTCTCTGGGATTATTTTTTTCATTCCTGCCATTCTTACTCATAACCCTGAAATATTATCTCCTTGAAAAAAATTTAATTTATTATTCAACTTTCGATATTGTTACCATTCTTTCAGGATATTTATTTGTTTCCCTCTTTTTAACTGCTTCTATTTTTCAATACAGAAGTGAAAAAATAAATAAGATTTTAAGGGGATTTTTAGTTTTTGTTTGCTTTTCTACTACAGAGGTTCTTTTTATACAGACCTTCTACGAAGCTTTTGATCCTCCGGTATTTAAGAGAATTGTAACAATATCAATTCTGCTGGCTCCTGTTATTTGCAGTGGATTTGTTGTTTTTTTTGGAAAGGTTCTGGCCCTGGACTCAAGAAAGATGGAAATTGCCCTGAATGTTTTTAAGGAAACTCTGGATGAAATAGATACTAATCAGGATATTTTTTTTCTTACGGCAAATACTCTAAAAGAACAGTTGCAGTGCAAATATGTCTTTTTCTATGCCTTGAACAATCTTGATAACAAAACAAATAACTGGATTATTCCTTACACAGATACAGAAAAAGAAATAATGGATTCTGAAATAGGAAAGAGTGAAGCCATCAAGGGAATTCATACCCTGCAGATATTTGAACATAAGACTGCCGCTGTTGTTTTCTACAGGGAAAAAAAGGCCTGCCTGAAAATGTTCATTGGTCCAAAAATTTCTGAAGATGAGTATTTGCCAGGAGAACTTTCTCTAATAACCCGTTACGGTAACTTAATGTATCAGGCTTTAATTTCAAACTATACAAAGGATGTTTCTCATAAGCTTAATGTGGTTTCAAGTCATTCAAAAATCCTGGACAGAGAGCTTAAGCTTGCCGCTTTTGTTCAGCAGAGTTTTTACCAGCAGAGAGCTGATATTTTTAACGGCTGGAAGGTTGAATTTTACTGGAAGCCTATGGAAAGTGTCAGTGGCGACTTGTACGATTTCTTTATGCGTAATGGCGTATTGGATGGACTTGCAATTTTTGACGTTAGCGGTCATGGAATTTCTTCGGGACTTGTTGCAATGCTTGCCCGTAATATAGTGCATCAGGAATTTTATGCCAATACAAGAAAACCCCTTGAAGAGGTTATGAAAGTAATTGATAACCGCTTTAGGACAGAAAAAAATAATATTGAAAATTTTATGACAGGAATTCTTGTCAGGGTTATGAGTGGAAATATTGAACTTGTAAATGCTGCCCACGTTGATCCGCTTGTTTATAGAAGAAAAGAAGATAAACTGATGTTCCTGAACGAAATGATTAAATTTCCTCGTTGTACGGTAATTGGTTTTGAAGGAATTGAACCTAATTTTTCTACTCTTGATTTTGTTCTTGATCCCGGCGATGAAATTATTTTCTACACAGACGGGATTACTGAATGCGCAAACGAGGAGCATGTTCAGTTTGGTAAGAGAAACTTTTATGAACTGGTAGAAAAGAATGTTCATAAGTCTATAGCAGAGCAGAAAGAGTCAATTCTGGAAGGGCTTAAGGCCTTTGCAGGTAATGCTCCTGCCAACGACGACATTACCTTTATAATTCTTCAAAAGAACTAAAAGTAATTAAAGAACTCTGTTAAATCATCATCAAAAACAGCCCTTATAAGAGGACGGGCAAGTATTACCTTGTCTGCACCAAGGTAGAGGGCTGTCTGTACATCTTTTTTACACCTTATTCCGCCGTCTACCCAGATTTCCTGGCAGTATTTTTTTAGTTCCTGAGCGTTGTCATGTAAAAAATCTGCAGTGCTGCCAATTCTTGTTTCAACTCTACCGCCGTGGTTAGAAATATAAACAACATCAGGCTTTACTTCTTTTACAAGGTTTATATCTTCAAGGGTAAAAACCCCTTTTATTACAAAGGGAACGTCAAAGTTCTTTCTAAAATTAATAAGCTGGTCCTTTGTTTTTCTTTCAAGGTTTACAAGATTGCGCATTGTAACAATATTGTAGGAATCTATATCAATTCCAATGTATTCTGCATAATCTTTTACCCAGCCGACTCTTTTGAGTAATATCTGGTCGGGGTAGGGTTTTAAAAAGAAGGCAGCCTTTACTTCTTTTGTTTCATTGATTTTTTTAATGGCTTCTATGCCTAGGTGCAGCTTCTGGTCCGGGTAACCGTCGCCCACGCAAAGTCCAAAGCCTGCCTTAAAAGAAGCATTCAGATATGAAAAATAAAAATCCTCTTCCCTGTCATAACCAATGTTTTCTACAGCCCCTGTTACGGGACCACACCTTAAATCTGAAGGCTTTACCTTTATGGAATTTATAAGGGCTTCTTTACCTTCATCGCAAAAAAGTCTGTAGTATTTTTTCCAAGAGTCAAAATTCAACTGAAAATTCTGATTTTCGTATACACCGCCAAGTCCCGGAATATTTCCGGGGCAGCCGTATCCGTCGCAAACTATACAACGATGGCATTTTAACTGGCCTTTTGAAAGATTAGTCACCAAAGCAAATTCCTAAATTACGAGCAGTTAATAACATTGGGTCATCAGGAGTAATAGATTTTACAAGTCCGGCAACCTTGCTTAATGGCGTTGCAACAATTTCGCCGCCTTTTACTGCAACCAGATTTCCAAATTTTTTTTCGGCAAGGAAATCTGCGGCTGCGCTTCCAATTTTTGTGGCAAGAATAATGTCGTAAGGAGAAGGATCTCCACCTCTCTGTAAATACCCCAGTACAGAAGTTCGGGTTTCAAGTCCGGTTTCTGCTTCCAGTTCTTTTGCAACCCTGTAGGCAACTGACTGTGTCATTGCTTCGCGGGCCTTTTTGAATTCTTTTTTAGAAAGCTTTGCTTCGTTCAAATCAAGGGCACCTTCAGAGCAGGCAATAATTGAATAATTATGACCAGCTTCTTTTCTTGCCTTAATGAATTTTCCAAGCTTTTTAATGTCATATGGAATTTCTGGAAGGAGGATGGCATCTGCATTTCCTGCAATGCCTGAATACAAGCCCAGCCAGCCCACCTTGTGACCCATAATTTCTACTACCATTACACGACTGTGGCTTCTGGCTGTAGTGCGGATTGCATTTAAGCCGTTGGTTGCAACATCTATGGCTGTTCTAAAACCAAAGGTTTCGTCAGTTCCAACAATGTCATTATCAATAGTTTTTGGAAGACCTATAACATTAAAACCTTCATCATAAAGAAGAGAGGCGGTTGTATTTGTTCCGTTTCCGCCAAGACAAACCAGGGCATCCAGCTTGAATTTTTTGAAAGTCTGTTTAATTCCTTCTACAGGCAAAAGTCCTGTTTTTTCATCCGGTACAGGATTTTTAAAAGGCTTTACTCTGGAAGTACCAAGAATTGTACCACCGGAACTAATCATGGAATCAAAATCCAGATCATCCATTTTGAAGCAGTCACCGTCAATTAAACCCCGGTAACCGTTTCTAACGCCAATAAACTTCATATTGTATTTATTTTTTCCTGTAAGGCAGAGGGAACGGATTGCTGCATTCAGGCCTGGGGCATCGCCGCCAGAAGTTAAAATGCCAATAGTTTTAATGTTATTTACTTTCATATTTTTATTATAACTGAAAAACATAAATATGAAATACCTATTTCTAGTATTAATTAACATTATTAAATTTGTTATATTAAAAGAATGAATATTCACAAAATGCAGGTTCTTAAAGAACTTTCGGTAAAAAATGGTCCTTTGTGTGTAGGATTGGATACAGACCCTTCTTACATTCCTCAAAATATCCTTGAAAAATATAGTTCGCCAGCCCAGGCTGTTCTTGCCTATAACAAGGCAATTATAGATAGAGTAAGTCAGAAAAATCTGGCCTGCTGCTGTAAGGTTCAGATTGCTTATTATGAGGCAATGGGACTTGAAGGAATGCAGGTTTATTCGCAGACCTTAAAAATGGTAAGAGATTCCGGCTTAATTGCAATTTCAGATATTAAGCGTGGTGATATTGGAGCAACTTCAGATGCTTATGCAAAAGCTCATTTTACCGGGGATTTTGAAACAGATATTATTACAATAAATCCTTATATGGGTTTTGATACCCTTCAGCCATTTACAAAGTATTCTACAGCAGACAAGGGCGGAAAGGGTGCTTTTGTTCTTTTGTGTACTTCTAATCCTGGAATGGTTGATATTGAACATCAGGAATTAAAGAGAGGCGGCCTTCTTCTTGAACATGTTGGCGATGAAATTGAGCGCATTGGTAAAGAATGGCAGTCAGAGTATCCTGAACAGACCTGCGGTATTTTTGGAGCCGTTGTTGGCGCAACCCAGGAAGCAGATGCAAATTATCTTCGTAACAAATACAGTAATACGTTTTTTTTAATACCAGGATATGGTGCTCAGGGCGGAGCTGCAAGAATTGCGGCAACTCTGCTTAAAGAGGCAGGCGGAACAGTAAATTCAAGCCGCGGCATTTTATGTGCATGGAAAAAATCAGAAAAATGTCAGAATAAAGTGCTTACTCTGGATGACCTTGCTCAGGCCGCAGAAGATGCCAGCCTTGCAGCAAAGCAGGATTTACTTGAGGCCTTCGCTTCTCTCTAACGTGGCACTCTAAAAACGAGGTGATTCAATGAAAAAATTAAAGATTTTGCTTACAGGATTAATGATGTTTGTGGGAACTTCCGGCATTTTTGCTCTGGATCTTGAGACGGTTTGTGACCAGCTTTCAAAAAATCCTGTAACCCGCGGTGATTTTGTTCAGAAAAAATCAATTACTACAGCAAAGGGAAGTAGAGAATTAAAATCTAACGGAAATTATGTTTTCTGCGCAGACGGAATTATGTGGAAAACAGAAAAACCTTTTCCTTCTTCTATGGTTGTAACAAAAACAAGAATTGTTCAGACAGCAGCAGACGGAAAAGAAACTGTTATAGATGGAAGAGATAACCAGACCTTTGCAAGTATTGCTTCTGCAATTTCTGCAATTTTTTCTAACGATTTAAAAGTTTTGCAGGAGACTTTTAATATAAGTTTTCTTCAAAATAAAAATGATGCTTCTGCATGGGAAATGCTTCTTGAAGCAAAAGATTCAACAATTTCTTCTGTAATGACAAAAATGAGTGTAAAGGGAACATCTATAAATAATCATTCAGATATTAACTCTATTACTCTTTATGAAGCATCTGCAAATACAATTACTTATGAATTTTCAAATCAAAAGTATTCTAAGGAGTTAAGCTCTGATGAAAAAAATATCTTCTTTGCTCAATAAGCTTACAAACAAACATTACTTATCTGCCTGGGTAATTTTTCACGGCGGTCTTTTTTTATATTTTTTAATAACACTTTTAGTTCATAAGGGCGACTTATTTATAGATTCAGATTTATTTAATATGCTGCCCCGTCCACTCGAAAATGAATCAATCAGAATTGCAGACGAAAAACTTTCCGAAGCAACCGGACAGAATGTTTTTATTCTTGTAAAAAATAATGATTTTAATCTGGCAAAAGACAGTGCCAGACAGGTTTATGAACAGCTGCAGGGCAGTTCAAATTTTAAAAGCCTGACTTTTTATACCGATATGAATGCCCTTTCCTCGGTAACAGACTACATTTACCAGAACCGCTGGAACCTGCTCGACGACGCTTCCATTAATCTTATAAACAATGGAGGCAGGGAAGAGTTTGCTTATAATGCCCTTATGCAGGCCTACAGTCCTTTTACCATTCTTCCTTTAGACAACCTGGAAGAGGATCCTTTTATGCTTACCGAAAAAGAAGTGTCTAATTATCTGCAGGCTTTTTCTTCTTCGGGAACTTCCTTTTCTGTAAAAGACGGAGTTATGGCCAACCAGGTAGATGGAAAATGGTATGTAATGATAAGGGGAATTTTAAGTAAAAAGGGAGCTGCCCTTGCCTCTAAAGATAACGGTGTTGCAGAAATCTACAGGGTTTGTCAAAAGCCATATACAGAAGGAAGTGAATTTGTTTTTTCCGGAACTCCCTTCCACAGTCACAAATCTTCTACTTCGGCAACAAGAGAAATCACAATTATTTCGCTGGTTTCTCTTTCCCTGGTAGTTATCATCCTTCTTATTGTATTCCGTTCTTCAATTCCGATTTTTGCCAGCGTTTTTTCAATTCTTGTTTCTATTGGTGTTGCAGTAACAACAACTCTGGCAGTCTTTCATAAGATGCACATCCTTACTCTTGTATTTGGAACCTCTTTAATTGGTTCCTGCATAGATTACAGTCTGCATTATTTTGTCCAATGGGCCGGAAACAGCAGCTTAAAATCCGGTTCTCAAATAAGAAGACACCTGTTTTCCGGACTTGTTCTGGCAATTATTTCTACCTGTCTTTGTTATGCAATCCTTTTACTTGCTCCTTTTGATTTACTTAAACAGATGTCCCTCTTCTCTTTTGTAGGTTTAATCTCTTCTTTCCTTACAACAATTGCAATCTTTCCATTTATCCCTCTTCCAAAAGGAGAGCGCAAAATTAAATATGCAAAGATTTTGCAGCCAACAGAAAATAAAGCCCGCAAAAAATTCATTGGCCGCTTTGGAATTACCCTATTATTTGTAATTACCATTGGTTCAATTTTAATTTTTAATAAGCGGGTTAGAATAGAAAATGATATGTATAAGCTTTATTCCATGAAGGGTACTCTGCTCGAAATGGAAAACGAAGCCCGCAGCGTAACAAAGTATTTCCCTTCAGGCTGGTTCATTATAAGTGGTGATACAGAAGAAGAGGCCTTGAAACTGGAAAAAGAAGTTGCCGCAAAAATTACGGAAGCAACAAAGGGAGCTCATGGATATTTAAGCACTTCTTTATTTGTTCCAACTATCGAGCAGCAGAAAAAATCACGCGAAGCCTGCCGTAAACTTCTTGATATGTGCGAAGAACAGCTTGAAACTTTGGGTTTTGACTCTTCTTATGCAGATAAGATTCGCGAAGATTTTAATGCTTCGGAAGGAAAATATATTTCGATGGAAGACGGAAGCCTTCCTCAGTATTTAAAAGACGCCCTTTCTACAGCCTGGCTTGGAAAACTTGGCAGTAAATATTACACAGTCGTAATGCCAAATAAAATAGATGATCCAAAACTTTTTAAGAAGCTTTTTAAGGATTACGATAATGTTTATTTTGTAAGTAAAATGGCCGATTTAGGAGAATCTTTAGACAAACTTACTTCCATGGTTTTAAAATTCTTCTTAATTGCATATATCCTTATGTTTATTCTTTTGAAGTTTTTCTACAAAATTAAGCAGACCCTTAAGATAGTTTCAATTCCATTACTTATTGTTCTGGTAACTTCTGCAGTTTTTGCAATCTTTAATATCAGACTGGAGTTTTTCTCTGTAACCGGATTAATTCTGGTGTTTGGACTTGGTCTGGATTACATCATCTATATGATGGAGAATGAAAAACCAAAAAGTGATGAAAATAAAACTCTGGAACCATTTGCAATTATGCTTTCTTTTATAACAACAATAATTTCTTTTGGTGCCTTAAGTTTAAGTTCTTTTGTACCGGTTCATCTTATGGGGCTTTCAATTTTCTTAGGACTGGCAACGGCTTATATATGCTCTATGCTTTATGACCGTTCCTTCTAAAAAACTTGTTTTTAGCTGAAGCACTGGACTTTTTAGAAGCCGGAGCACCAGGCTTGATAGAGGTAAATATGAAAAAATCTGCTTTGTTTTGTAAAAATCTTTTTTGCGCAGGCCTTTGCCTTTCTGCTTTACTTTTGACTTCCTGCGTGAGCGTAAAAAAACTCAATAATCTTTCTAAGGTTTATGTTACAAATACAAAGCAGATAAATCTTCTTCCTCCGGAAGATATTGCTGATGAGCTGGATGATTTAATGCTTTTTAAGGGAGATTTTAACGGCCTTGCAATTAATCTTCCGGCCCTGGTTCAGGCAGATTCACAGGGCATATACATCACACTCTTAAATGATTTTGGAACCGATATGGGAAGCATTTCTTATGACGGTTTTTCTGCTCAGGCCGATATGGCAATCCTTCCTTCAAAATTAAAAATTGAATATATCATAAACGATTTTCAAAATGCCTTTTATAAAGAAGAAAAACTGAGACAGAATCTGAAGGCTTCAAAGCTTGATTTTAAGGTGCTTAAGGCCGATGAGGGAGAAGATGCTGCCGGATCTGATAGTGGAGAAATCAGACAGGTTTATAGCGGCAATAAACTGATTGAAGAAATTATAATAAACAGTCAGGGTGCAGCTATAAAGAATCTTTTACGGGGCTATTCTTTTTCTCTTTATTTTCTCCAGTAAGAAGGCATAAAGAAGATAATCATAGTATACAGTTCAAGACGGCCTGCCAGCATTGCAAAGCAGTACCACCATTTTACAAAATCTGGTAAGAAGCCGTAGTTTGAGCTTGGTCCAAGAAGATTAAAGGCAGGTCCAACGTTTCCTACCATACTTAAAGCTCCCGTAAAAGCAGAAAAAAGATCAAGTTTTCCAATGCAGCCAACCAGGGTTGTAAGGGCAACTAAAAGTGCGTAAAGGGTCATAAAGGCTGTAACTGTAAAAACAATATCTTTGCGGCCAACCCGGTTATTTAATCTTACTGTAAAAATTCCGTGAGGATGCAGCATTTTTTTAGTTTCGTTATTAACCTGCTTGCACAAAATTACCCATCTGATTACTTTTATTCCTCCGGAAGTTGAACCTGAACAGCCTCCAATAAAGAAAAGAAGGAAAATCCAGAACTGGGCAGTAGAAGGCCAGTTCAAATAATCAGCTGTGGCAAAGCCTGTTGTGGTCATAATTGTGGCAACCTGGAAAGAAGAATAGCGGAGGGCAGTTCCAGCCGAATGGTAAATTGGCATAACACTGATTGTAATTGCCGTTATAAAGAAGAGAATTAAAACCAGATAAACCTTAAATTCTGAGTTATCTATAATATCTCTGAATTTTCCAGTAAAGAGGGAATAAAAGAGGCTGAAGTTTATGCCGCTAAAGAACATAAACACAGTACAGATAATTTCTATTGCTAAAGAATTATAGGAACCGATTGAAGAATTCTGGCTTGAAAAACCTCCGGTACCCAGAGTAGAAAGGGCATGACTCAGGGCATCTACAAAATCCATGCCGGCAAGCTTTAAAAGAAGAGCTTCTAAAAGGGTAAGGCCAATATAAATCAGCCACAAGATTTTTGCTGTAGTTGTAATGCGGGCAGTTACCTTTCCTTTTTCCGGGCCGGTAGTTTCGGCTTTAATTAACTGAAAACCA
>ODAI014415177.1_pt1 | contig 25107 bp, 13 predicted proteins | sample 1539321 | NCBI WGS metagenome assembly ODAI01 (sample SAMN02144231, study PRJEB22623) | gut metagenome | biome: sheep rumen | host: Ovis aries | place: New Zealand
CGTAACATGGATGTATAGAGGTTTCAAAATACTATACGTCTATACATCTTTTTACATAAAAAGGCTCGTATTCGCTTGCAAAACATCGCTAATAATTTGATTTCCAGTTTGTTTCGCATTAACACAAAAAGATGAAACAAATTGTTTCTGCGGTGGAAACAGTTTGTTTCACAGGTGAAACAGTTTGTTTCTCATGTGAAACTATGTTGAAACAAGTTATATCCGGACAAGAAACTGACTTTTCCTGATTTCGCCAGACACAATCAAAGAAGTTGTGCTGTTTTGGTTGACAAACTCGACGTGCCGTGTTGACAAACTCGACGTACAGTCATGAAATGAGGAGGGCAATCTCCCCAATCGACTCTTTTGCGCAAAGAACAGACTGCACATAACCCCTAAACAAGGAGAAGAATAGAGAAAAATGCGCCTTATTGTGAAACTTTTTTTCATTTTTTATTTGACATATATCAAATAATGTATATATTTGCCGTGTTAAAGACGAAAAAATTAGAGTAATCTTTATATAACAAACCTATTATTAACCTTTAAACAAATCATTATGAGAAAAGCAAAACTTCTCTTGGCTGCCGTGCTTTGCACAGTGGCAGCAGGAAATGCCAGGGCTCAGATTACTGACAATTCCCAGCTTTCCAACACGAAGGTTTACACCGTGACCACGCCTCGCGGCGCATGGATGGTGGATCAGTCTGGCAACCGAATGCACTACGACGGCAACTACACCAGCTCGAGTGCCACTCCCAAGAACGACGTGAACTATCAGTTCGCTTTCATCAACCATGAGGGCCACTACTACCTCTACGCTCCCGCCATGAAGAAGTTCGTGCAGCCGCAGAAATATTTCCGCACAGGCTACACCACGCCCGTCACCCTCGCAGCAGAGAGCGGCAAGGTGAAAGTGAAGAGCGAGAACTCACCCCTCACCATCAACATCGGCGGCGCACAGTGGACATGGGACACATGGACAAACTACGACGACGGTAACACCGTGACTATCGTGGAAGCCGCTGACCTCAGCGCAGCCGACCTCAACGAGGCCATCTCCATCCTCACGGGCACACCCGACTATTTCGACTCCCATAAGGTTTACACCATCAGCTGCGAGCGCGTGGGCAACTGGGCTGCATCGGCCGACCACAACAGCCTGAGCTCCACCTTGGCATACCCCGGAGCCACGGATGCCGAGAAGCAGTTCGCCTTCTACCACAAAGATGGCAAGCTCTACATCTACAGTGTGGGCGCAAAGAAGTTCCTCAAAGGCGACGGAACCTTCGTCACAGGCAAACTGGGCGACCCCATGGACTATCGCATCATCAGCACGAGCGGCTACGACCACATGCTCTACGTTCCAGCCACTCACTTCTATTTCAATTCGCAGACAAGCGGCGGCTATCTCATCAACAACTATTCGTCGGCCGACGCAGGCAACAGGCAGTCGTTCACCGAGGTCAACGGACTGGATGTCTTCGACGAGATGGACCTCATCGCCAATCCCTCCTACTTCGTCACCTACGTCGTGAAGGATGAGGGCGGTGCCACCATCTTCACATCCGATCCCGTTGCAACGAATCTCGGAGCCAGCATCACCAGCCTCCCCGCTGACTTCCGTCGCTCCTTCTACACCTACAACGACGTCAACGTCACCGTCAGCGACTTCAACACCACCGTCGAGTTCACCGCAACGTGGGACGGTCCGTTCGAAATCTCTGCCGACTACGCCACAGCCCACTGGTACAACATGGCTGTACGCGGTAACTATTATGTGACATCGGGCAACGAAGCCACCGACGGCTCGCTCGCTCCCATCCCGGCAAACGCTATGGGTCTGGTGGAAGACCCTTATCAGTGGGCATTCATCGGCAACAACTACGACGGCTTCAAGGCTATCAACAAGGCAAAAGGCGACAGCAAGGCCTACGCATGGGTGTCCAACGACAACAGCTCCATCCCGACCTTCGTCGATTATGCTACAGCCAACAAGTGGTACATCAAGGCCAGCACATCGTCTGTTGCCAACTCCTTTATGCTAACCACAGACAAGGGCTACCAAACCAACCAGTTCGGTGGTGCCACAGGCTCTCTCAAGATCTGGGCAGACACCAGACTCAACGACGCAGGCTCTGCCTTCACGACCTTCAACGTGCCCACAAACTTCGCCAACTTCGTGGTTGACGAAATCGCACCCGCAATGGAAGCAACAGGATACTTCGCCTTCACCGACGAAGTAAAGGCCACCATCGGCTGGGATCCTGCATACAAGACCGAATGCCCCTATGAGTCCTACAAGAACATGAAGGAGAAGTTGACTGCCATCGACATGACCGACATCAGCAACTACGTTCTTCCCGAAACCGGATACTACACGCTCAAGAACAGGAACTACGGCACCTACATGGGCATCGACCCGAGCGACGCAGTGATGTACGGCAACTATGCCAGCGCAAACGAAGCCAAGCAAGTCGTCAAGCTCACAAAGACTGGCGCTGCCACCTACACCATCGGCCTGATGGGCAAGTTCGCTCCCGCTGCCGTCGCACAGAGTGAAACCGTTTCTGCCGAAGACGAAGCCGGCACATACACCGTGGTTGTTCCCACCGTTGGCTTTGCTGCATTCCAGGCCGACACAGAGAACAGCATGTCTGTCCTGCACCAGCGCGCCGCAGGCGACATTGTGGGCTGGGGAGCTCCCGCCGCTGCATCTCAATGGGCAGTACAAAATGCTACTAGCATCGAACTCGCTATCGGCGCTGAAGGCTATGCAACAACTTACCTGCCCTTCCCCGTTGAGTACGGAGGAACCCTTCCTGTGCCTGAAGCAATCGGTCGCTGGACATTCGACGATCCTGCTGACCTCCTTGCAGGTACCGGCATTGCTACCCTGCAGGCAACAACCCATGAAAAGGACAACGTTACAGTAACTGACGTCGCCACAGCCGGCATTACCACCGTGGATGGTCCCGATGCAAGCAACGGTGCTGTGGAAGTTCCCGTTGGCTCAAGTCTCTTGATGGCTGCCAACAATGGTGCAACAAGCATGGGCGCATATTCTATTATGTATGACGTTTGCGTAGAAGACGGCTCGACCTACGTTCCTCTCCTGCAGAACAGCCTGACCGACAACAAGGACGGCAGCCTCTTCATCAACCAGAACAAGGTTGGCCTTGGCGGAGGCATTGGCTACCACGGCAACATCGAAAACAACAAGTGGTATCGCATCGTCTTCACCGTAAGTCCTTCGGAAGCTTCTATCTATGTGAACGGCGAGCGGCTCACCACATACAACCAGAACTTCGAAAATACCAATGGCGCCTACCTTAAGCATTGGGTTCTGACGACAGGCGCTCTCTTCTTTGCCGACGAAGACGGCGAGGAGAAAGCCATCAAGACATCAGAGCTGCGCTTCTGGGATATAGCTCTGAACGCAGAACAGGTTGCAACACTTGGCTCTATCAGTGGAGAGGCACCGAAATTCCCCGAAGCTCTCGGCGTATGGACATTCGAAGATGCAACAGATCCGTATGCAGGCACCGGCACAGCAACACTTGCCGATTGGGGCACTGGTGTTACATTTGACGGCGGCGTCGCAACGGTTCCCGCAGGAGCAGGCATGGAACTGAACACGAACCTTACGACAACTCCGACTGCCTACACACTCATGCAAGACGTTAAATTTGCCACCATCAGCGGTTTCATTTCTCTCTTCCAGAATGACGTCAACAACAGCAAGGACGGCAGCATCTTTGTCAAGGATGGAACGGTTGGTCTTGCTTCTGCAGGCCTTGGCTACAATGGCAATATCAATACCAACACATGGTATCGTATCGTCACCGTCATCGACAACAGCTACTGCACACTCTATGTGGACGGCGTACAGGTTGGCAAGAGCGCCGCTCAGGATGTGAACGCATGGGCAATGCGCGACTCAAGGAAGCTCATCCTGTTCATCGACAACGACGGTGAGGAGAAAGAGGTTCAGCTGGCAGAAGCACGCTTCTGGGATAAAGCCCTGACAGCAACACAGGTAGCAGAGCTCGCTAACGTTGGCACAACAATCGACGAAGGCGAATCCAAGGACGCTGTGGCCTACACTGCTCAACTCGACGACAGCAACAAGTGGCTGGTACTGAACAAGCTTGATGGAACTATTCCTACTAAGACGGCCGTAGTCCTCAAGGGCGCGCCCAAGACATACGTTTACAACATCGTTGCCGAGGCTTCTCCCATCACAGACAACGTCCTGAAGGGCACACTCGAACCCATCGAAGCTACTGACAAGTACATCCTTGCTAAGCCCGCAGGTGAGGAAGTTGGCTTCTATCTGGCTAACACAGGCAACATCGCAGCTTGCAAGGCTTACCTGGAAATCAATTCTGAGATTAAGGGCTTCGTCTTCAAGTTCGACGATGATGCAACCGGCATCGACGACATCAGCGACTATAACAATGCAAAGAACCTTAACGAATCGAAGGCCATCTACAACCTTGCAGGCCAGCGCCTGAACAAGATGCAGAAGGGCATCAACATCGTGAACGGAAAGAAGATAATGGTTAAATAAGACAAGGACCTTAGGGTCTCTAAGGACTTTAATCAAGAATAAGACAATGAAAAAGACATATTTAATTCCTGCTATGCAGATTGAAGAGGCTCAAGCTGCTCAGATGCTTGCAGAGAGCCTGAACATAAGTACAACCACAGTTGATGGAAGCCAGGCATTGACCAAGGAAGACAGCAGCTGGGACATCTGGGGCGACGAATAAGAATCGTAGTCCTCAATACAAAAGAAGGCAGTTCCTGCAAAGGGGGCTGCCTTCTTTGTTTTACCTGTATTGATGAAATTATTCCGATGTTTCCTTTGAGAGATGAATAAAAAATAGTAATTTCGCCCAAGCTAACACATTATTATTAATAATACCTTATTAATTATATAGAAAAGGACCATGAAACAGGGATTATTGTTATTATGTCTTGCCGTAGCTTTCATTATGCCGGCTCACGCTACTGACTGGCAACAGAAGACAGATACGATATGGCCAGCCCGACATTACCGCGAGCTTAATGGCGAAGCCATAGGCAGCCAGAACACAAAAGCATGGATTGATTGGAAGCATGCTGAAGGTACTGTGCTCGTTTATGGCATCCATTTCCCGACAGGACATGTCCGTGCCGAAGCAGTCTTTAAAGCTAAGAGCGGAAAGCACGTCACCTTTGGCATCCGTATCGTTCATCCGGCAACGGGCACTGTCGTCTTAGAAAACACAGCAACAAGCAGCAGGACGACAACGGCAGAACAGACAATGGAAGTAATGCCTGACACAGAAATGCCCTATGACGGCTGGTATCGCTTTGAGCTTACCTGCCCTAACGGCACAAGCACATTGGACCGCCTCAACCTGCTTCTCTTCCAGCGCTCCTCGTCGCTCAGCATAACCGACTCAGAGATATTCATGGCACCAAGCGTACACCTATGGTGGGGCACTCAAGTACCTGGGGCGCCTTCCGGGCAAAGCTACAACTGGACTTACCTCGAGGTGATGTATCCCAGCGCGTACAAACAGCCAGCCACATATCAGATGGCAATAGGCACCGACGGAATGTACTCCGGCATACAGATGCCCACACATAGCGATGGCAGCTACGGACACTCTGTCTTATTCTCGGTATGGGACAATGGCGACGTGGACAAGGACAAGAACCTGCCCGACATCATGCGCTCTGCTGCAGTCGATTTAGGTCCTGAAGCATACGCAACTCGCTTCGGAGGCGAAGGCACTGGCTCAAGCATACGCTACAATCGTGATGACTTCTGGGAGTTCGACCAATGGATACAGTTCCTTTATAACGTTCGCCCAGACATCATCAGTGTTACCAATGCCGATGGCACAATCACAGAATATGAGAGTACCCTGCAGACAGTATGGTTCAAGACGGCAGATGAAAACGACTGGCACTATATGGGCACCCTTCGTATGGCTGGAGCCAATCGCCTTACGAGCGGCATATATAGCTTCCTGGAAAACTTCGGAGACAATGGCGGCAACCTGATGCGACGCTGCTATTTCCGCAACGGAGCCATGCGTTCCGCAGCTACGGGGCAGTGGTATCCGCTGAACCATGCCGGCTTTGGGAATACGCAGAACAATGGGAAGCGCTATTCACGTTATGACTTCGGTCACGGCGTAACGGAGCTTTACGATAAGACTTTCTATCTGGAAACCGGAGGTTATATGGGAACGCGTGACAGTGCAAGCACGTGCGAGCCTCCTATCATGGGAGAGATGCCTTGGGTAGATACCATCGATATTGCTCGTCTGGAGCATCGTGTGGATGAAGGCGTCAAGCACTACCAGACGAAGGCCATGCAGTCTCGCATAGAGCTGACTCGCACCGTCTCCGACCCTGCAACGTGGCAACTCATTCAGTTCAGCGACGAAGAAACCGTTGGCGAAGGCGATAACGGGCGTGCTGCGCTGATGCTTGATGGCAACAGAAGCACTTACTATCACAACAAATGGAAGAATGGTGCTGTTGCTTATCCTCACATCTTCACTTTCGAAGCGCCAGAGCCCGTCACCGTCAGTTCGTTGGAACTCTATCAGAATCGTGACAGCACTTATCGGGCTAAGCAGCTGGCGTTCTATGTATCCGAGAACGGAACTCAGTGGACCGCTGTTTCCACGCGTCTCATCATTGAGGACAGCGAATCTCCCACAATAGAGTTGCCCGAGCCCGTCACGGCCAAATACTTCCGTTTGCGCTTCACGGCTGGCTACGGGCCTAACCTGGTCATCAATGAGATTTACTTCAAGCACGAATATCGGCTCAGCGACCTGCTGTCCCTTACTCAGCAGATTATTGCAGAGGCAGACACTTGGGGCGGGTATGCTCCTGCCGATATAGAGCCTCTATGCACAGTGTATGCCGACGGAACTTGTACGGATGCAGATGCTTTGCGACAGACAATCGAGGAGCTTGGTGCTACGGCGCAGCCACTCACCTACGGCGTCGTGGCTCAGGCAGAGCACTTTACGCCCCTGGCCGTTTATCAGATTCATAATCTGTCAGGTCGCGGCGACCTCATTGCCACGACCGACGACGTGCCATCCATCGTGGCATCCAATGTCACCAACGCTCTCGAGCCATACAAGCAGCCGTGTTCCGTAACTGATCCTTATTGCAATTGGATGATACTGCGCTCTGATAAGTATCACGAGTATTATCTCTACAACCTCGGCTCGAAGAAGTTCCTCATTGGCGAGGGGAGTGCTGTCTCGCTCTCCGAAACACCTATGCCCATCATCCTCAACAAGAGTGGAGACGGCTTTACCATCAGCGTGAAGGGAAAGCTCCTCAATGTAAAAGCCACTGCACAAATGCCTGTCGTGCTCACGACAGCAACGGGGGCCAATGCCACCTTCCAGTTGCGCACCAACCAATACCTGCGACCCGATGAGATTACCGTGCACGAACTGAGTCACGAAGCCGAGTTGGCTCTCCATGATGAAGTGTCTGAGCAACTGTTACAGCAGGCCTTGCAGACATATGCAAAGGCATTTGTTGCACAACCTGACATCAGTTCACAACTCATCCGAAACGCCACCTATCTCTCCTCGAATGCAAACATTTCTCAGCAGACAGAACATAACCTTGCCAAACTCATCGACAAGAAGACCGATACCTACTACGAGACTTGGTACAGCGGCATAGTATGGCCAGACGAGATGTCTTATATCCAAGCACAGATAACTGCAGGCCTGAATGCATTTGCCTTCAGTTTCACACCCTCTCAGAACCCCGAATACGGATTGCCTGACATACCTGTTGACTTCATCGTCTCGGTTTCCGAGAACAAACAGGGCTTCATACCTGTAGCCAGACTTACCGAAGGGATGCCGTCTTCCATAAATGAAACCTACACCTCGCCACTCATCTTTACCGACGGCAACACACGCTTCATCCGATTCCAAGTGATGCAAACAATCGGCAAGCGAGCAGACAGCCACATCTTTGCCATGAGCGAATTCAAAATTCACAAGGCAATCATTGACGAAGAGGCTTCGCCATATCACCAGAATCCACTCATCAAGGAAGCTTTCGACGCTTTGCAATCCGAGATGCAGAGCATGCATGCACTCATCGCAGCCAACACCGTCACTGCTGCAGACAGGGAGTCTCTGCAACAGGCCATCGAGCGAGCAGAGCAGGCCCTCGACGACGCAACCGAGATAAGAAGCATTTCTGCTACTCCTTCCACTAAGGATGTTGTCATCTATAACCTCAACGGCCAGCGCGTAAGCAAGATGGAGAGGGGCATCTACATCAGGAATGGCAGAAAAGTCTTGGTCGAATGAAGACATGCTTAGCTGCAGCGAGCGAAAGCAAACTCGGCTAAGCGACCCAACACAAAGCAGGAAATTGTAAACATTTTTCTCCAAAGCGGCGTTTCTGACGCCGTTTTTTTGTTCAGATGACCTCAGATATACCCTGAAGCCTAAAATAGGCTTATTTTGAATCCGCACTGACAATCAAGCAGTTACAAAGTCGGTTTTTAGTAGGCAATGTTAAGATAGTATCACTGTCACACGTCAATCAATCAAACATGATGCAGTTTGGACTCAAATTCGACGTGTTAAGTCGGTAAACTTAACGTGGGGGAATTTCAAACGCGACACGTCGAATTTGCAAACGCCCCACGTCGCGTTGAAAAACGCCCCACGTCGCATCTGCCGATTCGACACGTTAACTCACAAAATACTGTAAAGGATTTTTCACCAATAGCCACGTTTATTTAGACGACTCATGCCATTCAAAGGCAAAGAAAAACACGTTTTTCTTTTGTATTTCGCGGGCTTTTTCGTAACTTTGTGGGCGGATTGGATAATTATATAACCCAAAATAACAACAAACATGAAGAAACGAGTCTTTTCTACACTGAGCATCCTGCTGGTTGCTCTGGCTGCTCTTGCTGAAGGCAGAGCCAAGTATGTGTTCTATTTCATCGGCGACGGTATGGGCGTGAATCAGGTCAACGCTGCCGAGACTTACCTCGGTGCGCTCGAAGGTCAAATTGGCATCAAGGAACTTTGCTTCCCCAGCTTCCCATACGTAGCACTCATCAACACACAAAGCGCCACGAATGGCGTGACCGACTCTGCTGCCGGCGGTACTGCTCTGGCAAGCGGACACAAGACGAAGAACGGTGCTCTCGGCGTCCTGAAGGACCTGGAGACGCCTGTTAGCTGCATCGCACATTGGGCAAAGGATGCAGGTGCTGCAGTCGGTGTAACGACCAGCGTGAGCATAGACCACGCTACTCCAGCTGCCTTCTATTCGCATGTAGCAAAGCGTAGCATGTCCTACGAGATTGGTTCTCAGCTGCCAGGCTCCGGATTTGACTTCTTCGCAGGAAGTGACTTCGTGAAGCCTCAGAACCCAGACGGCGGCCCAGACCTCTATGCACAGGCTCAGGCTGGCGGCTACACGATTGCTCGTGGCTACAAAGACTACCAGAAGAAAGCCAAGAAGGCCGACAAGATGATTCTCTTCCAGACAGAAGCAGCAAGCAAGATCGACAACGGCTGCATCCCCTACGCACTTGACCGCACGAAGGACGACCTTACCCTGCAGGACATCACACGCGCAGCCATCAACTTCCTCATGAAGAAGCAAAACGAGAAGGACGGCTTCTTCGTGATGATTGAAGGCGGCAAAATTGACTGGGGCTGCCACGCAAACGACCCCGTCTTCATCACGGAACTCATCGACATGGACAATGCCGTGAAGGTAGCTTACGAGTTCTATCAGCAACATCCCGACGAGACACTCATCGTCATCACTGCCGACCACGAGACAGGCGGACTGGCGCTCGGCCGTGGCCCGTACGAGCTGAACCTCAAAGCAGTAGCGTCTCAACGCATGAGCATGGTGAAGCTCGAACGCGAACTCAAGGCCAAAAAGGCAAAACTGGGCGACAAGTTCACTTGGGAAGAAGGCAAGAAGTTCCTCACAGACAACTTCGGTTTCTGGGGCGACGTGAAGGTTAGCGACGAACAGGCAAGCCGCCTGGAACGCTCGTTCAAAGAGTTCATGGAAAAGAACGACCCAGGTCGTCTGTCAGGCACCGTGAAGCGCGTCATCTCCGAATGCGCCCTGATTGGTTGGCAAAGCGGCGGCCACAGCAATGGCTACGTGCCGGCCTTCGCAATCGGCGTCGGAGCAGAACAGTTCCACGGCCGCTTCGACAACACCGAAATCTGCAAGAAGATGGCAAAGGCTGCAGGTTGGGAAATTAAGTAACAACGATTCGGGCGGGTTCAAGCAATCCGTCCAAATTCATTCTAACAGGTAAAAAGATATGAAAGGAAAGACATTTTTTGCAGGCATAGCGTTCTTGCTCCTACCCTTCCTCGCAAAGGCAGAGGGAGGCAAGAGCCAGGTTCCGCTGGCAGACCCATACATTCTGCTCGACGGCGACACCTATTATGCCTACGGCACCCACGACGCAAGCGGCATCAGATGCTACTCCAGCACCGACCTTCGCGTGTGGAAAGACGAAGGACAGGCTCTCAACAAAGCCAACACGACAGAGCAAAAGAACTTCTGGGCACCTGAAGTCTATCGCATCAAGGGCAAGTACATCATGTATTTCTCTGCCAACGAGCACCTCTTTGCCGCTACTGCCGACTCCCCGAAAGGGCCCTTCAAGCAAGTAGGCTCCTATCAAATGAAGAACCTTATCAGCGATGAGAAGTGCATAGACTCGCATGTCTTCATCGACGAGGACAGCACAGCCTACATCTTCTTCGTGCGCTTCACCGACGGCAACTGCATCTGGCAGGCAAAACTGAGCGACGACTTCATCACTCCCGTCACGGGTACTCTGCGCAAATGCTTTGCTGCATCGCAAGCTTGGGAGCTCAAAGACGAGCGAGTCAACGAGGGGCCTAATGTCATCAAGCATGGCAAACGATACTACCTCACGTATTCCGGCAACCACTACCGCTGCTTGGACTACGCCGTAGGCTATGCCTACACAAGCAACATCGCCTCGGGAACGTGGACAAAATACGCGAACAATCCCATCCTCCGACGTTGGGACGACCTCGTTGGGACTGGCCATCATTCGCTCTTCTACGACAAAGACGGCAACCTTCGCATCGTCTTCCATGCACACAACAGCACGGAGGCCATCCACGACCGACTGATGTATATTGGCACAATGACGTTCAGAGCAAACAACCTCGTGATGCTTAACGACCCAATCATCCGCCCCACGCTCTCCACTACGGCGCCTTACAGTCCCGAACTCATCACGCAGGCTTGGGGTTTTAGGAATGGCGGAGCGGTCACCATAGACCTGAATAACGACGGAAGCCAAGACATCGTGACCGGTGGGCTTGCCAAGGTTCAGGACTCCGCCACAAACGAAACAACCACAAATCGCATATCGTATCTTGCAACCTTTGCGCCCACAACACACAAATGGACAAAGGTTACGACAACTCCTCCCTTTAAGGTAACAGACTCTCCCTCTCTTGTTCCATGCGACATCAACAACGACGGCAACATGGATATCATTGCTTTCGACCAAACTGGGAGCGACAACGAGGACAATCACGAAGGCATCTTCCTGGGAAAAGGGAATGGGACGTTTGAAGCAGCAGCACTCGTCATCCTCAATCCCGACGGCTCTAATGCGTCTATTGACTACAGGGCGGTATGCAACGCGGAAGTGATTGACATCGACAACGACGCGCGGCTCGACATCATTCTCGTCGGCCATCAAGGCGAGACGAACTGCAATGTCATTCTCCACAACCAAACGACCAACCCATCGAGCCTCACCTTCATGGTCGAACCCTTTGAGCAAGATTACCTTTTTCGCGAGGCAATCATTCAGCCTGCCGACTTCAACAACGACGGACTGCAAGACTTCGCCATCTCTGCTCTCGTGGATGAAAAGGAAGGACAACTGCGCTTCACGGACGTTTACCTTAACAATCCCGACCAACTTGGGCAGTTCCTCCGCTTAGGTTTGGGTGAGAGAGGAGCCAACATCAAACGCAAATCCAACGGAGCCCTGCAGGTTGCCGACTTCAATGGAGACGGCTGGCTCGACATCATGCTTGCAGGACTTGGCGAGTCTTCCTCGGGAGAGACGACGACTCGACAGCGCATCTACATCAATCAGGCGACCGAAACGCCCAGCTTCAAAGCAATCAGTTGTGATTTCCAAACCGATATCTACACACTTTCTTCTGCGGCAAACAACTCGGCTGGCGTGATAGATTGGGATGGAGACGGTAACTATGACATACTTTTAGGCGGCACCAAGACGAATGTTTACGGAGGAATGCTTTACCTTAACGACGGCAAGGGACAACTCAAACGCAGCACCGCCATACCAGGAGCCACAGGTGCCAGCATCATCTTCCCTGACTATAATGGCGACGGGCGCAAGGATTTCGTAGTCATCGGGCATTCTGAGGACAAGAACTATCTTACCACGGAGCAATTTGGCGACAATGCCATCATTTGTTACAACCTGCTTTCCGCACCATCACGACCTGATGCTCCGCTTGCGCCGACTGCCAACGTTCAAGAAGGAGGCGTGCGTCTTGCATGGCAAGCTGCTGAGACGGCACATCCAGGCTTTACCTACGAAGTCTATATCAAAGACGAGACCGGCAACTTACTGAACAGCACACCTGCCATCATTGGCGGTGCAAACGATGGCATTCGCAAGGTGAATCGCCTCGGGCGCATCGGCACGCGAACAGAATGGACGTTCCGTCCGACGAAAGCCGGCACATATTCTTGGGGAGTTCAGGCAGTCGATGCTGCCTACACAGGCTCTCTTTTCACCGAAGGACCGCAGTTTACTGTCACAGAAGAGGACATCGAAACTGGTCTCGCTCCAGCCTTCTCCAACAAAGAAGAAACCATATACAACCTTCTGGGGCAGCGATTGTCGAAGCCTCATCGAGGTGTAAACATCCATAAAGGAGAAAAGAAAACTTATAAAAATATAAAGCTATGAAAAAGATTCTATTTTCTGTATTGGTGCTTATGGCATCATCATTCGTTGCAAATGCACAGGGATTCAAGGTTTACCGCAGTGATGGAGCTGTTTATCAGTTCAGTTGGGTTGCAGACAGCATTGCCTTTTTCGAAGGCGAAGGCGATCCAGATTATCAGGAGCCCGTGCCCGAATCAGTACGAAACGCACTGGACGAGTTGAGAGCTTACGCAACAAGAAATGCTGCAAGCATTGCCGAAGTGAACAACATGGCCAACTTAAACAGGATGGACATCCAGTCTCTTCAGGTGACCATCGAGACTTTGCAAGCAAGTGGTCAACAGAATCAGAACAACATTGTCGCGCTTCAATCGATGATTAATGCGATTCAAGCCGACGTTGCAGCCATGGATGCTAAGGTCAACATGTTGCAAGAATCAATCTCGACATTAAGTCAAGACGTTCAGCGTAACAAGCAGAGCATTGAAATGCTGCAGGCCATAAGTGCCGAACTTCAATCATCAATTGCCGCTTCTGTCAATAGGATTTATTCACTGGAAAATGCGATAAGAGAGCTTCAAGTAAACAACAGTAACCTGGCAGAACAGATTGAGACGCTGCAAGCAGCAATCAATACCATTCTAGAGCAGAATCAAGTTCAGGAAAATGACATTGCTATGCTGAAAGAGAGGTCAAACACGGCGGAAGAAGCCATTGCAGAACTTCAGCAACGAAACACAGATCTGGAAAGAGCTAACGCTACCTTAAACTATCGAGTTGACGCTAACACATCTACAATTGAAACTCTTGCACAACAGATTAGCCAGCTCACTGATCGTGTTGAAAGACTTGAGAACCAGTAGAATCAATAACCCAATTGCCCCTCCCTCACTTTGTCGGAGCTGAGGGAGGTGTGGCATCTTCGGCGCTACCCCATTCCTTGTTGGGCCTACTGCCCATTTCAAGCACCAGGGTTGCGCCGTTCTTTATGTCATCATGGCTGAACCAAGGCTTGTTCCAAGGCTTTCCATTCAGGGTTGCACGCTGGATGTATTTGTTCTCCTTGCTGCTTCCTTTGGCAATGATATGCAGTTCCTTGCCGCCAGGCAGCTTGACGCGAGCGTCCGTGAAGAGTGGCGAACCGATGTTGTAGGCAGGGAAACCTGGCGTGACAGGATAGAAGCCAAGTGAAGAGAAGACCACGAAAGAGGTCATTCCGCCACCGTCTTCGTCGCCAGGCATACCCATAACATCGTTGCGGAACCACGCGTCGAGGCATTGGCGAATGCGTTTCTGCGTCTTCCAGGGAGCACCAGCATAGTTATATATATAAGGTATATGGAGCGAAGGCTCGTTTGCCATCGTGAACTGCCCCATGTTGCCTGTCTGATCGGGGAACTCTCCGAAGAACTGCCACTTACTCCTGCCTAGCGGTTCCGCAAAGGTGCGGTCGAGTTCTTGACACATCGATTCACGTCCGCCCATCAGCTTCGCGAGGTCACGAAGGTTGTGTTGTACGTCCCAACGATAGGTCCATCCGTTGTTTTCGCCATAAGCGGCACGCGCTCCGATGCCTCCGCTGAAGCGATAATCAAAGTCTGGCAAGAAGTTGCCGCTCTCGTCTTTGGGATGGAAGAAACGTGTGTCGGCATTCCAAACATTGCGATAATTGTAGCTGAGGGCAAGGTATTTGGCAGCATCTTCCTTATTGCCCATGAACTCTGCTATGCGAGAGAGGCACCACTCGTCGTAAGCTGTGCCAAGCGTGACGGCGATGGGCTGCCGTTTCTCAAAGCCGCCCACGTTCGGTTCGGTCTCCGTCTCGCCTTCTGCAAGAGCGGGGAAGTAGCCATGATCCTTGTAAAACTGGTCGAGACGGCCAGCCGGATCGCCACTCCAAGGCACGAGCGTCTTCTCTTCAATGCCGCGACGACAGTACTCGAAGCCGCGCTTGGCATCCACTTTCAAACCCTTCCAGAGCGCATCTGCCACCATAGCCACGCCATGATTGCTGTTCATCCTTCGCGTGTCTCCAGTCATTTCCGGGAAAGTTGGCATCCATTTCGTACCCATTTGCTCTGCCATTCGGAGGTAACTTTCGATGATATCTTCTTCCTTCCAGGGTTGAATAAGGGCACGAAGAGGGTGTGCCGCACGATAAGTATCCCAGATCCAGTCGTCGGTATAGAACGGATGGCCGTCATCCTCGTGCACCTTTCCGTCGAAAGCCGAGAAGTAACGTCCGTCCTCGCTCAAGCAGACGGGGCGCTCGAAGGTACGATAATAAGAGGTATAGAGCACAGTCTTCTGGTCCTCGGTGCCGCCTTTGACGCGAATGTTGCTGAGCGTCTCGTTCCATTCCTTGCGGCCATCCTTGATGACTTTGGCCATGTTGAAGTCCTTGCCCTGCTCGCGAACGAGGTTCTTCTCTGCTTGTTCCTCGCTGATGAGGGAAACGCCGTAGCGGAACTGAACCTTCTTTGTACCGGCAGGAAAGCGTAGAGCTGTGCAAATGCCGCGCCCTGCAGGAACCTTCTCATCAGCAATTCTTCCGTTGCGTATCGCCCCAGCCTTCTCTGGTTCGACATCGAACTCGCCCGAAAAGAAGATGTCCATGTTCTTGCTCAACCTTTGGCTTGCAGAAGCGTGACGTTCTTCAATCTGCATTCTGCCGCTTTCAGTATAGAGAATAATCGTGGCAGGCTTGCTTGGGTCGGCAAAGGGAAACTCGTAGATGGCGCTCTGGTGGCAGACGGCCAGATGCGCGTCGATGGTGTTGTCGGCAATCGAGACCTGATAGTCATAAGGTGTCACGCGCTCATGATCCCAGCTTGTCGAGATGATGGGACGCAGCTCGTCGCCTTGCGTGACACTCAATCTAAAGGCACTTCGCTCGCGATGATTGGTGACGACGATGGGCAGACCGTCGAGGTACTCTGTAATATATTCGTTTCGCGTCGGATAGATGCGCATCAAACTGTTGGGCAACTGAATGGTCGGAAAGCAGGGAACCAGCAGATGACTGATGCTTCCGATGTAAGGATTCACGTAATCGACGGGCTCTGCAGCTTGGCTACAGAGGGGTGCAAACAGCGCCACAAAGAGGACTTTCCTAAGCAAATGGTTCATAGTAGAAGGTTATAATTCATTATATTTAACGCAAAGTTACGAAATTATTCTCGACAAAGGACTATGAACTATGAACTATTTTTCATATCTTTGCACATCGAAATCAATAAAACTAACAGATATGAGACATCTTTCATTTATCCTAATGTCCTTTTTCGCCTTGAGTGAAGCACTCGCTCAGGCTCCCATCAAGACAACTTTCGTGAGCGGCTCAGGTCGTGGCGGACAGGAAGGTCCGGCCATGATTTGCGACGACCAGCTCTCCACGAAATGGTGCATCGACTTCCCCAGACTGATGCCCTACTCGATCGTCCTCGATGCAGGACAGCAGACAGGCGTCGTAGAGTACGGACTCGTAACGGGTGACGACACGAATGCCTATCCCGAACGCAATCCCGTAACGTGGAAAGTAAGCGGAAGCAACGATAAGGAAAACTGGACGACCATCGACGACCAGAAGAACAACCGCAGCCTCCCTGCCGAAGGTCTGCAGGAATATCGCTTCAAGCCCACAGCCGCAGGAGCCAAAGAGAAGTTCCGTTACTACCGGTTCGAGTTCTTCAAGATGGCTGGCGGAACACGCATCCAGCTCAGCGAAATCTATCTGTACGACAAGATTCAAATGCCCGTGAAAGCTACTTTCGTGAGCGGTTCAGGTCGCAACGGCAAGGAGGGAGCGGCTATGGCTGCAGACGGATGGATGTTCACGAAGTGGTGCATCGACGAACCTCGCCAGATGCCCTACTCCATCACCCTCGATGCAGGTGAGCAGACGCCCATCAACGAGTACCGATTCGTCACGGGTGATGACACGCACGACTACCCCGAACGCAACCCCATAACGTGGAAAGTGAGCGGAAGCAACGACAAGCAGAACTGGACGACCCTCGACGAGCAGAAAGGCAATCGCCTTCTTCGCGACGAGAACGAGCAGGAATATCGCTTCAGGCTGGCAGCCTCGGGCAGCTACCGCTACTACCGCTTCGAGTTCCTCAAAATGGCTGGCGGCACTAGGCTGCAGCTTAGCGAAATCAAACTCTTCAAGTAAAAAGCCTCGCGTCGGAAGCCGAATAATATGCCGAACGAGGGGAGCAAAACGCTCCCCTCGTTTTGCGTTCCAAAACATCACGTGTGACGAAGCCTAACATCTAGTGTGACGTTTGCATTTTACTTGTGTGACGTTTGAAATCGTATAGTGCCACGTTTGAAAGTACGGCCAGAAAGGCAAGGTCACAAGCGAGCGAAACAATAGGGATTTCCCCCTCAACAATTCGTGTTTTCCCTTTGCAGGGTCGCAAACATCCCGTACCTTTGCACCAGACAAACCTAAAAAAGTACAGTTATGAAACGCTTTATGATACACTACGACAGCAAGGCAAGAGCCTTTGGCTTCGCGTCTTTCATCTTCATGATGGCAGTTCTTTCGTTCTCTTCTTGCATCGATATGGAGGACACCAACAAGTCGATGGTGCTCTCGGGAGAGTGGAGAGGAGACTTCGGAATGTTCTATGACTACAGAGATAACAACGGAAGGGTCTATACTTTCGACTCCTACGACACCTATCTGACGTTCATCCCCGCCTATTCCTACGCGAACTATGGCCGAGGAACGCAGGTTGACTACTACGACTACGGACCCTACGAGTACCAATACTACAAGTTCCGTTGGTCGGTAGAGAACGGTTATATCTATCTTACTTATGATTATGACCCCCAACTCAACACGCGAATCAGCAACTATCGGATGACGAACGACTACTTCTCGGGCACTTTCTCCGAGTCTGGTACCTCGTTCCGTATGCGCAAACTTGTTGATTACTACAACTGGACGCCATACGTAAACAGCTATGGCTACTGGGATCGCGACAACTGGGGCTACTATTATCCATACTTCGCACCAGCAACTCGCAGCGAAGTCGAGCAGCCGGAGGACAGCACATCCAACGTTGGAGAAGTAGTTGGAAGAGGCCGCAGAAGCACTTCCCTGAAGCAGTAGGAGGCAACTCTACCAGCAGCTCTCGACAGCATCAAGTTGAATACCAGTCACATTAATGTCTGCGCCCCAGAATTCAAGGCCTTTGGCTGCGGGATTCCGGGGCGTACTTATTGCCCGCTTCCGCTCCATCGAATAGCTGTAAAGGCCGTCATCGATGAAGACTTCTATCGAGGTGAGGTCGATGTAGATGTCCATCGTCAGGGAAATACTTGTAGGGTCTTGCGGCGAATAGAACTGGCCGTTCAAGGTGTTATGGTTGAGGTCGTAGTCAACAAGCGTTTGTCCATCAAAGCGAAGACCTGCGCTTGTGGCATAGGTCAGGTTGAGTGTGGCACGAAGATGCACACAGTCTTGACTCTGATAAGGTTGCAGCGCCTTGTTGACTTCCTGCCCATTCAAGGCCTTTTCGCTTGAATAAAGCGGCTTCAGCAAAGAGGCAACCTCGCGGATAGGCTTGCTAATGAGACGGATTCCGTCCTTTGTTGTGCGCAAAGTCAACTCGGTCGGCAGTAACATTTGCCCGCGGAAAGGCATTCCTCGATGGTCGATGTTGGCCCATCCTATCTGTATTCTTCGTCCGTCAGGCACTTCATTGAACGTCTGGGCGGCATAGATGGTGCCCGTCGAGAAACGGTGCTTACCGCTTTCTGGCGTGAAGACTTTGCCATCGAAACTGCCTATCATATACGTATTGCTTGCCCCATACATCACCCATCGCACATCATTCGGATTGCCGTCAACAGCCAGAGGAAAGAGGTCAGGACACTCCCAGAAGCCGTTCACATGGTTCTGATAAGTCCAGTCCTTCAAGTTGTCAGAAGTATAGATGCTATGTCCGTTACGTTCATTCAGGACGAGAACCCAATGGCCCCCAGACTCGTACCAGAACAACCTCGGATCTCTCGTGTCGTGAGTCTGCCACTTTTCGTGCGAATCAATAACGGGATTGCCCTCGTACTTGTGTAGCGTCATGCCCCCATCCAGGCTATAAGCAATACATTGGACTTCCTTGTCGCTTCTGTCGGCAGTATAGGCATAGACGAGCGGCGGGTTCTTCTTGGTACCGAAACCAGATGTGTTGTCCTTGTCGAAGACTGCCGAACCGCTGAACATTGTGCCGATTGTGTCAGGGAAAAGCACTGGGGCTTGTTCCGTCCAATGCAAAAGGTCCGGACTCGTAGCGTGTCCCCATGTCATGTTCTCCCATTCGCGCTCAAAAGGATTATGCTGATAATAAAGATGATACAGCCCATCATGCCAAATGCAACCATTCGGGTCATTGATCCATCCGCGCCGCGTCGTAAAGTGAAACTGCGGACGATTCCTCTCTTGATACATCTTCTGAGCGTCACGAATAGTGTCCGCCTGATAGACCAGCGAGAGTGCTTCCTCTGGTCCGTCAAAGGTGATGGTCAACGTCTTGCCCTTATAAGCCGTCAGGTCCTTGAAGACCCAGTAATCAGGCTCTTTCGAGAGTCGAGCCACAACGTTGAGGTCATCCAAGCCTTTTGCTTGGAAAGTCAACTTGCGACGCTCTGCATCTTGAGAGATAGGCAGATTCAGGTACTTGCTCTTCACTTTGAAGCTCAGTTCTGCGGACTGAGCGACAATGGACAACAGGCAACAGACAACAAAAAAGATAACGCGTTTCATCATCTTGTAAGAGTTTTCTTTGGCAACAAAGTCGCTGCCAATATAGTCATTATGGGGCTTAAGTAGCAGAAGAAGCAATAGGGTGCATAGACGAGCGTGTTGACTCCCAAGACGTTGGCTTGTGTCATACCGCATGTGTTCCAAGGAATCAAAACGGAAGTTACCGTGGCGCTGTCCTCACAAGTACGGCTCAAAAGGCGCGACTCGTAACCGTTCTTCTTGTAAGTATCGCCGAACATCGTGGCCGTCAGGATAATGCTAAGGTATTGGTCAGCACTAACCACATTGAGGAAGACACCAGAGAATGCTGTGCTGGCAACAAGGGAAACGGTTCCCTTAACCAGTCGCAGCAGGGCTTGCATAATGCTGTCGAGCATTCTTGTTGCTGTCATGGCTGCTCCGAAAGCCATAGCACAAAGGATAATCCAAATGGTATTGAGCATCCCAGCCATGCCGTGAGTCGCAACGAGGGCATTGAGGTCAGGCACACCTGTATCGAGAGCCGTGCTGCCATAAACAATGATGAAAGCGCCTCGAATGCGTTGGGCAAGACCTTCATGATCGGTGCCTGCTATCTCGTCGAGCAAGTTCGACTGACTCCATACTGCTGCCACAACGCCCATCAGCGTCGCAAGAAAGAGCACAACCATTGACGGCAAGCGCATCATGATGAGCACAAGCGTCAAAACAGGCACGATGATAAGCCAGGGCGAGATGCAGAATGTCTGCTGCAAGGCATGCTGAACCGTAGCGACATGCGAAGTGACGACCTCTCCTTGCCCCAGTCCTACGATGGTAAAGATTGTGAGGGTGATGAGGAAAGTCGGCACTGTCGTGTAAAGCATGTAGCGGATATGCGTGAAGAGAGGCGTGCCTACTGTGCTGGAAGCAAGCACCGTCGTGTCGCTCATAGGCGATATCTTGTCGCCAAAATAAGCGCCGCTAATGACTGCGCCTGCAATCCATGCTTCCTCGAAGCCGAGTGCTTGGCCGATGCCCATCAAGGCAATACCAATGGTGGCTACTGTCGTCCACGAAGAACCAGTCAGCACACTCACCAAAGCACTGATGAGACAAGCGGAAACGAGGAACCATCTTGGGCTCATCATCTCCATACCATAATATATTATAGTAGGCACGACGCCACTCACCATCCATGCTCCGCCAAGAGCTCCGATGAGTAGCAGGATGATGATTGCCGAGCTAACGCCTCCCACCTTGTCGCTTATAGCACGCTCGAAGTCGTCCCAAGTAATGAGACGCGATGCAATGCCGATGCAGACGCAAAATGCCGTTGCCACAAGCAAAGCCATCTGCGACGCACCAGCCAGCGTCTCGTCACCAAAGATGCTGACAACAAGAGCTACGAGTGCCACCAGTATTACCAGTGGCACACACGATAGCCAAAGAGGAGGAAGGCGTTTCAATGTTTTAACAGACTACAGACAACTGACAACTGACAACAGTCAATGATCAATGGTTAATGGTCAATGGTCAATGGTTAATGGTCAATGACTTATGCCACCTTATTCAGCTTCTTGATAATCGAGAAGATGAAGATAGCAGCAAGCAGGCAGATTGCCATAAGCGTGCCCCAAACGATGGTGAGATCCATGCCCCACATGTGTCCAGGAATGCTGACAAGCTTGTTGCCGATAGCCGTTGCAACGAACCATCCGCCCATCATCATGCCTTTGTACTTCACAGGAGAAACCTTCGTCACGAACGAGATACCAATCGGGCTCAGCAGCAACTCGGCAAAGGTGAGGATGAGGTATGTCCTAACCAACAGCGAAGGACCAACGTTTGCCTGATGAATATGGTTCACAGGATCTGCAGCAGGAAGTCCAACGGAATCCAACGTGAGCCACAGATAAGCGCAGGCTGCAACAAGCATACCCAAGCCAATCTTGACGGGAGCCTTTGGTTCCTTGCCCTTGCTTGCCAGCCAACCGAAAAGGGCCACGCTGACAGGCGTCAGGATAACGACAAAGCAGGGATTGAAGTGCTGGAAGATAGGAGCAGAAACTGCTGTCTCTACACCTGGAGCCGGCACCATATTATAAAGGAAGAACGCGCCTGCAACAATCATGATAGCAGCAAGGATGCGAGGCAAACCCTTCGACTGGAAGATGCCAAACAGGCCATAAACGATGAAGATGAGAGCCAAGAGGTTGCGCACGTCGAACATCATGCTCTCGATGCCTGTAGAGGTTTGAGCGGTATATTCATCTGCGAACCAGGTCAAAGTCAAGCCGTTCTGATGGAATGCCATCCAGAAGAAGATGACGACAGCAAAGACGAGACAGAGGCAAACGATGCGCTCCTTCGTGTCGTTCTCGGCAGGAACTTCTGCTTTCTGTGTCTCTTCCTTGACAGCAACCTTCTTTGTTGTACCAATCACATGAGCGAACGTGCGCTTGCCCAGATAATAGATAAGGATAGAGGCAATCACGCTCACGCAAGCAACAGCAAAGGCAAAGTGATAGGAGTCAGCCTTGCTGTAACCGAGGGACGACTGCGCCCAGTTCATGATGGCAATGGCTGCCGTCGGAGCAAACAGAGCGCCAATGTTGATGGCCATGTAGAAGAGCGAGAAGCCCGAGTCGCGCTTGTCGGCAAACTCAGGATCGTTATAGAGGTCGCCCACCATGACTTGCAGGTTGCCCTTGAAGAGGCCTGTTCCAAGAGACACGAGCAAAAGGCCTGCACCCATTGCGATGATGGCTGGTGTTGCCTTGCCCAAAGGCACAGACAGGATGAGGTAACCGATGAACATGATCATAATGCCCAGCACGACCATCTTGCTGTAGCCGTACTTGTCGGCAAGCATGCCACCAAACAAAGGCAGCAGATATACGACGAACAGGAAGTTGGAGAACGTCTCGCTGGCCCAACCTGAGTCGAAACCAAAGTTGTCATGAAGGAAAAGGACAAAGACGGCCAGCATAGTGTAGTAACCAAAGCGCTCGCCAGTATTGGCCAGAGCCAACGTCCAAAGTCCTTTTGGCTGCCCCTTGTAAGACAAGAGAAGGAAGCAGAACCAGATTGCAAACAAGCCCACGATAATGGGAGTAGATAACATTTCGAACATAGTTTATTTGATTTAAGTTAATAATTTGCCGACAAAGTTATAAAAAAAAGTTCAATGTTCAATGTTCAATGTTCAATTTGTTGTACTTTTGCAGCGTAATTTGAACAGACATGAAAGGATTGACACCAAGAATTATCGACTGCATGAAGGGTTATAGCCGCGAAACCTTCATGAAAGACTTGATGGCTGGCATCATCGTGGGCATCGTTGCTTTGCCACTTGCCATCGCTTTCGGCATAGCCAGCGGTGTAACCCCCGAAAAGGGCATTATAACGACCATTGTGGCTGGTTTCCTCATCTCCTTGCTCGGAGGTACTAAAGTGCAAATTGGAGGCCCTACAGGAGCCTTCATCGTCATCATCTACGGCATTGTCAACAACCCTGAATACGGTCTGCAAGGCTTGCTGATTGCCACCATTCTGGCAGGCATCATTCTCATCGCACTTGGTGCTTTCAGGCTGGGCGTCATCATCAAGTTCATCCCCTATCCTATCATCATAGGCTTCACGGCAGGGATCGCCTTGACTATCTTTACGACGCAAATCAGCGACATCCTGGGCTTGACGCAAACCGCGATTAGCACGACTGGCGAAGTCATCCGTATTCCCCTCAAGACGCCTGGCGACTTCGTGGGCAAATGGATTTGCTATGCCGAGAACATTGGGACGTTCAATCTCTGGAACTTCATCGTCGCCATCGGTTCTTTGCTGGTCATCATCTTCTCGCCCAAGGCATTGAAGAAGGTGCCTGGCTTGGGCAAGATACCTGGTTCGCTTTGGGGCATCCTGATTGGAACTGTTGCCGTTCTCATCATGAAGCAGTACGGCATCGAAGGCATCGACACCATCGGCGACCGCTTCCACATACAGGCTCAACTGCCTAAAATGGTCGTGCCAAGCATCACTTTCGAACTTTTCCAGCAACTCATGCCAGTTGCCTTCACGATTGCCATCCTTGGAGCCATCGAGAGCCTGCTCTCAGCAACGGTGGCAGACGGTGTTATCAGCGACAAGCACGACTCGAACATGGAACTTATTGCACAAGGTGTGGCGAACATGGTGACACCGCTCTTCGGAGGCATTCCTGCAACGGGAGCCATCGCTCGCACCATGACGAACATCAACAATGGCGGCAAGACACCTGTGGCTGGCATCATTCATGCCGTTGTGCTGCTTGCTATCCTGCTGCTTTTGATGCCTTATGCTGAGTATATTCCGATGGCTTCGCTGGCTGCAGTACTCGTCATCGTGGCTTACAATATGAGCGGCTGGCGCACGATTCGAGGCCTGCTCAAGAACCCGAAGAGCGACGTCATCGTGCTTGGCGTGACCTTCTTCCTGACGGTTGTCTTCGACCTCACCATCGCTATTGAGGTCGGCCTCATCCTTGCCTGCGCCCTCTTCATGAAGCGCATCATGGAGACCACCGAAATCTCTGTTATCAAGGACGAAATAGACCTTGGTGACGCCTCGGATATGGCAGTCAACGAGGAGCATTTGGTCATCCCCAAAGGCTGCGCTGTCTATGAAATCAACGGCCCCTACTTCTTTGGCATTGCCAACAAGTTCGACGACTTGATGGCAAACATCGGGCACGAGAAGCCAAAGGTTCGCATCATCCGCATGAGGAAGGTACCCTTCATCGACTCGACAGGCATCCATAACCTGCAGACGCTCATCGAGATGAACCACGAAGAAGGCATCCACGTCATTCTCTCAGGCGTTAATCCGAAAGTACATAGCCAGCTGCAGAAAGCACGCTTCTACGACCTCATGGAGAGCGACCACATTTGTCCGCACATCGACGTTGCCCTCCAAAAAGCCCGCGAATTCTTAGAGAACTAGAGTTTTTCTTTTTGACAATTAGGAGCTGGCTGAAATGTGCCTACGCCTTGTCGTGAATCAAAGCTCCTGTCCCTGGTGATTCCAGCCATCATACATCAGCCGTCTTATCATAGTATAGAAAACACAAGAATGTTACTCTGTCAATTCATTATAAAGGGCCAGTCCTTTTACCGTCAGCAGGTATTTCTGGCGAGGGTGACGGGGCGAATCAGGATATAGCATACGGATATAGCCCTCGTTCATAGAAGGATTAAGAGAGTAGTCAAGGAAGTTCTCCCTATCTTTCAAGCCAATCCTCTCCATCATCACTTTGACGGAGAGTTGCTCTTCACCCAAAGCCTTCACTAATCTAATAATA
>ODAI011276312.1_pt1 | contig 25103 bp, 20 predicted proteins | sample 1539321 | NCBI WGS metagenome assembly ODAI01 (sample SAMN02144231, study PRJEB22623) | gut metagenome | biome: sheep rumen | host: Ovis aries | place: New Zealand
AGGGTCTCTCCTTACCCTATCATTTTACAACTCTTTATGCTTTCTGAAAAGTTTGTTTTCGCGGCGAGCCGCGGGGAAAGGCCCTCATTTTTATTCTAATGTATTCCGCAATTCCTCGAACTTATCACGCACAAACTCCGCAGCCTTGACAGAATATCCCGGGTGGTCATATTGATCCCACAGATACGCCAGATCATGATTGCCATAGCACCATAGTGTATCCGGGTAACTGCGCGCAAACGCGATCGCCTTGTCCAAGGTCTCCCGGTAAAGCTCCACCTCCCGCTCCTTGCCCCAGTCGTCCATCAGATCCCCGAGACACACCGCACGTTCACAGTCCGTATTCTGCATGATCTCCATGGCCTGGTCGAACATCCAAGGCTTTAAATGCACATCCGGAATCACCAAAAATTTACTCATACCTTACCTCCAATCGCTTGATTTCCGCCCGGATCATCTCCCGCACTTCCTCATCCATCACTTCCACAATCCCTGCGTACTGCAGCGCCCAGTGTACCATCATGCCGGGCGGTGCTTTCACTTCCACACAATCAAAACCGTCCTCACAGGGCACATGCAGTTTGCGGAAATGATCTCCGAACCAGTCATACAGCACCGTGTACTGATCCTGCGGAATCTTCAGCCGGATCGCCTTGGGCTCCTCGTACCCCATATACAGGTGCTCACTCATATATCTGACGGGATCCCACTGACCGCTTGTAGACTGCAGCTCCGGGAACTTTGACATGGGCTCACGCTTTACAGGCTTTCCGCTCGGATCCGTGCGCACCTTGATATCTGCCATCAGATCTATCCGGTAAGGACTCAAACCTTTTTTGCCCGGCACATTGCCGATCAGATAATATCGGTCATGATAGACCACAATATAATAAGGACTGATCCGGTACTCCCGGTCTTTGTTTCCCTGCTTTCTGGCGATCAAAGTTTTGTCCGCCGTATATTCACAGAAGGCAAAACGAATCTGCACCCCGTCACTGATGGCCTGCTGGATTGTCGATAGATTCTGCCCCAGGCTGATCTTTGCCTTCCTTTCATCCTGACCGGGCATCACATAGGTTTTGGCAAAAATCCCCTTAGGATGAAACTTCAGTTTTTTCCGTTTGGCATCGTAGAACGGAGTTGTGTAATACCCGCTTGCCGTACGCAGGATCTTTCGGATCAGATTTTCTTTATCCTCCTGCGTGATTGCATTGGAAAACGCGATCAGCTGGATCAGCTGATCCATCTCGCTGTTACTGAAATCATGGATATAGCGAAGTCCCGTGACGGAAGGGGCTTTTCCCAACGCCCCCAGCCTGCGGTTGATTGACGGCACATCACTGTCTTTTCTGCGCCGCTCCCGCTTCAGCTCGGCAATCTCTTCTTTCAGATCGATCGGGTTCTGCACCGGATCATCATACCCTTTATATTTGATCCGATATTCCGCATCGTTACTCTCCCCGTCTTCTTCCCAATAAACAGCCGGATTGATCTGACGCAGGATCTGATCCACCGTGGCCGATAACGTAGCCGCATTTTCGGTGGTCGCCTCCCCGGTATCCCGCATCGCCTCCAAAAGCTTTGCCTGAGTCACCGGATGATCTTCATCCGAGATTTTTTTCAGCACCTCCAACACCTGTATCGTCCGCCGTTCCGGAACATATTGTGCCGCTTCATTTGGTCTTTTTGTTTTCCCTGTCTTGCTCCCCATATTGCTCCTCCTGCTTCAGATATCTCTTCTCTCCGTCACAGATATCCCTTCTCCCGCAATTTCTCCGCGGTGTCCTCTGCGCTGCTATGTAAGAAACCGGTGCCTCCTATTTTCTCCCACTGCCTGATATTCTTCGCGGCATCATCGATCAATGCATCCGACTTTCCGGTGCAGAAGCGGGGTTTCTCCTCCCGGTACACAATGTTGACCTTCACCTGCTCCGACAGCACTCTGCGCACCCATCTGATCTTATCCTCACCCGCTGTAAAAATCTCGCGGTGCGGCTTGGGGATTCCTGTCAGGATTTCGCATCGGTCTCCGTACTGTCGGTACACCTCATCAAACAGCTCCTTCGCCCCCGGCATCAACTCCAGCCGGTCATAGAAATGTTCCACTGTTTTGATCTTCGCCCACATGGCGTCATCCGCGGTCTGAGACCGTTTGCCGTTCTGGGACTGGGGTTCCAGCCCGCACAATTCTCTCACGCCTCTGTCAAAATCCGCCAGAACACCGTCCATATCAAAATAAATTTTTCCATCCTGCATACTGAATCCTCCATCCTAACCTACAACCGATAACAACTCAGTGACCAGGAAAAATCAAGCTCATACCACAGCCCATACCGTTCAAAGATCCGGTCGAACTCAGCGATGATATATCCTGTCATCTCCGGACAATACAGTCGTTCTCCATCTGTCCGCACTTCGTCCTTCACCTTGTCCAGAAACTTCTCCCAGAGGGGCATCACATCTTCCACCGTCCACTCTCTGTCCATACATTCCTGATAGTCCTCATAGGTGTCAAAGCTCTGATACCTGGGCTGCAGTTCCTCGTCCTCCCAGCCTGCTGTCTCCTGATATTCCTCCCAGGTGTCAAAAACCAACGGGTCCCACGCGCAGGTCTTAGAAGCATACCCTTCTAATAGCGCTTCCGGGCTCCATACCTCATAATTTTCCTGAATGTAGCGCTCCAGCAGGTCCGTTTCCCGAAAGATTTCTTCCCACGCCGCATCACTGACAGCGCTGCGGCTCGTCTCATACTCTCTCTCATATAATAACACAGAAAGCGGTCCCTCGTATACCATATCAAAAATATGTTCCGGATTCGCGTAACTGACCCATTTGGTTTCCCGCTCTTCTCCCCACTCTCCGCAGCTGATCAGACCGCTTGTATATTCTTCCGGATTCTCACAATTTTCCGCCGCATCATCCCGATACCGCTTCCCGTTTACCAGAATGGCGACATCCTGCCAAAGCCCCCATTTATGCAGAAAGCAGATGATCTCTTGCGTCATCTGCTCCAGATCTTCCGCTTGCAGCAACGCCCTTCTCTCCTTAAGAAAGCGGATCATATACTTCAGGGCTTCCGCAATCTCCCGCTCCTCGGTAAGCCACCTGGCTTCCCCGACTTCCATTCCGGGTACCAGTGGTCTTACATGCAAAGGCGCAATCGGTTCCTGTGTGAATCCGATCTCCAGATGCTCCCGCTCCACCCAGTGCACGGCATCAAAAAAATCTTCAAAATATTTCCCCAGCGTATCCCCCATAAAAATGTGATACAGCGTCGCCGGCACTTCATCAAAAAGCCAGAGTTCCTCCCCATTGTTTTTCTTGATCCGATATCGGTCCGGATTCATGTCCCGATCCGGCAGCAAAATATAATTACAGCGCTGCTCCGCCAGCTCCAGAAACTCCTGTAACAGCAGTACCAGTTCATGCTTCGGCGGCAGCCAGGCATCCGTGTCCTCCAGAAGCAGCTTCAGATCATGATGCGGATCTGTCGCATCCGCCGATTTCTTATGGAATTTTTTACCGTATTCACGGTTCAGACAATCCGCCACCCACTTCACCGGTGTCCATGCACTCATCAAAGTATCCGCCCGAAGATCTCCGTCAAAATACAGACAGTCCAGATCGTTTTCCCTCCGCCAGTCATCACCGTTTCCCTCCGACGCTTTCATCCAGTATCGGAGGAAATTATGGAGATGATTCTCCGTGTACCGTTCCCCGAGATAAGTTTTCATCTTGTTTTCCGCAATATTTTTTTCCATAAAAAAACCTCCATCCTATCAGTGCATCCCCTTTGGTTACACTTCTATTATGGAGGATTTCATCTTCAACATGTTGTAGATTATGTTTTTGTGAATTTCAAAAGTTTTCGTTTCCCGCTCTCCAGGGCCCGCCTCGTCTCCTGCTCCGTCATGCCCAGCCCGCCGGCCACCTTCTTTAAGTTAGTGCAGCGCTCACATCCGATCCCGTAGACCGCATATAATACAGCGCGCTCCGTTTCGGTGATCTGCTTCAGGCCGTCTCGCAGCGCTGCATCTGCATCCATTTCCGGCAGTCCCGACGGCGCAGCCTCAGCCGCCAACCTGTCTGCAATCCCATTTTCTTCATCATCTATGGATATGCTGTCTGCGGGTCCCACATATTCCTTTCCGGTGATTCCCGCCCGGTTGATCTGGAAGACTGCCTCCTCCCTGATACCCCGCTGTACCGCGGTCTTCGCATAGGTTGTCAGCTTTGCCCCCCGCTCCGGATCATACCGCTCACTTGCCCGCAGCAGCTCCAGCCATGCACGCTGCTGCAGATCCTCCATGGAAAAAGCAAACTGCGAGAACACATCGGAACTGTCCAGCACCTCCCGGATCCAGTAATCGATGTATTTTTTGTCGTTCTCATATTCCTGATATTCTTTTTTCTCTTTCCATATCGTATCCCTCATATACGAGAACCATTCCTGTGTCGTCTCATTCCAGGAAGGGAAATCAAGCAATCGGTCAACATATCCCTGCTCTTTCGCAATCTGCCTGCTGATCGGATATACCAGTTCAAACACGAGACAAATATGCGCTACCACATAGTCTGCGGCAGTTTGACGGCAGTCACGCCGGACAGCCGTCCGGTCAAAATAACACTGCTTTACCGCTTTGCTGACCCCTGCATTCCGCAATTCCTCCGTTGTCACATTATAAATTTCCTCCAACGGCGTATCGCAGTTCACGCGGAAAATGTCAATCTTGTCCGCATCCCGCAAAATATTGCAATATGTGTACTCTTCCTCTGTCAGCCCTTCCTGCACCCTGTAGGCATTATGATTCCGGATGCTCACCTCCAATATCCGTTTTTCTTTCTCTGACAGATCCAATGCAAAACGTTCAAGCAACCCTTCCTGAAACAGCAGATCCGCGCCAAACCTGGCATGGTCCACAGAGTCCGCGTCAAAAAAAGTATGGAATCTCCGCACTTGCTCAAATCGTCCAATATCATGGAGCATACCGCACAGCCATGCCAGATCCGCATCTGCTCCCCCCAGGGACTTTGCAATGGTTTCCGCCAACATTGCCACCCGGAATGTATGATCTATTTTCAGCTTTATTTTGGGATCGTCTGCGTTATATGCCGACGTATACTGTCTGAATACCTCCTCAACCTGCTGTCTTTGCATGGCAATCTTCCTCCAAAGATATGATCTGATCCGATTATACCATAGTTTCGAAATTACTCATACAAAAAACTGCACTGCTCATAAATTTCCCCAAAGTCCACCTCACATCTGTCATCCCAGATACCGACCGGCACTCTGTCTGCAAAAGTATACTCTTTGGGTAGCATATCCGTCGCTTCTTTTGCCTTCTCAAAAAGATAGACCAACACCTTCTTTTCCTCCGGGAACACGATCCAGTATTCGCGCACGCCCGCCTGTTTATATTTTTCCAGCTTCAGCCGCGTGTCCATCTTAAGGCTGCCCGGAGATACCACCTCCACGATCAGGTCCGGCACATCCAGTACTCTCTGCTTGATGAGTTTATCTCTGTCACACACCACAAACACATCCGGCTGCACAATCGTCTTGTCATCATGGAACAGCTGTACGTCCGCAGGCGCTGTGAAGGATATGCATTTCCCTCTGTTTTTCTTTATGAAATCCCCAAAACATCTTCCAATTTCGTCTGAAATGATCTGATGTATCAGCGTCGGCGCGGCCATATCGTAAAACACGCCGTCAATCATTTCCACCCTCCGGTCATCCGGCAGCGCCAGATAATCCTCCAGTGTCTTATCTGTATAGTCTTTTCCCATAAAAATCCTCCTTAAACTGTCTCTTGTATCATTCAAAGTGAAATGTGGCGATCCGCCGGATATGCACTTGTGATAGTGTTGATGGTATACTACCATCATTTTACTATTTTGTCAATTACTATATCAAAATAGTAAAACGGACCTTCCTTCGCCTCTATCGCAAAGGAAAGCCCGTTCTTTTTGATCCAAAACAATATTTCTACTGCAGCTGCGCCAGTCTCTCTTTCACCTGCTCCATCATCTGCGTGTACTTCTGTAGCTTCTCCTTCTCCTCCGCGATCTTCGCCTCGGGAGCCTTGGAGATAAACTTCTCATTGGAGAGCATGCCGTTCACACGGGCCAGCTCACCCTCCAGGCGCTTCTGCTCTTTCTGCAGACGCTCGATCTCCTGCGCAATGTCCACCAGCTCCGCAAACGGAATGTAGAGGGTTGCGCCGGGGATCACTACGGACACCGCATCCTGGGCGATACCGGACTTATCTTTCTGCATAGTCACATCACTTGCATAAGCCAAAGATGCAAAGAATAATTTGCCCTCGGTAAAGGTATTCAGAATACCGTCGTCCTCGCTGACCACGAATACATGCGCTTTCCTGGAAGGAGCCACGTTCATCTCGCTACGGACATTCCGGATACCGCGGACAGCTTCTTTGATGGTCTCGATATCCTTCTCCTCCTTCGCGAAGTTCCACGCCTCGTCGTAGGTGGGCCATGCGCTGAGCATGATGGTCTCCTCCTCGTTCTGTAGTGTGCAGAAGATCTCCTCCGTGATGAAAGGCATATACGGATGCAGCAGCTTCAACGCGTCGATCAGCACATTCTTCAATGTCCACAGGGCCGCGTTCTGGCTGGCTGCGTCATCGGTGTTGTAAAGTCTGGGCTTCACCATCTCAATGTACCAATCGCAGAATTCATCCCAGATGAAGTCGTACACCTTCTGTACCGCGATACCCAGCTCGAAGTGCTCCATATTGTCAGTGACATCTTTTACCAGCGTATTCAGCTTGGACAGGATCCACTTATCTACAGGCTGCAGATCGCTGTCAGCAGGCTTGGTCACCGACTTGCCGTCCATGTTCATCAGGATAAAGCGGGATGCATTCCATACCTTGTTGGCAAAGTTTCTGGAATTTTCCACTCTCTCGTAATAGAAACGCATATCGTTGCCGGGCGCATTGCCGGTGATCAGCGTCAGACGCAGTGCATCCGCGCCGTACTGGTCGATGATCTCCAGAGGATCGATGCCGTTGCCCAGAGACTTGGACATCTTACGTCCCTGACTGTCGCGCACCAGACCATGGAACAATACGGTCTTAAACGGCTTCTCCCCCATCTGCTCAAATCCGGAGAAGATCATACGGATCACCCAGAAGAAGATAATGTCATAGCCCGTCACCAGCACATCCGTGGGATAGAAATACTTCAGATCCTCTGTCTGCTCGGGCCAGCCCAGGGTTTCAAAAGGCCACAGCGCCGAGGAAAACCAGGTATCCAACGTATCCGGATCCTGCGTGAAATGTTTGCAGCCGCACTTCGGGCAAACCTCTGGCATCTCCTTTGCCACAACCACTTCCTTGCAATCGTCACAGTAATATGCGGGAATTCTGTGTCCCCACCAGAGCTGACGGCTGATACACCAGTCGCGGATGTTGTCCGTCCAGTTGTAATAAGTCTTCTCCATGCGCTCCGGGATCAGTTTGATGTCGCCGGATTTCACTGCCTCCACTGCGGGCTTGATGAGCTCGTCCATCTTCACGAACCACTGCTCTTTTACCAAAGGCTCAATCGTGGTTTTGCAGCGATCATGAGTGCCTACATTGTGGCTGTAATCTTCAATCTTTACCAAGAGACCTTCTTTTTCCAGCTCCTCCACAATGGCTTTTCTCGCCTCATAGCGATCCATGCCTGCATACTTGCCGCCGTTCTCATTGATGGTGGCGTCATCGTTCATCACGTTTATGATAGGCAGGTTATGGCGCTTTCCGACCTCAAAGTCGTTGGGGTCATGAGCCGGGGTAATCTTTACCACGCCGGTACCAAACTCTCTGTCCACATAAGTGTCCGTAACGATCGGGATCACGCGATTCACAATGGGCAGCATCACCTTTCTGCCAATCAGATGCTGGTAGCGCTCATCCTCGGGATGAATCGCCACGGCGGTATCGCCCAGCATGGTCTCCGGACGGGTGGTGGCAAAGGTCAGAAACTCCGTATCGCTGACGGTGCCGTCCTCATTCATCAGAGGATATTTGATATGCCAGAAATGTCCCGCCTGCTCCTGATACTCTACCTCCGCATCGGAAATGGATGTGTTACATACCGGACACCAGTTGATGATGCGGGAGCCTTTGTAGATGTAGCCTTTCTCATGCATCTTCACGAACACTTCGGTAACTGCCTTGTTGCAGCCCTCGTCCATAGTGAAGCGCTCTCTGTCCCAGTCGCAGGAAGAACCCAGCTTTTTAAGCTGTGAGATAATGCGTCCGCCGTACTCTTTCTTCCAGTCCCAGGCACGCTCCAAAAACTTCTCACGACCCAGGTCATGCTTGTCAATGCCCTCTTCTTTCAGCTTCTCGATGATCTTTACTTCCGTTGCGATGGAAGCGTGATCCGTGCCTGGCTGCCACAATGCGTTATAACCCTGCATACGCTTAAAGCGGATCAGGATATCCTGCATGGTGTTGTCCAGCGCATGTCCCATGTGCAGCTGTCCCGTGATATTTGGGGGCGGGATCACGATGGTGAAAGGGGTCTTCGAGTGATCCACCTCGGCATGAAAATATTTGTTGTTCATCCATTTTTCGTAAAGTCTGTCCTCAATCCCTTTGGGATCATAGGTCTTTGCAAGTTCTTTGCTCATTGGGTTCTCCTTCCTGAATCCTCTCAAAATAAAACAGCCCTCTGCGGACACAGATCCGCAAAGGGCGTCAGTAACGCGGTACCACCTTTGTTCACAGGCACTTTCGCCTGCCTCAAATGTTGTCCTGTAACGGGGACAGATCGGGAACACTTACTTGGCTTTTCGTCAGCTGTCTGCAGCCTCCAGACATACGTCACATTCTCCGTTGGGCATTCCGGCTCGCAAGCTACCTTCTGCATCCTGTCCCTTCAAGCAGTCTCTCAGCTCCGCCCTGCGGCAACCGCTCTCTCTGGCAAGGGGTCATGCATACTCCTCTTGGTCATCGCCTTTGTTTTTCAACAATATAGTCTATAATAGGGGATGATCCCAAGTTTGTCAAGTGGTCGTCAAGCCTTTTTGTGAAACCTGATTATAGCCGACGGCGCATCGAGGATCCTGTCACGCCCCACCAGCTCACCGTCCACATACTCCAGACTGCTGAGTGCCTGCAATTCATAGATCGCAGGGTCCTGATCCACGATCCTGTAATGATTCTTTGGAGCAGAATCCCCCTTGGAACGCAGTACATGCACCTCTGTCACACAGTCGTTGATATCCAACGTATCCCCGTCAAAGATCAGTCTGAGACATCCTTTCTCATCCTCCCAGGTGCCCTCCAGTTCCGCCAGGATCTCATCCACAATATCATAATTTCCATAGCGGGAATTCTCTGTCTGCTCCAGGGTTTCCGCACTCTCGCCGGTAATCGGAAAGACTTTTGTCATCTCCAGTTTCCCGTCATGATAAAACAGCTCCGTCAACTCAGCGTAATCCGAATCCGCCTTCTGATAGCGCATGCCACGATCCTCCAGTATGAGCCGGATGCCGCCGTTTCGAAATTCTTTGCGAAAATAAGTCTGCAAAACGGGCTCGTTCCTCCAGAGCACCGTGATACACGGATCTTCGATCTCGATGCGGGTGCCGATCACGCCCTGCACTTCCCAGTTTCCGTCCAGATCCTTGACCTCTTCCATGTGATAACTCAGCTTTAGCTGCTCATCTACTTCCACACAGATCCGCCGCATCGGCTCCGGACAGATGGGCGAATCCCCCGTAAGCAGGGCCGTTCCTTTTCCCGGTCTCAGTGGACATAGCTCGTAGGTAACGTCATATCCCGCACCGCACAACTGCTCATGATCCGCCCGGTAATAATGCCTCCTGCTGAACCAGGTAAAGACTCCCTTACATTCCATATGCAGCTGCCAGGTTGGTCCGCCGCCGTCAAAGGAATGCACCGATACAGACCCTGTCTGCGCCGTTCCTTCCCAATAAGCCGCGAGATATCGCTTCAGATCGGCAAACAGCATCTTCTCTTTCTCCGGCAGCTCCCTGTCCCTTGAGATACGATAGGTCTCCTCCCCGTATGCAACAGTCACCGCATCCGCCTCACAGGCAGCATCCGCCGTTTCTTTTCCGGGAAGTTCCGCCCATGCTTCCGCTTCATACGGTTCCATCAAAATATCCAGACTCCTAAGTGCATTCAGCGCCACTGTTTTTTTCTCACCATCGAGAGAAAGCACCGCATTCTCTCTTTCCTCTGTTATCTTCCACTCCGCACCGTCTGCGGCGGAATAATAGGTACAACTCTTCACCTCTTTGATCACATCCGCGTCCTCCGTTCTCTCTTTTCCAGTTTATTTTACCTCATCATGCGGCAAATGAGAAGATACCTTGGGTATTTTTTCTGTCATTTTCATGAAAACAGTAGAATTTTTTCACAATTTATGATATGATCATACTGTTAATATTGTTTGATCTTTTAAGTGGGGAACTGCTATGGAGCAATTTCAGAAATATTCACTTATTGTAGATAAAAATATGTCTGTCATCAGTGCCGGGGAGTTATTTTTGAGCTATATCGGCAAGAGCAAACTCGGCAATCTGGATCAGGTTGTCCCTCCGCAGGACATGATCCAATTGAAAAACGCCGTGTTCGCCATAGATCCCGGCGCTTTGGGGCTGACCTGTTTTCGCATCCGCACCTCCAACGGTAAACTGAACTGGATCGCGGCAAATGTGAAAAAGGATGAAGAGCAGGAAGATATGATCAGTATGGAGTTAAGTGACATCCAGACGTTGAAGGAGGATGACACCACTTCGCGCATTGATCCCATGACCGGACTTTTGAATAAGCAGACCATCACGGATTATGCCATCAGCCTCACCCAGGTGAACCCAAAGAAGCGTTTTTATTTCTGCCTGATGGATATCGATCACTTTAAAAATGTGAATGATGCCTTTGGGCATATGAAAGGCGACGAAGTCATCACCGATGTAGCACATATCATTCGGGATTGTGTGGGAACAAACGGCCTTGTGGGGCGTATCGGCGGCGATGAGTTTATGCTGGTTTTGGAGCGGGTGGACACGAAGCCCAAGGTCAGAGAAGTGCTTTCTTCCGTCCGCGAGACTGTGGAGGAGAAATATAAGACTATGCCGGAAGGCATGAATATCACCGTTTCCATCGGTACTGCTTTTTATCCTGATTTTGCGGATGATTACGATGCTCTGTTCAAGCTAACGGATAAAATGCTTTATCTCGCCAAGCAAAAAGGGCGAAACCGCTATATCATTTACACCCCGGAGATCCACGGAAATCTCAATGAGGATGCAAAAGTCGCCGCTCCTAAACATCAATCGGTGTCGGAGAGTGTAAAACTGAAGCTGATGTTACGGCTGATGTCCCATTTTCTGCATATGACGGACATTCCGATTCGGGTGGCGCTGGAAGATGTTTTGATCGCTTATGATCTGGATGAAGCCTTTATCTTTTACAATGGGCTCAACAAATGCCGCTACGGGATCGGCCGGGTGGAGCTGGAGGGCGATAATTTTGAGGTGGAAGACCGCCAAGGCAGCATGACCATCCTGGAAACACCGGAATTCCAGCAATTGTTTGACGAAAACGGAATTGCAATCCTCAATCTGTTTAACCTGAATAAGGAAAAGCACAAAGAGATCATGGAATATATGGAACAGAACGGAAGACGCTTTATGGTGGTCTATCACATGACGGAGGGACGCAAAACCGGCTATGTGGTGTTTACCAATGAGCGTGAGAATTCAAGAAGACTCTCCGAATCGGATATTCTGGATCTGATCTACATAGGCCGCATGATCGAGATCACAAGTTCAGACAGATAAATCCGGATCAGATGGTGACGATCACGCCGCCGTCGCTGGCGTAAAGACTGCTCACACCTCTGGTATCCATAAGGATGCACTCTTTCACGGAGATTTTTGCCAGAACGATATCCCGCACAAGTTCGGCTCTCTCCGGTGCATTGCAGTGCGTGATGATCAGTCTTCTGTCTGCCGGATCCGGCATCTCCTGTATCGTCAGATCCGCCATCTTTGCAAGTGCTTTCTTGATCCCTATTGTCTGACCGCGCTGCACGATCGTGCCGCGGTCCCCTGCCATGATAGGTTTGATATTCAGAGTTGTAGCCACCAACGCTTTCACACGGGACAAGCGTCCGTTTTTGCGCAACGCTTCCAGGCTGTCCAGAACAAAGTACGTATGAACCGTACTCCGAAACCGTTCAATCTGTTCCACGATCTCCGCAAAAGGAAGCCCCTGTTCTTCCAGTTCGATCAGCTTCAGCATCATCTGCGTTTCCCCGCCGCTGGCGGACTCGGAATCCACCACATGAATATCCTTTTCCCCGTACTTCTCGCAGTATAGGTTTTTGGCAAGACAGGCACTGTTATGACTGCCGCTCAGATGGGAGGACAAAGTGATCACGTAAATATGATCCACCTTGGCCTGATAAGACTCCATATAGCGTTCGGGAGAAGGACACGCCGATCTGGGACAGAGCGGACATGCCGCAACCTTGGCCAGGAAATCCGCCTGATCAAAGGTCTCGTCATCGACGATCACATCGTCCCCTACCTCCAGCGTAAGCGGTACGATCTCAAACCTCTCATCCCCTTTATATTGTTCCGGCAGTTCCCCGCAACTGTCCATAATGATCTTATAGCTCATGTCTATCAAACCCCTTGATGTAGTTTTGGATACTACTTATACTAGCACACATTATCTTGTGCGTAAAGTAGTTATTTCCTTTTTTTCTCTTTTCGTGTATACTAAAGAGCGAAATGTCAATTGACGGAGGTTTCTATGATCGCACTGGAAATAATATCTGTGAAAAATTTCATGAAACATCTGCTCTCCGCAGAAACCTTCGACGATTTTCTGCTGGAGGAATGCACCATCAGTACAAGTAATACTTATACCATTGACGGTCATATGAATCCGGATTTCTTTCCGCCCGAGGAACGCACGCCGGATCAGCTCCCCTATGCTTTTCGCCCATGGAGCGAACTGAAGGGGCTGTGTTTTGATCTGATCAAGGGAAAATATACGCCGCTGTTTTTTAAATTTGTATTGCAATTAAAGCCGGAAAAGGCCGCCGAACTGATCCAGAATGCCGAGGATGCCGCCCGAATGAAGGCTCTGGTCCTGAACATCCGCTATGACGGCAACAAAGTTCTCCTGACAACCGGCACCTCCTATACCACTTTCGTTATGAGCAAGGAGATTGATCTCAGTTGGGACCGGTACCTCTGCCGCTATTTAGAAGAAAAGGGAATCGGGTATGAGAAACTCTGAGTTTTCTCATACCCGATCTTATTTGTGATCATGATCACTGTCTCATTTTCGGTTTAAAAAAGAAGCTTGCCAGATAGCCGAAGATCAATGCTGCACTGGTCCCCGCCGCTCCGGCTTTCAGTCCTCCCGTAAATACGCCCAGGAGTCCCTGCTCATTGACAGCCTCTTTCACACCTTTCATCAACACATTTCCAAACCCGAGAAGCGGCACACTGGCCCCGGCTCCGGCATATTCCTGAAAGGGTGCATACAATCCGAACGCACTGATCACCGCCCCTGCCACCACCAGCAGCACCATGATGCGCCCCGGCATAAGCTTCGTCTTTTCCATCAGAATCTGTACCAGCAGGCAGATCAGCCCGCCAACCCAGAAAGCATTCACATAATCCATTTTTCTACTCCCTTTTCCGAAAACTTCTTATCAAAGCTTCTTATCAAAACTTCTTACCAGAGAGTATGGACCAAAATGCCCCAAATTATACTTCCGCGATTACCTCAACCTCACAGAGCACATTCTTGGGAAGGGTCTTGACTGCCACACAGCTTCTCGCCGGCTTCTCCGTAAAATATTTGCCGTAAATCTCGTTGAATGTCCCAAAATCGTTCATATCAGCAAGAAAACAGGTTGTCTTCACCACCCGGCTGTAATCGGTTCCTGCCGCCTCAAGAATTGCCCCGATGTTCTTCATCACCTGCTCCGTCTGCGCCACGATCCCTTCCGCTTCAATCGCGCCGTTTGCAGGATTGATTGCAATCTGTCCGGATGCAAACAAAAGATTTCCTGTAATGATTCCCTGAGAATACGGTCCGATCGCTGCCGGAGCCTTATCCGTCGCCACTTTTTTCAACATAATGCGTGCCCTCCTAAAAAGTATTCTTTCTGAAATTGAATTTTAATCGACTTCAGGCTCGTCAAATTCTGCCGTCACATAGAATCCTCTCGCGTTTTCAATGATATCCGCCACCCTGCCCTGTTTGCTTACCAGTCGCTTATTAAAAGGAATGTTCGCTGACATGGCAAGGGAAGGATCGATCGTATAATAGTAATTGCTGGGAAGCAGTCCTTCCGTAACCGTAATTTCCTGACCCACCTCCAAAAGACCGGGGCGTTCCATTTTAAATTCCATTTTCCGCATACTGCCTCCTGCTTCGCTGTGAGCTTCCATCTGAACAGCGGCCTTTTTGTCACATGACTTATTGTAACAGTATTCGGTTTTGATTTCAAGCCCCCGCCTGACAGCTCTCCAAAACCAGCGCATGCGCGATCCCGGGCACACTCTTTCCTTCATTAAAACTGGTTTTGGACAAAAGTGCCCCTGTCGGCATGAAAAGGACTTTCTTCCAGTTCTGTTCTTCCAGCTGCTTCAAAATATAGGCGGATAAAGTCACCGCACTGCATCCGCAGCCGCTGCCGCCGGAATGGGTATCCTGTGAATTTGCATCAAAAATTTCAATTCCGCAGTCCATATGCTGCTCGGATATATCATACCCTTTTTCTTTCAGCAGGTCGATCAATATCTTCTGTCCGACACTGCCCAGATCCCCTGTGATGATCTTATCGTAATCATTTGGTTGACTTTTAAAGTCAATAAAATGTCTCTCCAAAGTTGAGGCTGACGCAGGTGCCATACATGCCCCCATATTCATTGAGTCTTTCATCCCATAATCTGTGATCTTTCCAACAGTTATCCCTGAAATTTTAGCGCGCGGCTTTTTCGACATTTGTGATTTTTCAGTTTCTGACATGTTTGTCGATTGTTTTAAATAACAATCGTTATTTAAATTTCCGCTCAATAGGAATGCACCGCTTCCGGTGACGGTCCAGGTGGCAGACAACGGCCTCTGATTGCCGTAATCCAGCGGAAACCGAAACTCTTTCTCTGCACTGGCAAAATGACTGGACGTCACACATATGACATTTTTTGCATAATTTCCTGCAATTGTCATTGCTCCCAGCGCAAGCGATTCTCCGCAGGTAGAACACGCCCCGTAGACTCCCATCAGCGGTATTCCATAGCCTGCAAGCCCAAAGGATGTCGCAATGGACTGCCCCAGCAGATCCCCGGCAAACATCAGATTTACCTCCTCCGCGCTTACGCCGGCTTTCTCCAGTACCAGCCCCACTGCCTGCTTCTGGAGGCTGCTTTCTGCCTCCTCCCAGGTCTCGCAGCCAAACATATCATCTTCTCCCGCCAGATCAAACAGAAGTCCCAGCGGGCCTTCTCCTTCCTTTTTGCCGACCACGCTGGCACTTTCTATAATATAGACCGGCTGTTCAAACCGGATACTGGCTCTTCCCAAACATTCACTCATATGACAGCTCCTTTTCTTTATTGATCATTGATCGCTATTAACAGCTAGTATGTGCAAATGCGGAAAGATTATGCTTTGCATACTGTGCCGCAGATTGGGCAAAATAAATTTAGATTTTGAAAATAAAGCAATCCAGCCATCTCAGAAAGGATTTCCCATATGAAAAACACGCCGAAAACACTTATTGATCTTTCTCACAGCACTCCCGGCATGCCTGCCTGCATCCCGCCGAGAGAATTCATTTCGCAGCCGCCAGACAGCTGGCCGGAGACTTTTCATAACCTTATGGGAGAGAGGAATCCATCCGGCCGTCCCTCTCCCGAGCCCCGGACATATGAGCCGTTCCGAAATCACTCTTTCTTTTACTGAGCCTATCCTGCAACAGATCGAACAGCACCAAGCCTTCATGGGCAATCATAGGGAAGCTTGCAAGTCCCAATAACATAATCCATTCCCCCGCCGAGAGCCATGCGGTTCCGAATGCCCCGACCAAAAACGAAACCTTGGTTACGGCAAACTGCAACAGCAATCCTGCCCCGATCGCCGCCAGCATCAGCTTGTTCTCTCCATGCTTCATCCGAACGACAGAGCGTGTGGTGTCCCGCATCCCGACGGCGTGAAATAGCTGCGACATGCCGAGCACGGTAAATGCATAAGTTTGTGCCCTCGTTAAGATACCCGGTTGCTCCAGTATTCTCCGGATGCCGGCAACCGTGAGCTGTCCTCCCGCTGATGCCAGCGCTGCGCCCGGAAGGATCAGAAATGCAGCCAGGCTGATCCCGCCGATCAATATGCCGTAGAAAACGGTACACAGAAGTCCTCCCCTCGCAAACAGACTCTCCGACGCTTTTCTGGGACTGTTTTTCATCAGGGACTCCCTGTCGTTTCCGTCCACCCCCAGCGCCAGTGCGGGCAGCGAATCCGTGATCAGATTGATCCAAAGAATATGACTGGACTTTAGCGGAGAAGCCATTCCCATAAGCACCGCTGCAAACATGGTCAGGATTTCACCAAAATTGGAAGAAAGCAAAAAGATTACGGATTTTCGGATATTTTCATACACATTCCGCCCTTCCTCCATAGCCGTCTCAATCGTGGCAAAATTGTCATCCACCAGGATCATATCCGCTGCCTGTCTCGCCACGTCCGTTCCGTTCTTCCCCATGGCAATCCCGATGTCAGCATTTTTCAGCGAGGGCGCATCGTTCACCCCGTCGCCCGTCATCGCCACAACTTCACCCAGTGCCTGAAAACATTGGACAATCTGCATCTTCTGGGCCGGCGATACCCTTGCAAACACAGTGACATTTCTGGCACTGATTTCCTGCTCCAGGTCATCCGCATCCCTGTCGCCTGTGAGCCGTTGCAACTCCTCCCCCGTCATGCACTGCGAGATTGTCTCCGCAATGCCCAGCTCCTTTGCGATGGCAAACGCAGTCTGCACGTGATCCCCCGTGATCATCACGGTTTTTACACCGGCCTCTTTGAATTTTTTTACCGAGGAGACTGCCTCCGGCCGCACCGGATCCCGCATTCCCACAAGCCCCAGGAATGTAAGTTCCTCCTCCACCGGCTCCTCCGTCCCTTTATACATAGCCACTGCTATTGTGCGCAGTGCTTCCGACGACATATCCCGGATTGCATCCTCTATCGCTTTCCGATGCAGATCTGTGATCCGCTCTTCCCCGGATCTGGTACGGATATAGGCGCAATGCTCCAATACCACATCCGGCGCGCCTTTGGTGAAACTGAATGTCTTCCCCTGCATTCCCCGGTGGAATGTGGTCATCATTTTGCGGTCAGGATCAAACGGGATCTCCTGCACCCGGGGCAGAAACTCTTCCTGTTCCTTTTTTCCGAATCCGTATTTCTCCCCTTGATCCAGCAAAGCAAGCTCAGTGGGATCCCCCAATCTTCCCTGCAGTTCGGCGTCATTACAGAGCACCATTCCCCGCAGAAGATCCTCTGTCAGATACTCCTCCGCCAATGCCGTGTCACCGTTTCCGTCCCTATCAAAGCCGAGACATTTCTCCACTGTCATCCTGTTTTGCGTCAGTGTCCCCGTCTTATCGGTGCAGACCACTGTCACCGATCCCAGTGTCTCCACCGCGGGCAGTCTGCGGATAATTGTATTTTCCCGCACCATCCGTGTCACGGACAACGCCAGACAGATCGTCACCACCGCAGGCAGACCTTCCGGTACCGCTGCCACTGCCAGCGAAATAGCCACTAAGAACATGTCCATTACGTCCCTGTGCTGATACATCGCCAGTACAAAGAGCAGCCCGCATAAGATCAGGGAAAAAATACTCAGCACCTTTCCCAGATATCCCAGCCTCTTTTGTAACGGCGTGTCCTCTTCCTCCACGTCGGAGATCATGGCTGCGATCCGGCCGATCTGTGTCTCCATTCCGGTTGCTGCGACAATCCCGATTCCATTGCCCCCCGTGACAGTGGTGGTCATGAACGCCATATTTTTCCTGTCCCCCAGCGGGATCTCTCCTTCGCCCTCAGCTGCAAAATCCGCATCCTTCTCCACGGCCATGGATTCCCCGGTAAGGGCAGACTCCTCTATCTTCAGCTGCACGGCCTTTACCAGTTTCAGATCCGCCGGCACCTGGCACCCTGTCTCCAGACATACCAGATCCCCCTTCACGAGTTCTGCTGCCGGAACCACTCTTCTTGCGCCGTCCCGAATGACCACCGCATGAGGAGCGGCAAGCTGCTTCAACGCATCCAATGCCTTTTTCGCCTTTCCCTCCTGAACCGTCCCTACAATGGCATTCATCAGGACAACCACACATATAATGGCAGCATCCGCATACTCCCCCAGCCAGCAGGACACCCCTCCAGCCGCCAGCAGCACATAGATCAAAGGATCGTTCAATTGCGAAAAAAACACCCGAATTCCGCTTTTTTCTTTTGCCGACGTCAGTTCATTTCTGCCATCCCGGACAAGAAGCTCCTCCGCCTCCTGCCCGGTCAGGCCCTGCAATAGATTTTGTCTGCTCTCCACCATTTGCTCATCCACTCCTTTTCTTGATAACTATATGTGACTCGGTGGACAAGTATGCCTAAAATAAATGTAGCCAAAAGTACTTTTTTGTGCTATGATATAAATGAATTTTCAGAAAGAAGTACGGAGGTGACACAATGTTTGGCAAAAAGAAAGAAGTTGTTGCTACAAAATCAGACAACGATCTGCTGATCGAATTGATGGATCAGGCAATCGCTGGTAACTTTGCACTTCTTGATTTGAATCAATTTCAGGATAAAGCGGTGGCCCAAAAGTATAATGAAGTACTTTCCACCTTTATCCAGTTAAATAACAATTTTGTTATGCGGTTGAACGACTCCATGACATTGATCGGAGACAGTAGCTGCGTTAAGGATATGATCGAAGAGGTGAATACCCAGACGGCTGCGATCAACAGCCTGAACAACTCCAGCCAGGAGCTTGGCACCTCCATCCAGAATATCAAACAGGCCGTATATACGATCCAGGAGAAGACACATACCGTCAAAGAAGATGCGGACGCCTGTGTGGAAGCCATGAATACCAGTATTGATATCGTGGACGACTCCGTGGAACATGTGCTGCAGATTACGCAGCAGGTTGCCGATTTCCAGGCGAAAGCCGCTAAGATCAACGAGATCATCGATATGGTGAAGAAGATTGCAAGCAAGAGTAATCTGCTTGCTTTGAACGCTTCCATCGAGGCTGCAAGAGCCGGTGAAGTCGGAAAAGGATTTGCAGTGGTTGCCAACCAGGTCAAAGAACTTTCCGCCAGCTCCATGAAATCCGCGGAAGATGCCATGGTCTATGTGGACGACCTGCTCTCCGGTATCAACAGTCTGGAGGAATCTGTCAACCGTACGGTTTCCCAGCTTACCTCCGGAAATGAGAGTATCCATGAATCCCTGGAGAAGATCCAGAGCATGGACGGCAATATGAAGCTTGTGAGCTCCGAGGTGGATCATATCTATAATGAGATCGATACCCAGTCTTCCCTGACTGATTCCTTCCTGGATTCCATCAAATCAATGGCCTCCAGCTACGAGGATCTGTCCAACGGTTGTGTCAGCACGGGTGCTCATATGTACAAGATTTCCCGCCTGATCGACAATCTGCGTTCCGACGTGGCAAGAAGACGTGCGATCCTGTATCCTCAGGACTGGATCACCGTATACGAGATTGACCATTTAATCTTCACCTGGCGTATTTACAACAACCTGGCTGACTTTGAGAAGCTGAAGATTGAGCAGGTGAATAATCCCAAGGGTTGTAAGTTCGGCAAATGGGTGGCTGCCCAGACCGATCCCCGCATTACAAATTCTTCCGCCTTCAAGCAGGCGGTTAAGTACCACGACGAGATCCATGAGCACGCCGTGGATTCCTGGAACGCCAAGCATGACGGCAACCGTGCGGAAGCTTTCCGCCACTTCCAGCTGGCCTATGCCGTGTATCCCAAGTTTGTGGCGGCATTGAAAGATATCCGCCGCGTGATTGCCTCCACCGGTGACACCAGAGTTTCCAAAATTGAGGCAATCTGATTCAATCGATTTAAATCCTATCACAAAAGAATTTACAATACAAAAGAGGATACCGCCCATGCGATATCCTCTCTTTTTAGCTCTCCCTTAACAACATCTGCGTATAAGGATTCCTGGGCGACTGAAAAATCTCCTCCGTCTTCCCCTGCTCCACAATCTGTCCGTCCTTCATGACCATGATCCGGTCACTCATCTGATACACCACATTAATATCATGCGAGATAAATAAATACGCCATATGCATCTCGTCCTGCAGCTGCCGCATCAGCTCCATGATCTGCGCCTGCAGGGTCACATCCAGGGCTGAAACCGGCTCATCCGCAATGACCAGTCCCGGTCTTGTGATCAGCGCCTGTCCGATGCTGATGCGCTGACGCTGTCCCCCGGACAATTGGGACGGCTTGCGATCCAGATATTTTTCATCCATTCCGATTTTGCGAAGCATATCGCATGCCTGCGCTTTTCTGTCCGCCGCCGACATCTTATAGGCCGCATCCAGTTCCCCCGCTGCCCTGAGCGGTTCTGTGAGCAGCCACTCCACTGTCTTGCAGGGATTTAAGCTGCTGTAAGGATCCTGGAAGATCATCTGCGGCCTCGTGGAAAAGTGTTTGATCTCTCCCTCGATCTCTTTATTCATTCCCAGGATTGCCTTGGAAAGCGTGCTTTTCCCGCAGCCGCTCTCGCCCACCAGTCCCAATACCTCTCCGCGATAGATGGTAAAATCGGCATCCTTGACAACCTTCTGTTTCCCCTTGCGGGAAAAGAAACCTCCGCCGTCACGGTAATAGACATTCAAATGTTCCACCACGGCAACCGGCTTCTGCCGCTCTGCACGATGCTCTGTATCGCCTGCTGCCGCGCTTCCGGTTTCCACGCCCTCCGGCACCGTCACCTGCACCTTCGGTTTCATCCGCGACGGCACAGCCTCGATCAGCCGCCTTGTATAATCTGCTTTCGGATCTGCAAACACATCTTCCGTCGCACCGCACTCCACCACCTGCCCGTCTTTCATCACAGCGATCCTATGGCATAACCGCCTTGCCAGATTCAGATCATGGGTGATAAAGATCATGGCATTTTTCTCTTTTTGATTGATCTCACGCAGCAACTCTATAATCTGGTTTTGTATCGTCACATCCAATGCTGTGGTGGGCTCGTCCGCCACGATCAGCTTAGGATGCAGGATCGTCGCCATGGCGATCATCGCCCGCTGCCGCATTCCGCCGGAAAGCTGGTGCGGATAGGAAGCAAAAACCTTCTCCGGCTCCTTTAATCCCACGCTCAAGAAACTGTCACATACCCTTTGATGCCGTTCTTCCTTCGACAGTTCCGTGTGCAGCAGGAGCATCTCCTCCACCTGCACGCCCACCTTTTTCGTAGGATTCAGGGAAGTCATCGGCTCCTGGAACACCATGGTCATCTGCTCGCCCTGAAACCGTCTGTACAAAGCCTTATCCCGCGGCTTTCCCGCCTCCTGCAGCACCGTATCCCCGAACAGGATCCGACCGGTTCCCATGGTCGCACTGTCCGCCACAAGCCCCATCAGCGTCAGCGCCGTCACGGATTTTCCGGAACCGGATTCTCCCACGATACCTACGATTTCTCCCGCAGCCACTTCCAGATTCACATGCTCCACAGCCTGTGTCACATCAAATTTTACGGAGAGGTCTTCTATCCTGACGATCGTCTCGGCTGTCGCCTTACTCATAGCCCGCTCACCTCCCCTGCATTTCTGCGGATGCCTTCACTCAAAAGGGAAAAGCCCAGCACGATCCACACAATGGTCAGTCCCGGTGCCAATGCATACCAGGGCGCCCGCATCAGATATCCCTGTGCATCTGACAACATGTTCCCCAGACTGGCATTCGGCGGCAGCACACCGATCCCTAAATAACTCATGCCGGACTCCGCCAGGATCGCATTGTTAAATCCGATCATCACCGATACCCAGAATGTGGAAAAAATATTCGGCAGGATGTGTACGAACAAAATGCGCAGTTTTCCTACCCCCATCAGCCTTGCCCGGCTGATGTAATCCGCGTCACGCAGCCGGATAAATTCACTGCGCACAATCCGGATAAAGCTGGGCGTAAACACAATCCCCAACGACAGGATCAGATTGTGTCTGCCGCTTCCCAATATGCTGATCATTACTAACGCCAGCAAAATGCTGGGAAACCCGTTGACGGCATCCACGAACCGCATGACAAACTCGTCCAGGATTCCGCCGAAATATCCGGTCATTGCGCCGATCAGAATTCCCAGCCCGCCGGAGATCAATACCACCAATGTTCCGACCAGAACCGTCGTCCCGGCCCCCTTCATCACGCGGGAAAAAATATCCCTGCCGAAATTATCGGTTCCAAACAGATGCCGCAGGGACGGCGCCTGAAACTTCTCCGCCGCCGACATGGCCGTGGTGCTGTACGGCGTCCAGAAAAACCCGAGCACCGCCCAGGCCAGCGCGATCACCGTCATAAACAGACCGATCCAGAAATAAAGATTCTTAAACTTGCGCATTGCACCTTTCCCCATTTTCCTACATCTCCCGAATTCTTGGATCGATCACCCGGTACAGCAGATCCACCAGAAAATAAACGATGATCACCACCGCCGTAATATACAGGATCAGGATCTCCACCACCGGGAAATCCCGGTTGGAGATGGAACTGATCAGTAATCTTCCCACCCCGGGAAGTCCGAACACCTGCTCCACAACGATACTGCCCGCCACGATCTCGGCAATGATCATGCCTAAGAACGTAACTACCGGCATCATCGCATTGCGCAGCACATGCCCGTACATCACCTGTCTGTCCGTACAGCCCTTGCTCTTGGCTGTGCGCACATAGTCCGCTGATTTTTCCGTCAACATGGAATTGCGCAGGAAACGCGCCGTCATGGCAATCTTCGGAATTGCCACAGAAATAGCAGGGAAAACCAGATATCCCAGAAATCCCCAAAAGTCAGTCTGATAGCTCACATAGCCGCCCGGCTGAAACCAGTGCAGTACCATACCGAAAAGATAAGTCACCAGAATTCCCAGGAAAAACGATGGAATCGCCATCACCGTCTGGGTCAGCACATTTAAGAAAGCGTCCAGGACCCGGCTCTTTCCCTGCGCCCAGAGCACGCCCAGCGGGATCGACACCACAATGATGATCAAAACAGCCAAAGCTGCCAGCCAGAGCGTCACAGGCAGCTTGTCCCCGATCAGCTCCGCCACCGGCATCATCTCGTTCATGGATTTGGAGTATCGGTAACTCCGCCCCAGATCCCCCTTTAACACGCCTCCGATCCAGTGGAGATACCGCACCACCGGGGGATCGTTCAGCCCCAGTTCCTCCCGCAACTGTGCCTCCCGCTCCGGCGTCGCCTCCGTCCCCAGAATGGCATTCACCACATCACCGGGAATGATCTGAAACGCGAGAAAAGCAGCCACAGATACCAGAAACAATGTCATAATGAGAGTTATGAGTTTCTTGCCAATTAATTTGGTCGTCCGGTATTGCATGGCTGCTTCTCCTATTCTTTTTTATTTATATCTTACCACACTCATATCCTGCACATACACAGGGTAGAAGGTATATCCCTCCAGTTCCGGCTTGATGGCCACTGTGATGGGCGGTACGGAAAGAAATGCCGTTCCCGCATCCTCTGCCATCAGCTTCTGCAGTTCTTTATAATATCCCGCTTTTTCTGCCAGATCAAGACTCGCTGCGGCCTTCGCATAAGTCGCATCAAAGTCTGCATTCGAATAATTGATGAAGTTCTTGGAGGACTCGGTCTGGAAACGGTTTAACAAATATCCGGGGGTCATATCCGTGGTGATGCCGCTGATGGTTCCCTGATATTTCCGTCCGGTGTAAACATCGCTCAGCCAGGTCTCCCACTCCACAGGTACGACAGTGGTGTGAATATTCGCTGCATTCAGCTGCTCTGCCACAACCTCTGCGGTCTGCATATGCACTTCATAGTTGGAAGGCACTTGAATCGTAAAATCAATTCCGTCGGGATAGCCCGCCTCTGTAAGCAGCTCCTTAGCTTTCTCCACATTGCCGCTTGTACCGTAAACGGAATTCAGATCCTCATAATAACTCTGCATCGTAGGAAGCATTGCGCAGCTCACAACTGCAGCATTCCCGCCGAATACAAAGTCATTGATGGCATCCCTGTCCAGCGCATAGCAGATGGCCTGACGCACCCTCACATCCTGCAGAGTCTCATCCGCATTATTCAAAAACAGAGCCTGCACCACATTAGAAGGCGCCGCAAGCACCTGAAGCTTGCCCTGCAGCTCTGTGGCCTGGGAATCTGTCAGGTAGGGATAAACGTCAATGGAACCGCCCTGCAGCTCCAGCAGCGCTGTGTCCGCACTGTTGACGATCTTAAAATCCACCTCGTCCAGATAAGGCAGACCTTTCTGCCAATAGTCCGTATTCTTTTTCAGTACAACGCTCTCCTGGGGTTTGTACGAAACAAAAGAAAACGGTCCCGTACCCACCGGCTGTGCCTCCGAATCCTCTCCGCTTCCCTCAGGGATGATCGCTGCGGTAAAGCTATAGATCAACTCCAGATTTGCACTGCCCACGGATACCTGAACCGTATTGTCATTCAGAATATCTACTTTTGTGATACCGCCCTTATCGGCGCTCAAGCTGGAAATCAGCGCTGTGCCATCCAGAAGTCCCGAAGCTCTTTCCAGAGAATATTTCACGTCTTCCGCCGTTACATTATTTCCGTTATGGAACTTAACACCCTCACGCAAAGTGAATGTGTAAGTCAAGCCATCCTCGGAAATGCTGTAATCACTGGCTACTGCATTGATCAGATTTCCATTGGGGTCCGGTTTTACCAGCCCCTCGAAAATGTTGAACAGAATTTCCTTAGTTCCTGCCGCAGTTGCTTTGTGTGGGTCAAGACTATCCA
>ODAI013064132.1_pt1 | contig 25102 bp, 19 predicted proteins | sample 1539321 | NCBI WGS metagenome assembly ODAI01 (sample SAMN02144231, study PRJEB22623) | gut metagenome | biome: sheep rumen | host: Ovis aries | place: New Zealand
AGGCATACTGACGTATGTCAAGGGATTTCTGTGCAAGATGACGGAAAATATCCAAGCAGATTCAGTACAAAGACGTCAGGCGGTCTTTGTGCGGTGTTGCCTTAAAAATCTCCCCCGCACAAACGCACGGGGGAGGATATATCAGAGCGTGTCGATAACGTCGAGGGAGTGCTCCTCGTTCATGGTGCGGAACATCTCGATGAACTTTTCGAGCGGATCATTTTTGAGCTGCTTATTGCCTCTGATATTGATAGAAACCTGATCGTTAGCAGCCTCGCTGTCGCCGATTATGACAACGTAAGGGTCCTTGAAGTCCTTGAACTTTCTGATCTTGTTCTTCATATTGTCGTCGGTGTAGTCTGCCTCGGCTCTTATGCGGTTCTTTTTGAGCAGGTCAGCCACCTTCTTAGCGTAGTCGTTGTGCTCAGTGCGGATAGGCACGATGCCTACCTGCATAGGCGAGAGCCAGAACGGGAAAGCACCCTTGAAGTTCTCGGTGATGATGCCGATGAATCTCTCGAATGAGCCGAAAATAGCCCGGTGTATCATAACAGGCTGCTTCTCGGAGCCGTCGGATGCTATGTACTTCATTTTGAAGTTGAGAGGAAGCTGGAAATCGAGCTGGATGGTGCCCATCTGCCACTCACGGCCGATAGCGTCCTTCATCTTGAGGTCTATCTTAGGACCGTAGAAAGCGCCGTCGCCCTCGTTGAGCTCGTAGCCGTCGGGACCGTACTTGTCCTCGAGGATAGCCTTGAGGTCAGCCTCAGCCTTGTCCCAGACCTTGATATCGCCCATGAAATCGTCCGGACGTGTGGAAAGCTCAGCTTTGTATTCAAGGCCGAAGGTATTGTACATCTCTGTAGCTATGTCCATGATATCGTTTATCTCGGAGGCTATCTGCTCCTCGGTAACGAGGATATGAGCGTCGTCCTGCCTGAACTGCTGAACACGGAAAAGACCGTTGAGCTCACCGGACTTCTCCTTGCGGTGGATGACGTCCACCTGGTTGAATTTGAGGGGGAGCTCCCTATAGGAGCGCTGTCTGTTCATGTATACCTTGATAGCATTAGGGCAGTTCATAGGCTTTGCACAGTAGACCTCATTGTCCTCCTCGGCAGGTATAACGAACATACCGTCCTGATAGTGGTCCCAGTGTCCGGAGGTCACCCAGAGCTCCTTCTTTGAGAGCACAGGGCCGGAAATTTCAGTATAATTATGATCCTCGTGAACGCCTCTCCAGTATTCGAGAAGCGCATTAAAAAGCTTCCAGCCTCTCGGGAGCCAGTAGGGCATACCAGGAGCTGTGGGGTCGAACATAAAGAGTGAGAGCTCCTTGCCGAGCTTCTTGTGGTCGCGGAGCTTAGCCTCCTCTATCATCTTGATGTATTCGTCGAGCTGTGAAGACTTGGGGAAGGCAATAGCGTAAACACGGCTGAGCATCTTGTTGTTTTCGTTGCCTCTCCAGTAAGCTCCGGTGCATGAGAGCAGCTTGAAAGCCTTTACAGCGCCGGTAGACATGAGGTGGGGACCCGCGCAGAGGTCAGTGAATTCGCCCTGCTTGTAGAACGAGATAGGCTCGCCCTTGCCAACGTGCTCCTCGCAGAGTTCGACCTTGTATGGCTCCTCCATTTCCCTGAGCTTTGCAACAGCATCCGCCGGGGCAAGCTCGAACTGCTCAAGAGCGAGGTCCTCTTTGACTATCTTCTTCATCTCGGCCTCGATCTTTTCAAGCTCCTCCTGAGTGAATGGCTTTTCGAGGTCGAAGTCGTAGTAGAAGCCGTTGTCGATAGCGGGGCCGATAGCCAGCTTTGCAGAGGGATAGAGCCTCTTGACAGCCTGTGCCATGATGTGTGAAGCTGTGTGCCAGAAGGTCTTTTTGCCGTCGAGGGTATCGAAGGTACATACCTCGAAGCTGCAGTCGCTGTCAACGACTGTGCGGAGGTCCTTTACCTCACCGTTTATTTTTACGCAGCAGGCAGCCTTGTAAAGGCCCATGCCTATGCCCTTGATTATTTCTCCGGCAGGCATAGATCCCTCGATCTCGCGGACGCTTCCGTCCTTTAATGTAAGCTTTATCATGATGATCTCTCCTTTTGATAATTAATAATTTTTAATGCGTAATGCGTAATTATTTAAATTTGGAATTGCAGTGCCGCCCATACGGGGGACGGATTTAAAGTTAGCTGCCGTGTGCGATCAGGGAAGCAGCCTTCTGCTATAACAGAGCGAGTTTACGAGCGGCAACGTGGAAGCCCGCGGGGGCTCCCCGCTGGTCACGCATTTCCGGTTATCTCGAACTCATCGCCGAACAGCTCGATATGGAGCGGGTCAGGCATATAGCCGTCAAAGCTGTCGGCGTCAATACAGACTACGATCTCATCCTCGTCGATATCGACGTAGATATTTTCCAGCGAGAGGTTGTTTTCAAGGGTATCAGCGCTGCCGCCCTCATAGCAGCCCTCGTCGGTGATAAGCCGGGCGATGAGCTTTTTGCTTGCATCGAGCTTCGCCAGCTTTTCGGCTATAGCAGGGAGGTTGTCCATAATATCGGACTCCGACTCGACGTAAAACCGCACTGTACGGACATTGTCCCAGAGCTTGTAGGGCAGCTCGAAGGCTTCCTCCTGCTCATTGTATTTTATATTGCTCAAATTCTCACCTCCTGCGGCGGAGCGAAAAAACAAAAAGCCCCTCACGCCTGTGGTCAGGCACAAGGGACGATAGTTACCGCGGTTCCACCCTGATTCACACGGAGCTTGCTCCGCATCTCATTGGCTCTGTAACGGGAGCAGCCGGCGCTTATTGGGCGCACTCGGAGGTGGTCGGTACCTGCCTTGCCATACAGCCTTGCACCGGACGGCTGCTCTCTGGAATGACGCTGCGGCGGGGACCTTCCTCGTCATAGTTTTTGCATATTGTACTTATCATACCACATCTTCCGGCGTTTGTCAAGTACCTGTTTTGCGGACGGCAAAGAAAAAAGCCCCCGGATTAACGGGGGCGTTGATCTGTTAGCATTTTTTCTCAGTGAAGGGCTTATGCCGATCAGCTGAAGTGGTTCTGGTATCCGTCACCCCAGAAATAGAGGTAACCGTGACTGAACTGTGAGGGATCGCTGAAATAAAGTCTTACGGCGTTCTTGCAGGCCTCAGTGCAGTACGACACATAGTAGCCGCCGAAGGCGTAGGACGGAGCTCCCGTGAACTGGTTGGGCTGTGAAAGAACAGCGGTAACTGTATTCGGGAACAGGGGGCTGTAGACGCGGTTCATGATAACCTCAACGACCTTTGCTTTGTCGTATTCGCTTATCCATGAGCATCCGGCCTCGTGTGCAACAACGTTGCAGAGTATCACGAAATCGCTGTCGGATATCGGTAGTGCAGCAGAAGTTGTTGCGGGTGCGGTTGTAGTAACAGCTGTGGTAGTAGTGGCAGCTGTTGTAGTGGTGGTTGTCGTAGTAGTTGTGGCAGACGTCGTAGTAGTTGTCGTTGTTTCGGACGTCGTAGTTACAGCGGGAGCTGTAGAGGTGGTCACAGCCGTTTTGTCTGAGGATTCAAAGTAAGAGTCGGAGTCGTTTTTATCTATGCTCAGCTGAACGCCATAGTAAACGGACATTTCCTTGCTGAAGCCCTCCTCCTCTGTGAAGAACTCTTCCTCCTCTTTTTCCTCTGCCTCAGAAGGAGCCTCTGTGGCCTCAACTGCAGCAGCGGCGGCGGTGGTAGTAATATTCTGTTTTGTAGTAGTTTGCGGTAAAGTGGTAACGATCGCGGTTGTTGTGCTAACAGAAGTTACATTTGCAGCGGTTGTCATTGCTTCACTTGCGGGCTCTTCGATTTCCACGTTATTACCTGTACTGATATCAGGTGTCGCCTTGAAAGCGATACCCAACCCGCCTAACAGACAAACAGTTACAGCTCCGAAGACAGTCGCTACGTTTTTTGCTTCTCTCATCAACTCATCCTTTCGTATAAATGAAACATTTGCGGTCCAATTTCTGAACCGTGCTAATGATACCATATTTGGCTGGAAATGGCAATACTTTTGAAGATTTTTCCATTTTGTCAACGAAAATGGAGGGCGAAAACAGTGACATTCGTGTAAAATGGCACATATTATATGTACAAACTATTTCTAAAATGTAAATTAAGTATTTCCAAAGCAAAATAAATAACATCTAAAAATTACAAACCAGTAACAATTGGAACAGCTTTGTTATCAACTCTCAGTATAATCTGACCTGTTTTTATCAGCCATTAACCCTCTCAGCAGGCGCCTAAAAGTCTCCGGAAAACTTATTTTCAGGCACTTGCGGACATTTTACCTCCCTGTAAAATATTATTCAGCCGTTCCGGAAAAAATGACAATGTGGTTAAATTTTATCCGGACAGACATAATTATGATAGGGTAAAAATCAACAAAAGGGGCAGTCTGAAGACTGCCCCTTAAAAATATCACTTTTTTGCTGTAGCTTACGCTCAGAACTGTATTCTTGCCTCGATATAAGCCACGAGATCGTCGATAGCAACTCTCTCCTGCTGCATGGTGTCACGGTCGCGGACGGTCACGCAGTTGTCCTTCTCAAGTGTATCGAAGTCGTATGTGATGCAGAAAGGTGTACCTATCTCATCCTGACGGCGGTATCTCTTTCCGATAGTGCCGGTCTCGTCAAAGTCCACCATGAACCTCTTGGAGAGCATATCATATACCTCCTCAGCCTTAGGCGAAAGCTTTTTCACAAGCGGCAGGACCGCACACTTGAACGGAGCAAGAGCCGGGTGGAAGTGCATTACTGTGCGGACTTCCTTCTTTTCGTTGCCGTTCTTATCAGTTGAAACGAGTTCCTCCTCGTCGTAAGCCTCAGTCACAACCGAGAGGAAAAGTCTCTCAACGCCGAGCGAGGGCTCGATAACGTAGGGGATGTACTTCTCGTTTGTCTCAGGATCAAAGTATTCGAGGGATTTTCCGCTTGTATTTATGTGCTGCGTAAGGTCGTAGTCAGTTCTGTCAGCAACGCCCCAGAGCTCACCCCAGCCGAACGGGAACAGGTACTCAAAGTCTGTTGTTGCCTTTGAATAGAAGCAGAGCTCCTCCTGATCGTGGTCGCGCAGACGGAGGTTTTCCTCCTTCAGGCCGAGTGTGAGGAGGAAGTTCTTGCAGTAGCTTCTCCAGTAGTCGAACCACTCAAGGTCAGTGCCGGGCTTGCAGAAGAACTCGAGCTCCATCTGCTCAAATTCTCTTACGCGGAAGATGAAGTTTCCGGGAGTTATCTCGTTACGGAAGGACTTGCCGACCTGTGCAACGCCGAAAGGAACCTTTTTACGGGTAGTTCTCTGGATATTTGCGAAGTTTACGAAGATACCCTGAGCTGTCTCGGGACGGAGATAGAGCTCGCTCTTACTGTCCTCGGTAACGCCCTGGAAGGTCTTGAACATAAGGTTGAACTGGCGGATATCTGTGAAGTTGTGCTTTCCGCAGTTGGGGCAAACGATATTCTTCTCATTTATATAGTCCATCATTTTCTCGTTAGACCAGCCTGCAACGTTGGTACCGTCGAAATCCTCGATGAGGTTATCGGCACGGTGGCGGGTCTTGCACTCCTTACAGTCCATGAGCGGGTCTGAGAAGCCGCCGATATGACCGGAAGCCACCCATGTCTGGGGGTTCATGAGGATAGCGGAGTCAAGTCCGACGTTGTACTTGTTCTCCTGAACGAATTTTTTGAGCCACGCCTTCTTGATGTTGTTTTTCAGCTCAACACCGAGCGGGCCGTAGTCCCATGTATTTGCGAGACCGCCGTATATTTCTGAGCCGGGATATACAAAGCCCTTTGATTTGCAAAGGTCAACGATCCTGTCCATGATCTTTTCACTGTTTTTGAGCATAATGAAACCTCATTTCAATGTTTTTTCCGGTAATACCGTACCTATTATATTGTAAGACAAAATCCTGTAATTGTCAAGCCCCCTATTTGGCAATGCGGGCAGTGAGCAGCTCTGGTTGTCAATTCCTGAAATTTCCTCTTGACAAATCCGAAACGGTATGTTATAATATAGTATAGAGCGTATGTCTGCTCGATCAATTCAGAAGAAATTCCGAAATATAGATGTGTGGGCCCTGTGCAACATCGCCCCGTGAACCATGTCAGGCGGGAGACCGAGCAGCATTAAGCGGATCGCTTTGTGTGCCGCAGTAAGCCCGCACATCTATGTTCCGGAATTTTTTTCCGTATTTACCAGAAAGAGAGGAGAGTGCTCCATGTTTTTCACACTTGCAGCAAGACGTACAAGACGTGTCATGATATCACTGAAAAGATCAGCTGTCAGAGCACTTGCCCTTGATGCTGTGCTTACCGCCGGAGCTTTTGCTGTGTACAGCCTCGCCGCCGGCAAGCAGAGTATACTCCTGAACGAGGCACTTCTGCTGATGCTGGCACTTTTTCTGCCGTTATGGATGCTGTTCTTCATGCTTGAAATAAGGAAATACGGGCTGAAGATCTTCCACCGCTACGATGAGGATATTATCGGCGGTGCCTTCACCGGGCTTGACCGGAAATCGCGTATCTTCGAGGCAGGAGTACACACCTTCCACTCGGGCGATTTCAGGGGAGCACTTGAGATATTCACTGAGCTTGACGCCTCCGATCTTCCGAGAAACCGCGAGGAGCAGGCTGTAGTTTCGTTCTACCGCGCACGCTGCTACCAGATAATGGGGATCTACCCTAACGCCCTGATAAACTATGAGAAGGCTGAGGACAACGGATTTGAGCTTGCCGAAATGCCTTTGTTCAAGGCGCGGTGCCTGTCCGAGAGCGGAGACACAAAGCACGCTGTTGAGATACTTTCAAGGCTCATCGACACCGACCACCACTACAGCAGCCGCGCACGCTGTGAGATCGGAAATATCTATCTCAAGCTCAACGACGGCGCAAACGCCCTCAAATGGTACAGCGAGGCGATCGAGCGCCGTGAGAGCTATGCCCTTGCACTCGGCGGAGCGGCGGTGGCTTATAACCTGCTCGGCGATTTTGACAAGGGTACGGAGCATTTCCGGCTTGCGATGCTGAACAATATCGAGGACCCGGAGGGCTTTACCAATTATTATGAGGAGGTTCAGGCGGCCATCCTGCTCAGCAGGATGCGGGATCCGGGCGAATGCCACGCCGATCCTCAGGCGGACAGAACGTGAGGACTTAGGCTCAGCCGGAACCTGAAAGGATCACATGGGCAGGATATATCTACTGCTCAATATGGGAGGGAATGCGTTGTATAAGGCTTTATACCGTAAATGGCGCCCGCTGACCTTTGACGACGTCATTTCTCAGCAGCATACTACAGATACACTTAAAAATCAGATAATCAGCGGGAAAACAGCTCACGCCTATCTGTTCACCGGCTCGCGCGGCACCGGTAAGACTACCTGTGCGCGTATACTTGCAAAGGCTGTGAACTGCCGGAATATGAAGAACGGCAATCCCTGCCTTGAATGTGATATATGCCGGGATGCTGACAGCGGAGCCTTGACTGATATAATCGAGATCGACGCTGCTTCAAACAACGGCGTTGACAATATCCGTGACCTGCGTGACGGGGCGGTATATTCCCCGGAGAGGTGCGCGTATAAAATATACATCATAGACGAGGTTCATATGCTATCGCAGGGGGCGTTCAATGCCCTGCTGAAAATTATGGAGGAGCCTCCGCCGTATGTAAAGTTCATCCTTGCCACAACTGAGATACACAAGGTGCCGGCAACGATAGCCTCGCGCTGTCAGAGGTATGATTTCCGCCGCATCAAGGCTGAGGATATTGCAGAAAGGCTGAAATTCATCGCACAGCAGGAGAATATCAGCCTCACCGACGACGGCGCTGCAATGATAGCCAAGCTTGCCGACGGAGGTATGCGAGATGCCGTTTCGCTGCTTGACCAGTGCTCGGTATGTGCGGAGGTGATAGATGCGGAGGCGGTTTCGGATACAGCCGGTATTGCCGGGAGAGACTATCTTTATGATATGCTCGAAGCGATAAATGCCTCTGATACCGCAAAAGCGCTGACGATCACAGGCACTCTCTATGATATGTCAAAGGACCTTTCAAGGCTCTGTGAGGAGCTCATAGCTCAGCTTCGCAATATAATGCTCATCAAGGTATCACCGGACAACGCCTCGGAGCTCATCGTGTGTATGCCGGACGAAATGAAGCGGCTCAGCGCTCTTGCTGAGACTGCTGACCTGAACACAGTTATGGCAAGACTCTCGGCTTTGCAGGAGCGCCGCGAACGCATGATGAAGGTCATGAACAAGCGCGTTGAGTTTGAAATGTCGCTGATAAAGCTCTGCGGAAATATCACAAATTCTGTTCAGGCTATTGACAATTCTGAAATTTATGATAAAATAAAAAAGTTGGAGAATAAGCTCAGCGCTGTTTCCTCTGTATCTGCTGACCCGCAGCAGCAGGCTGCCCGGAGAGTGATCGAGCCAGAGGTCCTTACAGCGCGTGACCCGGAAAATGAGCCTCAGCCCACCGTGGATGTCAAAAAGCTCAGGCCGGAGGATCTCGTCCCCTGCGAACGCTGGGACGAGGTGCTGGAGGAATTCAGGAAGGTCGATCCTGCCGTTGCGGGAACTCTTGACGGCTCGTTTGCGGCAACAGCGGGAAATATAATCTTCATCACGGCGATAAACAGCTTCTTCATGACAATGTTCAGGAACAAGGAGCACTCTGTCCCGCTGGGCGAGGCTATCAGCCGTGTTCTCGGGCAAAAATACGTCATAAAGGCAAGGTGCAGCACTACCGTTGAGGAGCAGAGGAGCCTTGCTGAGCAGATCATAAAAAAGGCTCAGGCGAACAATATCGAAACTGCCGTGGACAACGGCTCGGACAATTAGCTGAAAAAGCATGATATGCTTTGAGATAATCAAAAACATTCCAAAGGAGAATACTAATGAAAGCAAGAATACCCAAGAATATGGGCGGCGGCGCTCAGAATATGAACTCAATGATAAAGCAGGCTCAGAAAATGCAGGATCAGATCACTGAGCTCCAGGAGGACATCGAGGCAAGAGATTTCTCCGCTGTCGTTGGCGGCGGCGCAGTCGAGGTCGTTGTTACCGGAAAGAAGACTATCAAGTCCCTTACCATCAAGCCTGAGGTCGTTGACCCTGAAGATATCGAGATGCTCCAGGATCTCATCATCAGCGCTGTAAATGAGGCTGTCAATAACGTGGAGACAACTACCGAGACCGAAATGAGCAAGATCACCGGCGGAGTTTCACTTCCCGGTCTGTTTTAAGGAAAATGGCTGACCATAACGCACTCCCGCTCGTTATACTTGCGGAGAAATTCGCGTCACTGCCGGGTATCGGAATGAAATCGGCACAGCGCCTTGCTTACCATGTAATGACGATGGATGAGGCAGCCGTCGCTGACTTTGCCAATGCTCTGCTTGATGCAAAGCACAACGTCCACTCCTGTAAATGCTGTCAGAATCTCACCGAAAGGGAGATCTGTCCGATATGCAGTGACGACGACCGGGATAAAAGCGTTATCTGCGTGGTCGAGGGGCCTAAGGACGTCACTGCCTTCGAGCGTACAAGGGAGTATAACGGCGTCTACCATGTGCTGCATGGGCTCATCTCACCTCTTGACGGCGTTACTCCGGACAAGCTGCGCTTCAAGGAGCTGCTTGCAAGAGTAAAAGAGGGCGGTATCAGGGAGGTCATTATGGCGACCAACCCGACAGTCGAGGGCGATGCTACTGCAATGTATGCCGCAGGTCTGCTGAAACCGCTCGGCGTTAAGGTCACAAGGCTCGCATTCGGTCTGCCGGTCGGAGGTATACTTGAATACGCCGATGAGGTAACGCTCTATAAAGCACTTGAAAACAGAAATGATATGTAATGGAAATGGCTGTCCGTAAGGGCAGCTTTTTTTCTTTCTTCCTCTTGATTTTTAAAATATATCGTGTTATAATAAGTGTATCATCAATAACCGTCTTCTGGCGGTTATTGCCCCGGACCTTGTTCGGGAAGCGCAAGTTCTTTGTGAAGCGGGGAATATGCGCGGCACATTAATTAAGCTCTAAAATTTTATAGAAAGAAGGCTTGCTACATGGATATCAAAAAAGCAGCAGATGCACTCGTTAAGGACAAGGACCCCGTAAAGGCTGTCGAGAAGGCTACCGGCATTGATCTTCCGGACGACAAGATCAATAAGGTCGTTAAAGAGGTTGCCTCAAAGGTCTCCGTTGACGACGTCAAGGACAAGGTCGGCGATGTTGTAAGCAAGATCAAGAAGTGATATCTGCGGCGGAGCACTGGTTTCAGCGGTGCTCCGCCTGTTTTTTAAGGAGGATTATGAAGAACCTTTTTGCCTTTCTCCGCAGCGCTGACCCCGTAAGCGTGTTTATGCTCACCATTGCGGGTATCGTCAACGCCTTTGGCATTACCATATTTCTGATGCCGGTAAAGCTCTATGACAGCGGCATATCCGGCACCTCAATGCTGCTTTCCCAGCTCACCCCGGACAGTCTTTCGCTGTCGGTTTTTCTGATATTGCTGAATGTTCCGCTCTTTCTTTATGGACTGAAAAAGCAGGGCAAGCGCTTTACTGCGAGCGCCATATATACCGTTGCGGTCTACTCAGTCATGTCGTGGCTGATAACGGACGTTCTGCCGGTGGATGTGAGCATGGCTTCACCTCTTGCCGGGACGGACCTGCTGCTCTGTGCGCTGTTCGGCGGAATTATCTCCGGTATCGGCAGTGGTCTTGCGCTGCGCTTCGGCGGTGCAATGGACGGCGTCGAGGTCATGGCAGTGATCTTTGCAAAACGCCTCGGACTTTCGGTCGGCTCATTTGTGATGATCTACAACGTTGTACTGTACATAATCTGCGGAATATCCATAAACAGCTGGATCCTGCCGCTTTATTCGATAGTGACCTACTACGCCGCTCTGAGGACAGTTGACTTCATTGTTGAGGGCTTGCAGCGCTCAAAGGCTGCCATTATCATAACCTCAAAGCCTGATGAGATATGTGAGGAGCTGATGAAGGAGTTCAGCTGCGGCGTTACCCTGATCGACGCAAAGGGCGGTTTTTCGGGCTCGGACAGGAAGTTTCTCTACTTTGTCGTCAACCGTTTTCAGGTGATGAAGATGAAGGACATAGTCCAGAAGCATGACCCTCTTGCCTATATCACACTCAGCGAGGTAGCTGATATTTTTTCAGCAGGAAAATAGAATTGCCGGCTGCTATGTCAGTTATTAAAAAGCTTCCTGCATTTATCCTATGCTTTGTGGTCGGCACACTTATAGGGAATGCCATTGTCATAGGTACGATGATCGCCGGCGGGAAAAATTTTGCACAGGGGCGAGACTTTCAGCATTATTCATAAAAACAGAGCGCCCCGGTCATTCCGGGACGCTCACTTGTTTTATGTGTTCTGTTTTGAAAATAAAGATCAGAAGGCTCTGAAAAGGACACAGGGCGTACAGCCGTCAGCGGTACCTTGCTTAATAAAGGCGTGCCCGGACAGTTGACAGCGATCTCGCAAAGTCCTCGGAGAATGTACCTTAATCCTTAACGTATACACCGATTATCTCGGCAATATAGGCTCTGTGGTAGGGTGCGGAGCCGTAGTTCTGAGCAGCGATGCCGTCATCGGTAAGGAATCCTGACTCCTGCAGATCATAGCTGTAGAGCTTCCGGCAGACGAAAACCACATCTGCCTCCTCGAAGGTCATACTGCCGCCGAGCTCATAGGGAGTGAGACCTGTCTCTTTGACCTTATCGCAGTCCTTACCCGAGTGCGAGCCGCAGAACGAAAGAGCGCTGCGGTACTGTTCGCCGAAGAAGGAAGCTGTGAAGAGCTCCTCATTCTCGACAAATCCGAAGGTATAGCGGTTCGGGCGGATATAGCAGGTGAGAACGTTCCTGCTCCAGAGGACGCCGACCTGTCCCCATGAAGCGGTCATGGTGTTGAATCTGCCGGGCTTTCCCGCGGTGAGGAGCATCCACTCCTTGCCTATTTTTGTGAATGGGTCGAAGCTGAGCCCGGATAATTCGATCTTCTTGAATGACATAATATTCCTCCTTTATTCCGCCCGGGGATTCTTACCTCCTGAGGGCGGATTTATAGCGCAGACGGAGCTTATCTGTGATAAGCGCGATAAATTCAGAGTTCGTGGGCTTTCCCTTGCTGGTATCGACGGTATAGCCGAAGAAGGAGTTCAGGGTATCGACGTTTCCTCTGTCCCACGCGATCTCGATAGCATGGCGGATCGCTCTTTCGACACGCGACGAAGTTGTATCGTATATCCCGGCGACTGTAGGGTAGAGCATTTTAGTAACACTGTCGAGGAGAGTCTTGTCCTCTATGGAATAGAGTATCGCTGTCCTGAGGTAGTGATAGCCCTTGATATGAGCCGGAACGCCGAGCTGGTGTATCATATCCGTGACAACGACCTCCATATCATCGCTGAGGCTGTTTGCGCGGTCGCCCAGAGCGGAGCTTATAGCCGCGCAGAGGTCGTCGGGGTCGAATGGGCGGAGCAGGAATTTCGATGCGCCGTTGTCCATTACCTGACGTTCGATGAATTCGTTATCGTACTGCGAGGTCACGATGAATACCGGGAATTTTCCGCCGGAATCGCGCACCCGTTTCATGATCGAAACGACATCGCCGTTCTGTGCGGTGATATCGAGAACGGCCACATCGGGCGGATCGTTCCTGATAGATTCGAGTATCACGTTGCAGTCCTTGCGGCGGGTATAGGCGTACATTCCTCTCTCGCGGAGCTTGTTAGCCACGCTCACTCCGTTTTCGGCTGAATCGTCCCCGATAAGAACTCTGACTTTGTTATTCATTGTTTTTAGACCTCCATGTGAAATTATTACCGTTTTACGGCACCGGATAATATGATATCACATGGGGCAATGTATGTGCAAGCGTTAATAATGTTGCTTGAAGTGAGTAAATATCAAAAAATGTAGGATTAGGTCAGTGCAGCTTTTTTCTGCCTTTTGACAGAATACTGTCGGTAATGCTGCGGACCTTTGTTCCGGGAGGGAACATTTTGTCGGCAAGTCTTGAAGCAGCGTTCTGCTTCGGCTTTTTTTCCGTGAATCTGACAATTTCGGGCTCCTTGACGGAGCTTCCCCATTTTTTGTATATCTGGGCGGGAATATAGCTTTCGAGCATTTTTCTGTCGGAAGCGCTGCAGCAGCCTTCGACAAAATCCAGCGGATACTGACAGCCTTCATTCCCGGAAATATCCCTTATATCGCCGAAAAACACCTCATACATCTCTTTGAAGTCCTCAAGGCCCCTGAGGCATTTTTCGTTTTTTTCAAGAGCCTCCGTCACAGCCCTTCCGACCTTTGTCTGCGGGCGGCTTTCAGGAGAAAGGCTCAGTGCTCCGAGGGTTATGAAGCCGAGCATATACTCATCACCGCAGAAATCGCTCAGTGCGGTCTTGTTCTGCGGAGTATCGAAGCCGTAGAGGGAATAAAGCCCGAAAGCGCACCTCAGCCCGAAGCATTTTGCCTCGCTGTAGCCGAAGATATCCTTATCCTCGCAGTAGTCCCTTATCCTGCCGGCCTTGTTCATGAGAACAGACGGCGGCGCGATGAGCATTGCCTTTGAGCCTTTGATTATCGGCAGCTCGATATCGAAGGCAACATCACCTCCGATGTGCAGCAGCTTATCAGGTTTTACACCGGCTTTTTCGAGCACAGCACCGTAGTAGCTCTCCGCGGTGCAGTTTTTTATATCAGACACGATAACGAGACCGTCGTATGAGCTGTAACCGCAGTTTTCGAGTATAGCCTCCACCGTTGCGGCAGGGTATATCGTCTCAGCCGTCACGATAACACGCTTTCCGCAGTTTTTAGCCTTGCGGTAGAGCTGACGGACACATTCGCGCGGGATAGCATACTTCTCGATAAGGCTGCACTCACGCTCCATGAGCTGTTTTTTCTCGTCATCCGAAAGGCCGGCGGTCTTTGCGAAAATCGTATATATTTTGTCGAGATCAACTCTTACGCGGATCTCGTATTTTTTTACCGCAGCAGCCTCAGCCTCTGTACGGAGCTCATAGAAGCTCTTGCGGGACTTCTTCCCGAGCGCTGCGAAGTCCTCCTCCATGAGGGTGAACATATCGCTCACAGCGTAAAAAGGTGTAGTTGCGAGCACATCACTGAGCTTGAAGCTTACGGCGCGGTATTTGCTGCTGCTGACCTCGCTCATGAGCCTTACGCTGAGCTCCTTCTGAGCCTCGGAAGGCTGGCGGTTGAGCTTTAACTCTCTGAAAGGCACAGAGCCTCACCTCCTTATCATTCGGTATCGGTTTCTGTTACGGTATCTGTATCGGTTTCGGTATCGGATCCGGCTTCAGAGGAAGCCCCGGCTGAAGCTTCCTCGCTGGTCTCAGCCGAAGAAGTATCCTCCTGCGGCGTATCAGCACCGGTAAATCCGGTCATTTCACGGTATTCGTCAAGTGTCAGCGCACCTGCTGAGTTGTAGAGCCTTATGAGGCTCTGACTGCTCGTAAATTCATCGGAGTATTCTCCGTTTTCGTTCTCGATATACTTCCCCGACCAGAGCGCAAAGAACGACCATACGGAGTTGTCCCTGAATGCCCTGTCAGCGTCGGGGATGCTGCCGCACTCACTGATAGCGATGAGCTTATCCTTGCCGACGAGTTTCTGCATTGCGGCAAATTTCTCATAGAAACGGTTGCCGTAGTCTCTTTCTCCCTCGAAATACAGGTCAACCGCGGCTATGTCGTACTCGGAGCTGTCAACAAGCGTACTGCTGCTCTGACCGTTCCATATCCATATAAGGTTATCGAGCCCGAAATATTGAGTAAAGCGGGTGTACATCAGGTGCCAGAGCCATTTGTACGCGCTGCTGCCAGAGGCTCCCCACCAGTACCAGTTTCCGCTGCCCTCGGGGAGAGGCCGCCACAGCACCGGTACACCGCGGTTTTTCAGGGCAGTGAGCTGACCTGCCATATTGTCGATATCAAGGATGAGGCTGTATGTCTGCTCGGAAATTTTGCCCTCGCCGTAAAGCCCGCGTATCTCCTCCTGATCGAGAAGCGCGATATCCTTGTCCGTAACGGCATCCGCAAGCACGAAGTCGCTCTCATCAGTATATACAGAGCTTCGTCCGGAGGGACTGCTCCAGAACCACGTTACTCCGGCGATACCGCCGTTTCTGTACCATTCGGTGCAGGCGTCAGCACAGCGGAAGCTCTCATCGAACGTGCCCTTAGGAATTGAAAAGTCCGTGAAGCGGATTACGGGGTACTTGCCGGTCGTGCTGTATATCAGGTCGAGCTCAGAGTTGTCGTTATCGGCAGTGTACTGACCGGTGATGATGAATTTTCCGTAGTTTTCAGCGAGGAAGCTCATGAGTCTCTTTGCGGACTCGCCCGCATTTTCGTTTGAGAGGCTGCCATCCGCCTCATAGCCGAGGCTGCCGAGAGCGTCGCTGTTGCATATTTTAAGGTAATCGAGGCAGATATTGCCGTTCTGCGGGCGGACCTCTATCTCAGACCTGCCCTTTGTGAGGAACACGCCGTGGAGGGTTATCTGAGTAAATTTTCCGTCCGACGTAGACTTGAAGGATGATATCGGATTTCCGTTCAGGCTGACGATGCAGTCCACCTGCTTTTTTGAAGCGATATTGAGCGAAAGGTCATAATGCTGATTGCTCGGCACGTTTATATTGAAGGTGACATAGGAGCTGCCATCGTTGGCAAAGCCGGTGATATAGCCGTCACCGCTGTAGTTTTCCTTGTCGTACTCTCTTGTGAGCGGACCGGACATTGCGGCGTTTTCAGCCTCATAAAGGTCGCCGGTGTCCTTTTCCTCGATCTCGGGGAAGCTGACGGGATACTGCGGGTATGTCTCAGAAGGGGCAGGCACAGTAGGTGCTGCGGTAGTGACCTCGGAGCCTTCAGCTATCTGAACAGACGGTTCACCGTTGCCTGACTTTGATTTTTTGCAGGAAACGAGCGGGAGCGCTGCTATTGCTGCTGCCGCTGTGAGGGCGATATACCTCCGTATGCTGTATTTCATAATTCTCATGCCTTTACCGTATACTTTCTGCCGGCTTCTGTGAGGAAGATGACAACACCGTCCTCGATACGCGAGCCAACGTTCACTCCGTCGCAGACGATGCTGACTACGCAGTTAGCTCTGAGGCGGCATTCGCCTCCGCGGTCGGAGGTTATAACAGCTCTTGCGAGCTTGCCGTCCTTCCACTCGATATCAACGCCGAAGCAGCCCTTTGCGCGCAGACCGTAGATGTGACCTGCGCTCCACTCGTCCGGAAGTGCCGGAAGGAGGACTATCTCGCCGCTGCAGCTCTGCATGAGTGTCTCGGCTATAGCGGCAGTTCCGCCGAAATTACCGTCTATCTGGAACGGCGGGTGATTATCGAGCATATTTGGATTAGTTGAGGCGGCAAGGAGCTTTTTGAGGTTTTCGTAGACCATTCTGCCATCGTAGAGCCTTGCCCACATATTTGTTATCCACGCACAGCTCCAGCCGGTATGACCGCCGCCGTGTATCAGTCTGCGGACGAGGGTAGCTCTTGCGGCATCTGCGAGCTTCGGGGTCTTTACGGGAGTAATGAGGTCAGCCGGATGAAGTGCGAAAAGCTGGGAAACGTGCCTGTGGCCTATTTCTACCTCGTCATAGTCCACAGCCCATTCCTTGATCTGACCGTACTTTCCGATCTCAGGCTGGGGGAGCTTTTTGAGTAGCTTAGCGAGCTTATCCGCGAAGGACTTATCCTTGCCGAGGATCCCGGAAGCCTTGATAACGTCCCTGAACAGTACAGTGATTATCTGCGAATCCATTGAAGGGCCTATGCAAAGGCTGCCCTTGACGCCGTTTTCGGTGAGATAGGTGTTTTCCGGCGAAACAGAGGGACTTGTGACGAGCCTGCCCTCGCTGTCCTCGATGAGGAAGGCGGTGGAGAACTCGGCAGCCTCCTTGAGAATATGGTATTTTTCTTCAAGGAATTCCTTGTCAAGGGTATATTCATAGTGCTCGAAAATGTGCAGCGCGAGCCATGCACCGCCGGTCGGCCAGATAGTAGCCGGCACCCACATATCCTGAGGAGCGGTATCTCCCCAGATATCGGTATTATGGTGGCAGACGAAGCCCTTGTCGATGCCGTACATTTCCTTTGCAGTAGTCCTGCCGTTCTCGCAGACGCGCTCGAGAAGGTCGAACAGCGGCAGGTGACACTCGGAGAGGTTGCAGCTCTCAGCCGGCCAGTAGTTCATTTCTGTGTTGATATTTATGGTATACCGGCTTCCCCATGCAGGCCACATATCCTGATTCCAGATGCCCTGCAGATTCATTGGCTGAGTACCGGGACGGCTCGCAGATATCATCAGGTATCTTCCGAAGTTGAAGTAGAGCTCGATGAGCTTGTTGTCGTGGATAAGCCGGATGCACTCCTTATTGTCCAATTCGTCACCCTTCAGCCGGACGATGCGCTTGTCGGTGGTGAGGTGACCGAGATCCGCGGAGCTGTTGTCCTCAAGGTAGAACTCAACGCGGTCGAAAAGCTCCTTATAGTCGCTCACATGGCGGGTATAGAGCTCATCCCACTCTGAGCGCAGAGCCATTTCAGCGTCAGTCACAGCGGAGGTCTCATAGTTCTCACCGTAGAAGCTGGTGCGTACCGAGAGGACGATCATGACCTCGTCAGCACCGGTGACGCTGAGCTTTCCGCCAACTGTGCGGAGCTCTCCGCCCATAGTTCTGGCGCCCACGCAGGCAGCAAAGAAAATACCGTCGCGGCTGCCCGTACCGCCGGTGTAGAGGAGCATATTTTTTCCGAAAGGACGGTTATCGTCATAGTAGTCGTCCCTGCCGTCGATATCACACTCAAGTGTAATGCCTGCCGGCTCGCTGGAGGTTATCCTTATGACCATTACCTCGTCGGGGGCGGAGACAAAAACGCTGCGGGTATAGCGCACACCGTTGACCGTGAAGGTAGTTTCGCAGACTGCTTCGGAGAGGTCGAGAGTGCGGCGGAGGTCTCTTACCTTGCCGCCGAGCTCCATGTTGATATGGAGGTCGCCGAGGGGCATATAATGGCGCATATTCTGGGGAACGCCCTGCATTTTTGAGAAAGCTGCCTTTTCAGCCTCAGGTATCCTGCCATCGGCGAGGAGCTTTCTGACCTCTGCAAGGCCTTCCTTAGCGTCAGGGTTTATCCTGTGACGGAGACCGCCTGACCATATTGAGTCCTCGTTGAGCTTGATGACCTCATTTTCAGCACAGCCGAAGACCATGCCGCCTATCCTGCCGTTGCCGATGGGAAGGGCTTCATCAAAGCTCTCAGCGGGGCTGTCGTATTCGAGTAAAGTTTCAGTGTTCATATATTTCAGTCTCCTTACGGGGGAATTTGCTGCTTATCTATCTTATCATTATATCACATAAGCGAAGCGATGTGATATAATCGCCCGATTGCAGGGAGCAAATCTTTTGATTTGCGTATCTGCAAGGGCATTTGAATAAGGTATAATGAATGCTTTTGCATTCATTATATCACATATTCATTATATTTGCAAATCTCCGGGATATTTCCGTAAAAATTCTTAAATAGCCTCCGGACATTGGCGGAGTGTTAGTGCATAATGACAATTCATAAGCTGTAGGGGAACGTCTCCAGCAAAAATAAATGCCTGTGCAGATATGCACAGGCTCACACGAAATCAGTGTCCGCTTTTTCAGCGGAGAGTATAAGGGGGGAATTGGGGGATTACTTGATCCGAGTATTATAATACCCCGGTTTCCTTAAAATAATCTTAAATTTCGGGATCATTTTACGAATATTGCTTTGATTATCGTAAAACCGTAAGGCGGTACGGTAACTGCGTTGTCGGAATATTCCCCGTAGAACGGCTCGAACCCGGTAAATCTCGACAGTATCCCGGGAACATCTGCAAGGCGGACGGTATCGCCGGTGCGGTTCACGAAGATTATATAGTCTACCGGAACTCCCTCGCGTGTGAAGGCGATAATTCGCTCGTCAATAGTCTGGTTGTCGTTGAGGACGAAGTAGGTCTTGCCGTCCTTCATATTGGGAATGGACTTCCTTATGCGGCTGAGCTCGGAGACATAGGCGATGAGCTCGTGATCCTCATGCCCCCACGGATAGCAGCGGCGGTTGAAGGGGTCCTTGTAGCCCTGCAAGCCAGCCTCGTCGCCGTAGTAGATGCTCGGGACGCCGGGCAGGAAGAACTGCAGCGCCATAGCGACCTTGAGCAGATTCTTTCCGTGGTTGTACTGGTCGGGAGTGAGCCAGCGCTCAGCCATCCAGTCCTTTGACTTGTCATCGCAGTAGTCTCCGCCGAGGCGGTTTATAGCGCGTTCGATATCATGCGTGGAGACAAAATTCATCAGAACGTCGATAGTCGGCTTGGGATAATGCTCGAGGATAGTCATTATTGAGTATATGAACGCGCGGGCAGTACCGCCCTTGACGTAGTTTATGATAGCCTCACGGAAGGGGTAGTTCATGACGGAATCAAGCTGATTTCCCAGCAGATAGCGTCTTTTCACGCCATAGCTCTCCTTGTTGGAGGCATCCTCCCAGACCTCGCCGATAATTATCTTGTCCTTGTCGTAGGACTTGATGCTCTTGCGGAGGTTATTGAGAAACTGGTCGGGAAGCTCGTCGGCAACGTCAAGGCGGAAGCCTGCCGCTCCCTGCGAGAGCCAATACTGGAGCACGCCGTCCTCACCGCATATAAATTCGGTATAATCCTCGTTGTTTTCCGAGACATTCGGGAGGGTGTCGATGCCCCACCATGACTCATAGGTGGTTGGATAGTTGATGAAACTGTACCATTGGTAATACTTGCTGTCCTTCGACTGATAAGCGCCGAGCCCGGGATATCGTCCGAACTTGTTGAAGTAGATGCTGTCTGCGCCGGTGTGGGAGAACACGCCGTCGAGGATCACGGAAATACCGTACTTTTCAGCCTCGGCACAAAGCTCCGCGAACTCCTCGTTAGTACCGAGCAGCGGGTCAGCCTTCATATAATCTGCTGTATTGTAGCGGTGGTTCTCATGTGACTCGAAGATCGGGTTGAGGTAGATGCAGGTCACTCCGAGGTCGTGCAGGTAGCCGAGCTTCGACTGGATACCGGCGAAATCTCCGCCGAAATAGTCGTTGTTCCAGACGTGGCCGTTGTGGTCGGGCTTGTAGTAGGGGGTACCGCCCCAGTCATCGCGGAGGACTCTGCCGCTTGGGATATTCTCATGCTGTTTTCCGCTTTTGCAGAAGCGGTCGGGGAAGATCTGGTACATAACTCCGCCCTTCAGGAAATCGGGGGTCTCGTAGTCGCTCTGGTAGACTGTGAGCTGGAACAGCTCGCCGGAATCAATAGCGGCATTGTGGCAGTCCACCTTCTTGATATAGTGCCTGATACCGCCCTGAGTGTATGAAAAGTAATAGTAGTGGACGTCGCTGTATCTTGCATTGTAGTCAGTGGAGTAGACGAAGCAGTCCTCCTCCTCGCCGGAGCAGTGCATCGTCAGGAAGCGTTCCTTGAATCCGGTACGGAAGAGCACCATTACCGGCGGAAAATCGGGAACTATGTCTTTAGCGAGCCTTATAGAGAATCTTATGGTCTCAAACTGCTTGACTGCGCCGAATATCGACTTATATGCTAAGTTCCATGTATCGTAGATAGGTTTCATTTGCCTGTCTCCTTTCGTTGTGGCAATAACCGGAAAAAGAGGGCGGAATTTCATCCGCCCTCCGGGAAAACTGATTATCTGAGGTGCCAGATGTTGTCGGCATACTCTGTAACAGCACGGTCTGCGGAGAATATACCCGAGCCGGCGATGTTGTTGAGTGACATCTTAGCCCACTTGAGCTTGTCGTTGTAGCACTCGGAAGCATACTGCTGAGCCTTTCTGTAGCTGTCGAAGTCTGCGAGGACCATATAGGGGTCGCGGTCCTTCAGCGAGTTTGCAACATCGTTGAAGGTGCAGCCGTTGATGCCATGGTACATACGTTCAATGGCCTCGCGGATGCGGTTGTCGCCTGTATAGTAGTCAACAGGTCTGTAGCCTCTGTTCCTGAGGTCGTTCACCTCGGGAGTTGTCATACCGAAGATGATGATATTATCCTCGCCGCAAGCCTCTCTGATCTCGATATTAGCGCCGTCGAGGGTGCCGAGGGTGATAGCGCCGTTGAGCATGAGCTTCATACAGCCTGTACCGGAAGCCTCTGTACCCGCAAGGGATATCTGCTCGGAGATATCAGCGGCAGGCATAAGGTGCTCGGAGAGAGTTACGCAGTAGTTTTCGAGGAATACTACCTGGAGCTTCTGGCTGATGCGCGGGTTCTTTCTGATCTCCTCTGAGATAGCCCAGATCATTTTGATGATCTGCTTTGCAAGATAGTAGCCGGGAGCAGCCTTTGCAGCGAAGATATAGGTCTTGGGAGTAAAGGGAGCATCGGGGTTATTGAGGAGGTAAGCATAGTCGGTGAGTATATTCATAACGTTGAGGTGCTGGCGCTTGTATTCGTGGAGGCGCTTTACCTGAACGTCGAAGATGCTGTCGGTGTTGAGTATCTTGCCGGTCTCATGCTTTACATACTTGGCAAACTGCTCCTTGCTCTGCTTCTTGACATCGAGGAGCTTGGTGAGTACCTGTTCGTCGTTCTCGAAGGCTCTGAACTTTTCGAGCTCCTCTGCATCCTTGATGAATTTGGGACCGATAGTATCGGAAAGGAGCTTTGTGAGGGCAGGGTTGGACTGATAGAGCCATCTTCTGTAAGCGATACCGTTGGTGACGTTCTTGAACTTCTCGGGAGTATTCTCGTACTCATCGTGGAATACGGACTGCTTGATGATCTCGGAATGGAGCTTGGATACGCCGTTTACGCTGTGTGAAGCCACAACGCAGAGTGTAGCCATATGGATCATGTTGTCCTTGATGATGGACATACGGGTCGTCTTAGCGCTGTCGTAGCCGTTTTTCTCCATGAGTGACTGGCAGTAGCGGTTGTTTATCTCGACTATGATAGAGAAGATACGCGGGATAACGGTCTTTACGAGGTTTACATCCCACTTCTCGAGAGCCTCAGCCATAACGGTGTGGTTGGTATAGGCGAAGGTGCGGGTAACGATGTCCCAAGACTTCTCCCATGTATATCCGCAGTCGTCGAGGAGTATCCTCATGAGCTCAGGGATAGCGAGGGTTGGGTGGGTGTCGTTGATGTGGATAGCGACCTTGTCTGCGAGGTTTTCGAGAGTTCCGTAAACGTTCATGTGGGTATTTACGATATCACCGACTGAAGCCGCGCAGAGGAAATACTGCTGGCGGAGGCGGAGGCTCTTGCCCTCGTTGTGGTTGTCATTGGGGTAAAGTATCTTTGAGATAGCGTTCGCTATGGAGTTCTGTGCGAGAGCCTGATCGTAGTTGCCCTTGTTGAACATCTCCATGTTGAAGCTCGGGGCCTTTGCGGACCAGAGACGAAGTACGGAAACGCCCTCTCCGCCGTAGCCTGAAACGTACATATCGTAAGGAGTAGCCACAACGGTATTGTAGTTCACATGGGAGATATAGTGGTACTGATTGTCCCAGTATTCCTGGAGGTCCCCCTCGAAGTGGACATCAATAGCGAGCTCGGGCTTGGGAACGAGCCATACGCTGCCGCCGGGAAGCCAGTTGTCGGGCAGCTCGGTCTGCCAGCCGTCCTCAAGCTTCTGCTGGAAGATGCCGTACTCATAGCAGATAGAGTGACCCATAGCGGGGAAGCCTGTTGTAGCGAGGCCGTCGAGGTAGCAGGCTGCGAGACGTCCGAGGCCGCCGTTTCCGAGGCCAGCATCCGGTTCATATTCGTAAATTTTATCGAGATTTATGTCATACTCCTTGAGCATTGCCTTGATATCGTCAGCGATGCAGAGGTTATATATGCTTGTTTTGAGGGAACGTCCCATGAGGAATTCCATTGAAAGGTAGTATATCTGCTTTCCGCCAACAGAATGAGTATGATTTATGAAGCTCTGTCTCTTGGCACCGAGTATCTCAACGATTATAGATGAGAGCACCTGGTATACCTGTTTATCCGAAGCCTCCTCCGGGGAAACATTATAGAGAAGCTGAAGCTTCTTGGGAAATTCGTCCTTGATAGAGGACATAAGGGGGTTGATCTTCTTATTAGCCATACAAAAACTCCGTTCTGCCGCAGGTAGGCGGCTATATTACAGATTGTAAAATGTTTGCCGACGTTTACAGGCATTAAACCGTCCTGCTGCCGCCGCAATTTACAAGTGGTATATTTCAATTATACTATGTTTTGAACTGTTTTGCAATTGTATATTTCAACAAATATTTATCAACCAAATTTACATATTGCGAAAATCCGCTAAAAGGCCGTGACCGGGACAGAGAAAAAACGGGCACGCTTTTGTGCAGAACGTCAAATTATAAAAAAAGGCGCGTGAGGTTTAGTGAATTTTGCCAAAAGCACACCTTAATAATATTTGACGGAGATATTTTTAAAAAATAAAACATCAAAAATGTTTGAAATCTGTTGCAATATGTGTTATAATAGTTTCAGTGCCGTTTATGCGGCGGAAAATCTTAGATAAAATATCAAGGTGTAAAACGAAAAGGAAGATGGTCATGGAAAAGAAAAAGGAATTCTCGATACTTAAAGCATTCATAATAGTTATATGTATACTCTCGATAATTGTTTCTGTCGTTGTTAACGTTGCATTCTCCAACGGCAAGATCCCCCACGTTCTCGGAAAGTATATCTATATCGTTGACAAGAAGGATGATATCAGCGATCTCACCGAGGGCGCTGCTATCTTCGCCAAGGATGCAAAAAACAAGTCTATCAGGGACGGAAATATCGTCCTCTGCTACCCCGCCGACGACTCCGGAAACCTTCGCGCAAGAAAGATCGTCAATGCCGATACCATTAATAATAAGTACGGCACTATGGATGACCACCATATCGACAAATCCGGCACTATCAGCAAGGATGACATCCTCGCAGTATGCAACGGCTGCACCGAAAGCTCTGAATTCGGCGCATTCATAAGGTTCTCAACAGCTATCAAGGGTATCCTTCTTCTGCTCATTCTTCCCTGCGTGATACTCGTTATCTTCCTCATTGCAAAGATCGCTGCTTCAGGTGATGAAGGTGACGATGATGAGTTTGACTTCTATGAGTACGACGAGAATTCCGGCAGCCAGCATCAGCAGCGCTCCCATGCAAAGTCCGGCAACCCGCTCTTCGAGGCTTCACAGGAAATCCAGCCCAATGATGAGCTTGAACGCAAGAAGATGTCCATTGCCGAGAATTTCAGCCAGAAAAAAGTCAATCCCGATTCTCCGTATCAGAAGGAGAAGGAACGCACAATGCAGTTCAAGGCCCAGCGCTCCGCAGAGTCAAGCTTTGCTGCAAGAAATCAGGGCGGCTCGTCCTCTACTGCTCCAACTGCGGACGCTCTGCGCGAGGAAATGCTCCGCAAGACTGCTGAGGCTGAGCGCACCGGTACCTTCAGCATAAAGACTGCCGGCAGCGAGGAGAATGCTTCGCCCGCTATCGACAATACGGGAGTTCTCTCCAAGGCACAGCTCGCTGAGATGTCGAGAAACGATATCCCCAGGACTACCCCGCTCAGAAGTCAGTCCGCACCTTCCTCGTCAGCTCCAAAGAAAAGCAGCTCTCCCGATATCACCGATATTCTCAGAAAAACCGATACAGCCTCCACAGGAAAGAAGACTGTTTCAAATATGTCCGTTGACGACCTTATAAAGATGATCGAGGACGAAAAGAAAAAACTTTGATGAAAAGCCCGGATATTCCGGGCTTTTTTGCAGCCTTGCAGCTCTCCGGATCAAAGAACTGCAAGCTTGTCAGCCAAAGATTACGGTCAGCGTAAAATTTCTGCTTGACAATTGAAAAGATTTGGTGTATAATAAAGTGTATTCAATTGATGCTTGTGTAGCACAGTTGGTAGTGCAGCTCATTCGTAATGAGCAGGTCGCAGGTTCGAGTCCCGTCACAAGCTCCAATGACAAACCGCTTAGAATAG
>ODAI011405995.1_pt1 | contig 25091 bp, 20 predicted proteins | sample 1539321 | NCBI WGS metagenome assembly ODAI01 (sample SAMN02144231, study PRJEB22623) | gut metagenome | biome: sheep rumen | host: Ovis aries | place: New Zealand
ACAAACGACCAAAAAGTCAGATGCAAATTTATTTTTCCAAATTAACTACCCTACCCATAAACAGTATGGTTCCGGTTCTTTCATCGCAAATGGCATAGAGGAACGGATGGTCAGCAATGAAGGTTACAGGTTTGCGCTTCATTCCTATACCACTAGAAAGAGCAAAACAATTTGTTGTGACAGCAGCAGCTTCAGTTCCAACTTCATCCACTTTAATTTTAACTTTTTGCATATAGTTGGAAACAAATAGGTCATCAGCTATCTGGTTTAACGAATTGGCATTAGGTACAAAAATATTGTGGACACCTATATCCGTCAAAATTAGTTTAAGATTAATATCGCACTCCGTCTCGAAGTGGGGGACACGAACCTCGTCAAAAGTTATAGACTTGAAATTCAAATTCCAATCCATATGAGCGATTACAGAATCAACATCCAAAAAAACATCTTCATTCACACTTTCTTTTCTTTCGGGAAAAGCCGTTTCATACAGTGTTTCAGGAATCTCCATACACTCCTTATTTCCAGAAAGTTGACTAAAATCGTAAAAATAAGCCGGTTCCTTGTTCTTTTTCAGTTTACCGGCAAGAGAGAATTGTTCAACCTGTTCTTTCATACTGAACTTGATGCCTGCCGCCTCCTTTTTCAGTTTGTCGGCAATTGAGATTTGCTCAACCTGTGAAGACACCTTAAAATGGTAATCGGTTGAAAGAAGGTTATTCTTATTTTCCTGGGGTTGCTGTCTATTGACTGTATCAGAAACAATCTTAGCCATAGTTTCAGTCTCCATGCTTCTCATTTTCCTATTTGGCAGAATGACAATCAAACTGTAACCAGCATTCTGATAAAACAGTTTAACGGCCTGGAAATACTTGTTTTCAAAATAAGGAAGTTCTTTTTCGGTATATCTCAAGTATTTGCAATCAGCCACACTGCCATTTCTGTTATAAAACGGCAGCTCATGGGAGGGGGTAATAGGAGCATCACTCCAAATGCCCTTAAAATAGACGGTATTTATGGCCACTATGGCATCAGTTTCACTCACCTCTGGCGCACACTTGAGGAATCGGTTTGTGCGGTCAGAAACCCATTGACTCATTTCGTTTTCAACAACGGATTTATTTTCACAGAAGTCTCTAATTTGTATGTCGGACAGATAGGAGTCCGACATCAAATCAATATATTTGCTCTTGATTTTAACTTTAGTATTCAAACAACTGTTTATCCATAAACCATTTGCGATTAGCAAGCGGTTGACAGACGAAGTGTCGTTTGATAAAGTCAGAAACCGATGGTTGTATTTGTTGATGTCAGACATTGACAATCCGTCGAAATTCATGGCATGCAGCATTTCGTTTTTCGAGCAGTCGTTTGCACCATTCATCAACATGCCCATACTCAACTTGACGCTAACAGGACTGAACAGGAAATTCGCATCCCGGTCGCTCGTTTTGGCTTGCTTTTGATAGAACGTATTGATAAAGCCACCCTGACGATTGCGGATTTCCGACTCCGGCAACTCGTTGGCTGCAGAGTTGAGGCAACAGAAAACAAATATGACAAATAAAATTCTCTTCATTCTTCCCGTTAACGTCTAATTTGATTGTTATATATGCAAAACATTCATCGGAAGAGGCCTTCCTTCACTAACACACGAAAACCTTTGGCAACGGAGCAAGCCAGCCAGCGTTTCAAAGAATATAGCAGGAGACCCTATCAGCCCGGTTAGCGGTTCTTTTTATAGTAGAAGTGTCCGTAGCAGATACGCCCTAAATCGCCGAGACTTATAGCATACCAATAATCGGTAGACGGAAGTTCCATGCCACGGAAAGTGCCATCCCATCCATCGCTATTCGTGTAGTTTTTCTTTACATACAACAACTTGCCCCAACGGTCGTAAATCGAGACCTCGTTGTTATACATTTCAATATTATCAATCACCCAATAAGCCCCACTCTCATCGGAACCAGGTCCGAAGGTAGGATGTGGATAGATAACCTTTTCGCAATTCATATTCGACTTCATCGTCTTTTCTTTCGGTTCATCGGCAACAGGAGCAGAATCACACTCTTCAACCGACAGATAAAGAACGACCGTACTGTCGAGACCAGCCGACGAAGTATAAGTCGTGGTATAAGTACCTGTTTCGGTAATAGTGTCACCACCAAACACATAGACCGAATTCTTACACACAAAGGTATCGATAATAGTTGTATCGGCTTCTAAAGGCGCAACAGCCGCGCAATGCGAACACAGGGCCCACATTACACACACTAAAAGAAATATTCTCTTTATTGCAACCATAGTTTAAGCCTTTAAAGAATAGTAAACACGACTATAATATCGTTACAAAAATAATAAAAATTCGTATTTCTGCAACCTTTCTGCCTTAGAATGCGAAAAAAAGCATCATTTTCAAGCATATAGCATATAAAAGGACTATAACAGCAGTTTCACCAGTTCTTTTTCCTCCGCATCAGGCAACAGGCGTCTCAAATGTTCCAGCATTTTTTCGAAAGACTCTTCCGGGGAGCAGGGCGACGACAGCAGTTGCTCGCCATACAGCACTTCGGGAGCCGCATAGCACGCCAGCCCCCAACCGTAAGGATTGCCGTGCTTGTCGCACTCGTACTCAAAATCGGCAATAGCAAGCATGGTAGACATCTGCAAGGCGGAAATCACCTTGTCGAAAGACTCTCCCCTGTCTTTTTCAACCCGTACACCCAGCAGTTTCTCTTGCGGAGACAATCGTTTTTTAGGGAAGTCGATAAAGGGGCAAGCCCTTTTAATGTCGCGGCTAAGCATCGACTCGTTGTTCACCACCAGATCGTAGATATACTTCTGCCGGTTAATTCCGTCAGCATCTAACGGAGCATTAGAAAAACTGAACTTGCTGCGGCGGTAGTTCACTAGATGGCGGAACCATTCAAGACTGAGGTATCCCGACTTTCCGTTGAAATAGGAACCATAGGCACAATTCCAATTCCTGACAATGGTCATTTTCCACTCCCACGGGCCTTCGTTCTCTGCGTCGAACCAGTATTCACGAGGTGTCATCTCCTCAACAGAGAAACCGGCAATCTTGTTCTTGAAGAAAGGAAGAAAACCAACTTCCATAACCAGGTGCTCCAATTCGGAGCTACAACTAAGCGAAATACTAGAAAAATCCATAAACGGCAGTCTAAAAATACAGACTCAAAGTTACACAAAATTGAAGAATAGCGAAAAATGAACGAATTTTCACACCCCTAGCTCAAAGATTAGCATCAACAAAACTCGATATGAAAGAATAGTTCAAACCAAGAACCGCACAATGACCTAACTTTGCACCATAGAGCTAAACAAAAAACAGATGAAACGACTACTAACTACAATATGCGCACTGGCCCCATTAGCGGGCACAGCCGCCATTCCGGTAACAGATGCCGAGATTGACCTGATAAACACAGTACCCAACTGGAAGAGGGGCTCGGTTCACGACCCTTCGATTACCAGCACCAACACCGACGGTAAGAATACCTACTACGTCTTCGGCAGCCACATGGATGTAGCGAAGACGACCGACTTTAAAGACTGGACAGTCGTCACCAGCGAACGAGCCGACAGCCGGCTGTTCTGCGACGTGAACGGAAACATCTGTTCGTTCGACAAAGCCTACAGCACCAACAAGGTGACCAGCGTAACCAACTACGCCGGCCAGACCGTCGACTGGGGCACCTTCAACATACCGGCCTACCAAGGCGCGATAGACAACTTCAGCGTGAAGGGCAACCAATGGGCCCCCGACATGATTTACAATCCGCAGATGAAGAAATGGTGCTACTACATGAGTCTGAACGGGAGCAAATGGAACTCGGCCATCGTCCTCTTCACCAGCGACCATGTGGAAGGTCCGTTCCAATACCAGGGTCCCATTATTTTTTCAGGATTCAACGTCACTAGCAACGCAGCGACAGACTATAAGAAAACCGACCTGCAAATCGCCATCGGGAACCAGAACACACTGCCAGCCCGCTACAACGTAGGAGAGAAATGGGGAACTTACTGGCCACACGCCATAGACCCTGGCGTGTTTTTCGACGAAAACGGAGACCTGTGGATGAACTACGGCTCTTGGAGCGGCGGCATCTACATCATAAAACTTGACAAGAAGACCGGATTGCGCGACTACACCTACAAATACGATAGCAACTTCGAGACTAAAAACGCCAGCGTAACCACCGACGCCTACTTCGGAAAGAAGATTGCAGGCGGCTACTATGTGAGCGGAGAAGGCAGTTATATCGAGAAAATAGGCAAATACTACTACCTCTTTATATCGTATGGTTTCTACTCGCCAGAAGGAGGCTACGAAATGCGTGTGTTCCGTTCAGAACAACCAGACGGACCGTACACCGACCATACCGGTGAAAGCGCCATCTACAACAAATATCTGATGAACTACGGCACCAAAGCCACCACCAACCGGGGAATGAAGCTAATGGGCGGCTACCAATGGGCCGGCATGGACGTCGCAGAAATAGCGCAAGGCCACAACAGCGCCCTGATGGACGAAGACGGGAATGCCATGTTGTTCTACCACACCAAATTGAACAACGGAACCATCATCCACCAACTAAGGGTGCACCAGTTGTTCGTCAACGAAGACGGATGGATTACCGCCGCTCCGCACGAATACAACAAAGACAACGATGTAGCCACCACCAGCACAGTGGGCACACAACGTTTTTTCAGCAAAGCAGAAATTGAAGGCACCTACAACCTCATTCTGCACAAGTACAACGTGGACTACGCCAACTACGAATACAGCAAACCCGTCGGCATTACGCTAAATTCCGACGGCTCGGTTAGTGGAGCCTACACCGGCAAATGGAGTCTGACCGACGGCACCAGCTACATCAGCCTGACACTGAACAATGTGACCTATAAAGGTGTGGTAGTGCCAGGCAGCCTCGATGCCACCAACGTGCCTGTAGTGGCAATAACGGCCATGAGTACCAGCAACGGGGTGAACATTTGGGCCAGCAAACCGAGCGGAAAGGCCTGCATCGCTAAAGACATAGCCGCAATGGACAACCTCCAGTTCAGAGACGGCGACAGCATTTACGGTAACATCGGCTTCGTCGGACTAACAACAACCAACGGCTGTACCATCAACTGGAACAGCGGCAATACCGACGTGGTAGACAACAACGGCACCGTGAAGCCGCAAGACACCGACACCCCGGTAAATATGACCGCAGCATTGCAGAAAGGCGACTACGAATACACAAAAACCGTGGAAGTGGTTGTGAAAGGCAACGGCACGGCCAATGCCGACATTGTAACCGGACTGGTGGCCTACTATAATTTCGACCATAATTTGGTAAACCAGTACAACGAAGCACAAACAGGAACCGCCAACGCACAAGCCAACGGTACAAAACCGACCTTCGACACCGACAGCGAGCGCGGCACCGTTCTGCACCAATACTTCGGTTACGACGACGCGAAGAGCATCAGCTATACCACCTTCAGCAACCCGCTGGCCGGACAAAAACTAACTGGAGCAACCGTCTCGGCATGGGTAAAACGGTTGAACGGCGACATGTGGGACGCACTCTGGGGATTTTGCAACAGCTACGGCAACGTAACCGCCCGCTACTATCTGACCGGAAACACCTACATCGGCTACAACGACGGGAACGGCACCTGGTTCGATTACAACTATCCAGAAAGCGCCAAGTTGAACACCATACCACAAGAAGAATGGGCCTTAGTCACCATTTCGTACAACAAGCAAGGCTTCGACCTCTACATCAACGGAAAATTTGTGGCCAACCAGTCGCGCTATGCCGCCTACAATTCGAGTGGCGCCACCGATTTTAGCGCACAGCTGGGTCACTTGTCGAAGTCGACTAACTTCTATTTGGGTTACGGCTCGTTCTGGGGTTCGACACCAGCCCTATTCGACGACCTCCTCATTTGGAACCGAGCACTTAGCGCCGCAGACGTGGCACGCCTCTACGTAGTTGAAAGTACGGGAAAGAGCCTGATGCCAGGTAAAATTACCAATGAGGATGACCAGACCCGAAACGAGTTGGTAAAATCAGCCGAACCGCAACTCTACCCTAACCCAACGTCAGGAGAAGTCAGTATTGTGTTCCCGAACCCAGAAGCCGTAAAAGTCACCATTTACAACGGATGCGGACAAGTAGTTTGCAGACAAGACATTGGCAGCAGCCAAAACTCACTAGACCTGAATTTAAGGCCAGGCATCTACGCTATAAAAGTAGAATCGGTCACAAGTGTATGGCATAAGCAGATTATCGTTAAATAAAACCTACCGGCAATTAAAGGGCTGGTGTTACCTATTGTAGCACCGGCTTTTTATATGTATTTTAGCAAACCAAAACATTTAGACAAGACAACCTATTATGCAAAAAATTTATTTCAGTCTGCTGGTTGCACTAGTCCTCGGTGCCTGTGCGAACAAACCCGCAGAAGTTCCAACAACCAACACGGCAATAGTAGAAGAGAACGCAGAAACAGAAGCTAAAGCAACAACAGAAAAGGCGGAATCTGAATCAGCAATCAATTGGCAAGACAGTTCGTTTGTCGCCGTTGCCTACATTGGTTACGACAAAGACATCGCAGCCATTAAGGCATCAGACCCATTCAAGAAGTTGGCAGAACGCCTACCACAACTGAACAACATAGACCACATAGCCGTTGACGCACCAGGAGAAGAGCTGTACCTTGTTATTCCAAGACACAAAAACGCAAACGTCACCGTTTATGAATATACCTTCGAAATGGCAACGAAGGAAAAGCCAGAAAAAAGCGGATTGGTGTACTACCAGAAGGAAACTGGTGACCCTATAATTGTAAAAGGCAACATCAGCGACATCTGCCCCAACATGCAGATTGAGCTAAAAAGCGGCAATGGCGAAACATACACCTTCAGCCCTAGCCTCAGCCTTGAAAATGGCAAACTGTACGTAACCAAAGGAATGCAGGAGTTAGAATAAGAACAGCCCCCCTCAACACAATAAAAAAAACTAGAATATCAGACATTGAAGTGTGTATGCAGATTGCTAGCACCAGTTTGTAAACAGGTTGATTTTTTTTGTAATAATCACACTATATTTGTAAAAAACAAATTAGGCACACACCTAGTGACCAACATAAATAACAGATTAATTTCCATTTACAAGATATGAAAATCAAGCCTTTATTTCTTTCTACATTTGCCCTACTATCAACAAGTAACTCAATTGCAAGTAGTCTGTACGCGGAAGCGATTTCTAGATACCTAAAGGAGAATAATATAGAAGGCGTTTATAAAGAATTCGCCAAATGGCAAAAAGAAGAGCCCAACTCTCCCAATATTGCCGACACATGGGCATGGTATTATTATACAACAGCTTACAATCAGAATATCAAAATAGACAGTGTACAACCCAAAGGGGTTGAAGACTATATGGAACTTATTGGGAAGGATGGCAAAAACGAATTCATATACGCTGAAATTATCATCAATTGTGATTCGCTGAAAAAAGGGCTAGACATTATTGACAAAGAAATCGTCAAACATCCCGACTGTATAGACCTCTATTTTACGAAAAGCGATATTTTGCTAACCCTAATGGAAAAATGCAGTCACAAGAGTTCATACACAGACAATCTGAGAATCCATTCCGAAAAAGGCGACAATACAGAAGATGACAAATTTAACTATTTGATGATGAAAGCCCTTTCACATCCTAAAATTATCGGCGACAAGTTGGTCGTGGGCAACCTGGCCGACGATGCAGTGAAGATCCTCTGCCAAATTTTAGACCGTTCAAGAAATAATGGGAACCAATGGTTTGACCTTTACGACAAAAAAATAGAGAATGGAGAAAGTATGATGTTGGAGAAATTTCAAAGCTATTTCCTATTTTTTTTAAAAAATGCCGAATACGACAAAGCAACAGTTTTCAACGACAAACTACTTAGCGTTTATCCTGAGCGCTTCGACTTCAGAACAAACAAGTCTCTGATTTCGATTTCGAAAAAAGACTTCAGTTCGGCTTTAACCCAATTAGAAATACTACATAAAGATTTTCCTAATGACGATATAATAACCATAAATTTGGCTGAGGTATACATCCACAACGGGAAAAAGAAGCAAGCAGAAAAACTTTTCAAGAAGATGTCTAAATCGTCTAATCCTGAAATAGAAAAAATGGCTAAAATGAGATTGGAGAAAATTAAGTAAGCACTTCCAATACGAAGTTATACTTATCTATCTTGTTCAATAAAAGTTCAGTCATAGTATGAAAAAAACATTATTCTATACACTTTCTATTGGTGTTCTGACGCTGATTTCTTGCCAAAATCGACAGCCAGAGAAATCACCCTTAGAAATGATGGTAAACGATTACGTGGAGAAAAATTTTCCCAACTGGGACTCTACCAGATATGAAGGCGACACATTATACCTTCATGCCTACTTCTCTCATTACGATGCTGACCCTTCTATAAAAATAACCGACAGCACAGCAGTATTAGATGTTATTGCATCTGTGGGTGGAGCCGAGAACCGGATGGTGTATCCGGAGTTTCAGCCTCTGGTAGCACCGCCGCCAGCACCAACAAAGGATGAAATAGATACAATAGAATATATCGACCAACTTGTAAAAGTCATTAAGGAAGCAGAACTAGAAATACATGGGAAAGAGTCTGTTGCCCCTGCATTAAAAAACAATAAAGAGAAAAAAAGGTACTATGAAGACAGATTGGCCGATTTATACAGAGAAATAGATACCCTCTATTTGCTAAATCCAACTTTGATTGGATATACCTATTTTGGTCCAATCCAAGTGATCATATTGGCAAAACACGACGTAGACAAAAAAATAGTTAATCCATTTCTAAAAGGTGTAAATATAATGGATCTTCGTCCTAGATACATTAGGCATAAAAAAGAGGAAAGAGAAATCGATTATTGTGGTTGGGGTTCTTTTAACGTCTATGGAATTGAGCCAGCCGGGCAATTCAGACAAGTTGGAGAATTTTTAATCGACTGATAAGAAAGACATACTCATCCAGCCAACCCGATATAAATAACGTAAAACGAAATAAAAAAAGGGTGCGCCGAAAAGCGCACCCTTTATAGTAAGTCAGGAAAAACCTTAAATTACTTGCCAAGCTTAGCCTGGATTTTCTTGCTTTCTTCCTCGTAACCTGGCTTGTTAAGAAGAGCGAACATGTTTTTCTTGTAAGCCTCAACACCAGGCTGGTTGAAAGTGTTAACACCCAAAACGCCACCGCTGATACCACAAGCCTTCTCGAAGAAGTAGATCAACTGGCCAAGGTAGTACTCGTTCAAGCGAGGAACGCTGACGCGCATGTTAGGCACACCACCATCGACGTGAGCCAACTGGGTACCCAATTCAGCCATCTTGTTCACCTCGTCAACACGCTTGCCAGCAAGGAAGTTCAAGCCATCGAGGTTCTCCTTGTCAGAAGGAACAACAAGGTTCTTTTCAGGAGTTTCAACAGAGATGACAGTTTCGAAGATGGTACGCTCGCCTTCCTGAATCCACTGACCCATAGAGTGAAGGTCGGTAGTGAAGTCAACAGAAGCAGGGAAAATACCCTTGAGGTCCTTACCTTCGCTTTCACCATACAGCTGCTTCCACCACTCCATCATATAGTGGAGTTTAGGCTGGAAGTTAACCAAGATTTCAATCTTCTTACCCTTAGCGTAAAGAGCGTTACGGCAAGCAGCGTACTGTGCAGAAGGGTTCTGGTCGAAAGGAACACCAGCAGCAGTAGCAGCCTCCATGTCGCGCGCACCAGCAACCAACTGGTCGATATCGAAACCAGCAGTAGCGATAGGAAGCAGACCTACAGGAGTAAGCACAGAGAAACGGCCACCAATGTTATCAGGAATAACGAAAGTCTTGTAACCCTCAGTTTCAGCAGTCTTGCGGGCAGCACCCTTAACAGCGTCGGTAACAGCAACAATAACCTTCTTAGCAGTTTCCTTGCCACGCTGGTCTTCGCACTGCTTCTTCAACAAACGGAAAGCGAGAGCGGTTTCGGTAGTAGTACCAGACTTAGAGATATTGATAACACCGAACTTCTTGTCCTTCAAGAACTCAGAAAGTTCAGCCAAATAATCTTCACCAATGTTGTTACCAGCATAAATCATGATTGGACCGTTCTGGCTCTTGAGCAACCACTGGAAGCTGTTGCTAAGCGCTTCAATAACGGCACGTGCACCAAGGTAGCTACCACCGATACCAGCAACGACAACAACCTCGCAGTTATCGCGGAGGGTCTTAGCACAAGCCTTAATGTCGTCGAGGTGTTCTTTGGTAATAGAAGAAGGGAGGTGCAACCAACCAAGGAAGTCGTTACCCAGGCAAGTGCCCTTTTCCAAACCCTCGATAGCAGCCATAACTTTCTGTTCGAGAGCCTTAACTTCGGCAGCAGAGGTGCAACCGAAAGTCTTGTCGATGTTTAACTTGATGTTTTCCATTATAATGAATTTTTATACTTTTAGTATTAATGCATTTTTTCAGTCAGCAGTTTAATTTCCACCATCGGAGAAATCTTACCATAAAGGATGTTGTAAACCGAATCGAGAATAGGCATATCGACCTTTCTCTCGGCGTTAATTTCCTTCATACACTTGGTGCCGTAATAGCCTTCGGCAATCATTTCCATTTCCATTTGTGCCTGCTTAACCGAGTAACCGTCGCCAATAAGGGTACCAAACGTGTGGTTACGGCTGTAGTGTGAGTAACCGGTAACGAGCAAGTCGCCCAAATAGACCGAATCGTCGATAGAGCGCGGCGTATCACTCACCGCAGTAATAAAGCGGTTCATTTCTTGAGCCGCGTTACACATAAGCACAGCCTGGAAATTGTCGCCGTACTTCAAGCCATGACAGATGCCGGCAGCAATAGCATAGACATTCTTCAGCACAGAAGCGTATTCAATGCCAAACACATCTTCGTTAGTAGTAGCCTTAATGTAGTTACTGGTAATGGAATTAGCGAACCAAGAGGTCAGCTTCATGTCGGTACCTCCAATCGTCAGATACGACAAACGCTGTTGAGCCACCTCTTCAGCATGGCAAGGGCCACCAATCACCATCAGGTTATTTTCAGGCACGCCATACTTCATACGGAAGTATTCCGATACGATGACATTCTCTTCAGGCACAATACCTTTGATTGCCGACACCACAATCTTGCTGCGCAGACTGCGCTTCAACTTTTCGAGGTGCGACTTCAAATAAGGCGAAGGCGTAGCAAAAATCAGCAAGTCGGAGTCGCGAACAACTTCGTTAATATCGGAAGAAAAATGAATGCGCGAGGTGTCGAACGACACACTGCTCAAATAAGACGGGTTATGGCGCGTGCGCATAATAGCCTCAATCTGTGAGTCGCGACGCATATACCAGTTGATATGCCGGTCGGGATTAATCAAACAGATTTTGGCAAGGGCAGTAGCCCAGCTACCCCCCCCCATAACACCTATAGTAGGAATTTTATCCATCACTGGGTAAAAAGTGTTTTTATTCAATCTTGCCAAGCCATTCGGTAACCTGGTCAACCGAAGGGTTTTCCAGACCGACCTTGTACTTCTTATTCACGCCACAGATGTCTTGGTGGAATTTCTGTGGTTTAACCTCCTTCATATCAGCCACCAAATTGTAGCCAGCTTTCTGCACCAAAGGAATCCAATCGGCAGGAATGCCCAAAGCCAGGAATTTAGCGTCGGCATCCTTCGGAGTCTTCTTCTCAGGCTTCATCTGAGGGAAGAGCAGCACCTCTTGAATAGTGGTCTGTCCGGTCATAAGCATCACCAAACGGTCGATACCGATACCGATACCCGAAGTAGGAGGCATACCGTATTGTAGAGCACGGAGGAAGTCTTGGTCAATAATCATAGCCTCGTCGTCGCCCTTGTCGGCCAAACGCATCTGTTCCTTAAAGCGTTCTTCCTGGTCGATAGGATCGTTCAGCTCAGAATAAGCGTTAGCCAATTCCTTACCATTCACCATCAGTTCAAAACGCTCGGTCAGGCCTGGTTTAGAACGGTGCATTTTGGTAAGCGGGCTCATTTCAACCGGATAGTCGGTAATGAAAGTAGGTTGAATGAAGGTACCCTCACAGAATTCGCCAAAGATTTCATCAATAAGCTTACCCTTACCCATGGTGTCGTCGATTTCCATCTTGAGAGCCTTGCAGACCTCACGGATTTCCTCTTCAGACTTGCCGTCCAAGTCATAACCAGTCTTTTCCTTGATAGCATCAAGAATAGGCAGACGGCGGAAAGGCGCCTTGAAACTGATCACATTATCGCCCATCTTCGACTCGGTAGAGCCATTGACAGCGATACAGATTTTCTCGAGCAGTTTTTCGGTAAACGACATCATCCAGTTATAGTCCTTGTACTGGACATAGAGTTCCATACAGGTAAACTCAGGGTTGTGGGTACGGTCCATACCCTCGTTACGGAAATTCTTGCCAATTTCGTAAACGCCCTCAAAACCGCCCACAATAAGTCGTTTGAGGTAGAGCTCGGTCGCGATACGCATATACATATCCTGATCGAGAGCGTTGAAGTGGGTAATGAACGGACGAGCAGAAGCGCCACCCGCAATAGACTGCAAGGTAGGAGTTTCCACCTCGGTATATCCAGCCTCGTCGAGCGTGTTACGAAGGGTGCGGATGATAGTCGCACGCTTCTCGAAAGTAGACTTAATGCCATCGTTGACCACCAAGTCGACATAACGCTGACGGTAGCGGAGTTCAGGGTCGTCGAACTTATCGTAAGCGACACCATCTTTATACTTAACAATAGGAAGAGGTTTGAGCGACTTGCTGAGGACTGTCAGTTCAGAAACGTGGACAGAGATTTCGCCCATCTGCGTACGGAAGACATAGCCCTTAACACCAATGAAGTCGCCGATATCGAGCAAACGTTTGAAAACGGTGTTGTACATATCCTTGTTCTCGCCAGGGCAGAGGTCGTCTCGGCTGATATAAACCTGGATACGTCCTTTACTATCTTGGATTTCTGCGAAAGAAGCCTTACCCATCACACGGCGAGTCATCAAACGGCCTGCGATAGAAACTTCTTGCTGGGGAGCATCGTCCTTAAAGTTGTTTTTCAAATCGGTAGAATAGCCGGTAACAACGTATTCGGCAGCCGGGTATGGTTCAATACCCATAGCACGGAGTTCCTTCAAGCTCTCGCGACGAAGGATTTCCTGTTCGCTCAAATCTAACAAACTCATTATATATCTAATGTATATTATTTCTAAGGTACAAAAGTACAAAATATCTGCCGAAATTCATCAAAGAATATGAAAACATAGCCAAAAGGGGCTACGTTTTATTTGTCTTGCTTGTTTTTGAGGTCGGCAAATTCCGGTTTGTTAACAATACGCGAAAGAGTTTCTGGCGTCATACGCATATAGAGCGCCAGCAAACGGAGCGGCACCCGCGACAGCAGTCCCGGATATATCATAGCAATACGTCTGACACGAATTTCCAGGTCGGGCGTACTCATCATAAGCGAGAAGTTAATTTCACGCATAGACGTAATATGTCCGAGCAGTTTGAACATACAGACCGCAAAACTGTGGTGTTTCTCAATCAGGTAGTACAAATCGTCGTAATTCAAGAAACTGACCACCGAAGGCTCCACCGCGTCGACGAGTTCAACACACGGCGACTGCGTATGGAACGCACGTCCGTTATGTGCGAAAGCGGGTCCCATAAGAATCCAGTTTATATACTCCTTATCGCCCCGCATTTCAGAAGACTTCAACGTTCCATCTTCAATAAAAAAAACGCAGTTGGCGATTTGGCCAGGCTTCAATATAACCGTTTTTTGAGGCAGATAGACCCTAGTGAGCCGCAACATAATATCGTCGGCGCAATCAAAAACAGGGTGAAAGTGAGACAGAAACCCAATAACACCGCTGAAATCAGCCTGTGCTGTTTTCCGCTTTCCCGAAGTTTTTTTATTTCCTGTCATAGCACTAGTAGCTTAATCTTTTAAAATGTAGTTTCGTTTAAAAATATCAATCAAATCACTCATTCCCTCAGAAGCACCTTTTTGAATAACAGTAATAGCATGCTTGTAAGGCGACTTAACAGGTTTAGGGTCTATAAGGAAAACCGGCACATCGGCGCCCACGTACCCCAGCAGTCCAGCGGCAGGGTAAACAGCGAGCGAAGTTCCAATCACCAGAAAGATGTCCGCCTCTCTGGTCCATTCAGCCGCCAGCTCAATATTAGGCCCCCCCTCACCGAACCATACGATGTACGGGCGTTTCTGCGAGCCATCGTCCGCCATATCGCCCAATCGCAAATCGGTGTCAAACGGCCAATCGTGCGGCCAATCGGGGTACTTAACCGAAGCATACTTCGTCAACTCGCCGTGCAGATGCAGCACTTTTTTAGATCCAGCCGCCTCGTGCAGGTTATCGACATTCTGGGTAATGACCCTGACATCGAAGAATTCTTCCAATTCAACAAGGCCTATATGTCCGTAATTAGGCTTCAGTGTCTGCAACGAGCGGTGCAAGCTGTTATAGAAGTCGAGGACCAGTTGCGGGTTTCGCGAAAAGCCTTCAAGCGTAGCCACGTCCTCTACCCTATAGTTATTCCACAAGCCATCGGCATCGCGGAACGTACTCATACCACTTTCTGCACTGATACCAGCGCCTGTAAGCACAACAAGTTTCTTTTTCAATGCGTTTTTCATAAAGGAAAAGCCACAATCCTCCCACCTGAAGGTTTGTGGCAAATGTATTAGACTACTGTAGTAATTTGAATATCAAGAAGAAGAGAAAAAGATTAAAGGAGACCGTTAATCTTTTCTACGAGCATATTTTTAGGCATAGCGCCAACTGTTTTGTCGACGACCTCGCCATTCTTGATATAAAGAATGGTAGGCAGGTTACGGATTCCGAAAACAGAACACAGGTCCTCGTTTTCATCGGCATTCACCTTTCCAACAGTAACCCCCTTACCTTCATAATCTTTAGCAATAGCAGCAATGGTAGGACCAAGAGCCAAACACGGACCGCACCAGCTAGCCCAAAAATCAAGCACCAAGAGGTTGTCGGTAGCGGCGACCTCTTTATAGTTGCTATCAGTTACTTCTATTTCCATGGTTGTATACTTATTTAATTGTTAAAACAAAAATAGGATAATAATCGGAGCAGACAAAATTTAAGTCCAAAATCTTGCATATAAACCACTTCTTGCTACTTTTCGGACACAATTCAATTCAAATAGAACATTAATAGTCCGTCATCGGACATTTGTTGCAACCGTTCAATCATCGGGTAAGAAGCGTTCACTTTGCACTTGCGCGCGAACAGCGGCACCGTTTTGCCCGTGCTTTGTTCGTGCACATGCAAATAAAGCAACACCTCGCCCTGGTTTTCCTGTAGCAGCGGCAAAAATTCAGAAACGAACATATCGTCAATCTTGTCTTCGCTGATGGTGATGGTCATCTTCTTCACCAACTGTTCTTTGACAGAAGACAATAACTGCACTGTACCAATCTTAAATTCCAGCGCATCGGTCGGCTTGCTCCACTGGAAGCGCGACTTGAACTGACCCTCGATGTATACAGCCACGTTCTTGTGGAACCTGTTAGCCAGGTTCATATAGTCTTCGCCAAAGAGGGCGAACTCGTGACTACCCTCATAGTCTTCGACCGTAACAATCGCGTACGGATTGTTTTTCTTCGTCATGCCCTCACGCACATTCGTAACCAAACCGCCGCAAGAAATCTGTTTGTTATAAAGTTTAGCTTTCTGTTCTTCCGGAGGGAGGTCGAAATCGGTCATGTGGGTATTGACCACATACTTCAAGGCCACGGCATAGTCGTCGAGCGGATGTGCGGAGAGGTAGATACCCACCAAGTCTTTCTCCTTGTTCAGCCTTTCGAGCGTAGGCCAAGGCTCAACGCCCTTAGGGAACGGCGGTTGCGGAATCTTCACGCCCGAATCGTCGGCCAAATCGGCAAAAAGGTTACCCATAAGGTCCGTATTCTTCTCACTCTGTACCTTGCTGCCATAGCGCGACAGCTCTTCGGCAAAAGTACCCTTAGGTCCCTGTGCGAACATAAACTCGCGTTTAAATCCGTCGAACGAGTCGAAAGCGCCACTCAAAGCCAAACTTTCGAGTGCCTTACGGTTAAGCGAAGAAGAAGGCACACGCTCTACAAGGTCGTAAATATCTTTGAACTTGCCGTTTTGCTCGCGTTCCTTAATAATGGCATCGACCGCACTTTCACCCAGACCTTTCACACCAGCCATACCAAAACGAATAGCGCCGCTCTGGTTTACCGAGAAGTTGAGCTCACTTTCGTTCACATCGGGTCCCAACACAGCCACCTTCATGCGCTTGCACTCCTCCATAAACTTCGTCACCTTGGTAATATCGCTCTTATTACTGGTCAGGTTGGCCGCCATAAGTTCAGCCGGATAATGCGCTTTGAGGTAAGCCGTCTGGTATGCCACCCACGAGTAGCAGGTAGCGTGCGACTTGTTGAACGCATATTTAGCGAATTCTTCCCAGTCGCTCCATATCTTGTTCAGAATCTTCTCGTCGTGACCATTCTTAGTACCACCGGCAATAAACTTGCCCTTCAGCTGTTCCAGAATGGCCATCTGCTTCTTACCCATGGCCTTACGGAGCTTGTCGGACTCACCACGGGTAAAGTTGGCCAACTGGCGGCTGAGCAGCATGACCTGCTCTTGGTACACCGTAACGCCATAGGTATCCTTCAAGTACTTCTCCATACAAGGAATATCGTAGGTGATAGGTTCCTTTCCCAACTTACGGTTAATGAAAGTTGGAATGTACTGCATAGGACCCGGACGGTAAAGGGCGTTCATGGCAATAATGTCTTCGAACACGGTAGGCTGCAGTTCGCGCAAGTATTTCTGCATACCGGGCGACTCGAACTGGAACGTGCCGATGGTATCGCCACGGCTATAGAGTTCGTAAGTGAGTTTATCGTCGATAGGTATATGGTCGATGTCGACCTCGATGCCCTTAGAGTGTTTGATGTTGGCAATAGCCTCCTTCAAGATAGAAAGCGTCGACAAGCCGAGGAAGTCCATCTTAATCAGGCCCACCGACTCAATCACGTGTCCGTCGTACTGCGTCACCTGCACATCCTCGCCCGTATCTTTATCTTTAATTGTACACAACGGGGCGAATTTCTTCAGATCGTCGGCACCGATAATGAAACCGCAGGCATGTATACCAATCTGCCGGTTGGTGTTTTCCAACTGGCTGGCATAGGTGAGCGAGCGTCGAACAACCGGGTCGCCGTTATCATGGGCATCGGCCAGTTCGGGTATATATTTAAAACAGTTCTTCAGGTTGACCTTCGGCACCTTACCGGTTTTCGGGTCAGCCAAACTTTCGTCGAACTTATCGGGAACAAAAGAACAGATACGGTTCACCTCTGGAAGCGGCACCTGTTCTACACGGCAGACATCCTTGATACTCGACTTGGTCGCCATAGTACCATAGGTAATAATGTGCGCCACCGTTTCCGCACCATATTTTTTAGTCACCCACTGTAACACCTTACCACGGCCGGCATCGTCGAAGTCGACATCGATATCGGGCAAAGAGATACGGTCGGGATTCAAGAAACGCTCGAACAGCAAATCGTACTTGATAGGGTCGATGTCGGTAATACGCAGGCAGTAAGCGACTGCCGAACCCGCCGCCGAACCACGGCCCGGCCCTACCGAGACACCCAGTTCTTCACGGGCGGCACGGATATAGTCGCGCACGATAAGGAAGTAGCCAGGGAAACCCATGGTCTTCATGATGTAGAGTTCGAAATTGATACGGTCCTTCACCTCTTCAGTCAAGACCTCGCCATAGCGCCAGTGAGCGCCTTCCCAAGCCAGTTTGGCAAGATAATCGCCCTCGAGCTTGATACGGTACAGTTTTTCGTAGCCACCCAAACGCTTGATTTTCTTCTCACCATCTTCGCGACTGAGCACCACATTACCGTTCTCGTCTTCCGTAAACTCGTCGTAGAGCTGTTCCTGCGTATATTTTTGCCGGTAAAGTTCTTCCGTGCCAAACTCTTCAGGGATATCGAACTTCGGCATGATAGGTCCCGACTCAATCGAATAGCTCTCGACCTTAGCCGCCACCTCCATCGTATTGGCCAGCGCCTCGGGAATATCGGCAAAGATAGCCGCCATTTCGTCGGGCGTCTTCAACCATTCCTGCTTAGTGTAGTGCAGACGCTTAGGGTCGTTAAAATCGGCACCCGTAGAGAGGCAGACCAAACGGTCGTGCGCCTCACCGTGCTCCTCCTCTACAAAGTGCACGTCGTTGGTACAGACAATCTTCACACCCGTCTCCTTCGAGAGGCGGATGATGTCGGGAATATAGCTTTCCTCCACCTCATAGACATGGGTGTCGGCATTCACCTTGTCGGTTTTGTGTCGTTGGATTTCAAGGTAGTAATCTTCACCAAAAATCGATTGGAACCACTTCACCGTTTCGAGAGCGCCCTCGTAGTCTTTCGACAACAGTTTCTGCGGCACCTCGCCGGCAATACAGGCCGAGCAGACAATCAGCCCCTCGTGGTACTGTTCCAGCAAGTCGTGGTCGATACGGGGTTTGCCGTAAAAGCCGTCGACATAGGCAATAGTTGCCAATTTGCAGAGGTTTTGGTACCCCACCTTGTTTTTTGCCAGCACAATCAGGTGCCAACCATTCTTATCGACCGTGTATTCCTTCCCCTCGAAATTAACCGCTTTGAGAGCAGAATCGTGTAATTTGTGCGAACGGCGGGCGCAATAGGCCTCGGTACCGATAATCGGGGTAAAGAACGGGGTTGCCTTCTCCACATCGAGTTTAGCCTGCGCCTCCTTCTTTTCCTCGTCCGACGCCGCATCGTTAGCAAGAATACCCTCCAGTTCCTTAATTTTATCCTTCTTCTTGCCGTTCACCTTGTTGGCATAGTCGGTAAACTCCTTAATGCCGAACATATTGCCGTGGTCGGTCAGGGCCATAGCATACATACCGTTCTTAAGGCACTTGTCGACAAGATCGGTCACCTTCGACATACCGTCGAGAATAGAATAATGCGAGTGGACGTGCAGATGGGTAAATTCAGTCATAATAAGCGGGGTATTTTACAACGGAAACAAAGTTACAGATTTTATTCACCACTAAAAAAGGCATTTCACAAGAAGATATTCACAAAAAAGGATTATATTTATAAACTCAAAAACGCACGAAAAGCACAACACCTATGAGACAAGCAGACTGGAACGATGAAGACTGGATAGACACTATGCACCGAGCCATAGCCAGCAACGACGAAGATATGAGGCACCGCCTACGCGTGTCGGTATGGGAAGCTACCCTCGAATTTGTACAAAAAGGGAGCTACCTGGCCAACCGCAAAGAGGTTAAGCTGAACTTGACGGAAGACCCCGCCAAGGAAACCGTGTTTTACGACAAGGAGATACACATTCCCAGCAGCGCCCCCCGCTTCGACAGCACCACAGTGCGCGTAACGGTCGACGACTCGCTGAACGCCGCCCACAAACTGGTAGGCGAAGGTAAAGAGCCCTGCGTGCTGAACATGGCCAACCGCCAGCTACCGGGTGGAGGCGTGCACAACGGAGCAGGCGCCCAAGAAGAGAACATTTTCCGCCGTAGCGACTACTACCGCTCGCTCTTCATCTACAAGCCAAATTTGGCCGAGAAGTACGGACTAACCCCCGACCCCAAGCACCACTACCCGCTTGACCGCGACTTTGGCGGCATCTACGCCGACGGGGTCACCGTGTTCAGAAGCGACGAGAAGAACGGCTACGCCCTTCTGGGGCAGCCCTTCAAGGTTGCCCTTGTTGCCGTGGCAGCCATCTACCAACCCGAAGTGGTAGACGACCGCATCAGTCCCGAACTTGTGCTACCAACCCTTAACAAGATACGCACCATCTTCCGCATAGCCTATATGAACGGGCACCACCACTTAGTGCTTTCGGCATTCGGCTGCGGTGCATTCGAGAATCCGCCACGCCACATGGCCGAGCTGTTCAAGTGCGTATTGCTGGAAGATGAATTCCGCAACCGTTTTTCAGAAATCGTCTTCGCTATTTTGAAGCGCGACGAGTCTGACGGTAAGGGCAACTACGAATGTTTCAAAGAGGTGTTCGGAGAGACCTGCACACTTTAAGGCACAATATTTGTATCAGACAACACAAAGGAAACCGGGCTCCCGTCAAAAAAAGACGGGCTGCAACCAGCAATTGCTAGAAAACCCTTAAATTTGCAAACAAAAACCATAAAAGGGGCACGCCCCTGAAGAAAACAAAAACAGCACATGAAAAAAATCTTTATGCTTCTGTTCGCCATCGGCATAAGCGCCTCTACTTGGGCGCAACAGCCCCTACCAGCCAACGAAGCCGCACAACTGGAATCTGCTATTGAGGAACAGGCTGGGAAAATAACCACCATAACAAGCCAGTTCAAACAAGTGAAGCACGTATCTGGCATGAGTAAGGATCTGGTATCAATAGGCGATATGATGTATAAGAAAGAAAACAAAGTCATACTGAACTACACCACCCCCATCAAATACCAGATGGTGATGAACGGCACCAAAGTGAAAATGGTGAACGGCGGCAAGGCCAAAGTTTACGACACCAACGCCGCAGGAGCCAGCACCAACGAGATGCAGAGGATGATAAGCTCGTGTATGACCGGCAATATGAAAGCCCTGAAAAAGGACTACAAAATCAGCTATTTCGACAAAGGACAGAACTATTTGGTAAAAATAGTGCCAAACGGTACAAAAAAACTCTTCAAAGAGATTGAAATGGAGATGCAGAAGAGCGACAAGATGCTACTCCGCCTACGTCTGACTGAAAATGCGAAAGCCAGCAAAAATGGCGAAGACTACACCGAGTACCACTTCAGCAAGACCCAGAAAAACGCGAACTTGGAAGACCGTCTGTTCGTTATAGAGTAACAACGCATAAAACGCAGCCATGAACAAGCTCATACTGCCCAGCCTACTACTTCCGCTGTTTATAGCCTCAGCCTGCACCCCAAAACTCTTTAAAGGGATGGAAGGGGAAGGCAAACAGACTATAAAGAGGGAGCAGCTGTATCCGTTCTCCTACAGAAAGGGGGAGACCGTCACCTATTCTATGCAGTTAGACTACAAAGACAACGTAATAAACTGCATACTATTGGTAGAACCCGACGAGAAGGGCAACATTAGGGGCGTATGCACTTCGGTTTTTGGCAGCATAGTACTCGACTTCTACCTTAACGAGAAAGGGATGCTCATCTACGACTGCATGGAACAGCTGAAACACAAGAAACTGCTCCGCCTGTTGGAAAAAGACCTAATGACCACCTTTTTCAAGCGTTTCGACAAAGAGACCTACGAGGCCAGGGTCTGGCACCTGGAGCACAACAGTCCGTCGACCATTGCCACCGACAAACTTGTGTTGAACAAAGGCTACAACATAAAGGGAAAACTAGGCAAATGCAACATCAAGACAGACGAGATAGAGCAACACGTGCTAGAAATAGAGAACAGCGGCAAACTGTCGGCCGCAAACATCCGCTTTGAATACGAACAAGGCAACATTGTTCCTAAAACAGTAAAAATAAGCCACCCGAACCTCGGGTTGTCTATCCTTATCGAGAAATACGAAACCGAGACAAGCAACTAACCCATGAATACAGAAATAGGCCAACGACTAAAAGCCCTGAAATGCGGTATACTGATACCCACCTACAACAACAATGGCACCATAGCCACTGTTGCACGCGAGGCTTTGACCTATTGTGAAGACGTATGGGTAGTGAACGACGGCTCGACCGACAACACCAACCAGCTGCTTGAGGAGATAGAAGGCCTGCACCTGCTGGGCTACACCCAGAACCGTGGAAAGGGCTACGCCTTGAAAACAGGCTTCAAAGCAATGGTGGAGGCGGGTATGCGCTACGCGCTGACAATTGACGCCGACGGACAACACAAATGGGAAGACCTGCCCGTGCTTGTGGCACAGGCCGAACAACACCCCGACAGCCTGATTTGCGGTACACGCAACGTAAAAACACAGGAAGGGATGCCTGGGAAGAACAGTTTCGCCAATCAGTTCAGCAACTTCTGGTTCAAGGTAGAAACCGGCATGGATTTTCCAGACACCCAGTGCGGCTACCGCATCTACCCCATCGACAGACTAAAAAAGAAGCACTTCTTCGGCACAAAATACGAGTTCGAGTTGGAAGTTTTGGTTCGCTCGGCATGGTCGGGCATTGAACTGGTGGCCCAACCCGTACACGTTTACTATCCGCCAGCCGAAGAGCGTGTCAGCCACTTCCGGCCCTTCCAAGACTTCAGCCGCATCAGCGTACTGAACACCATTTTGGTTATAGTCGCCTTTTTATGGATAAAGCCGCGCGACTTTTTCCGGAAAATAACCTGGACCAACATTAAAAAAAAAATTGACGAGAACCTGATACACAATCCCGAAAGTGCGGGAAAGATAGCCTCGGCCGCCAGTTTGGGCGTGCTGTTCGGCATACTGCCGCTATGGGGGTTCCAAATGCTGCTGGTGTTGGCAATAGCGCACTTGTTGAAACTAAACAAAGTGATAGCGCTGATATTCAGCAATATCAGCATACCTCCGTGCATACCGTTCATTTTATGGGGAAGCTACGCGATAGGCGGAGTACTGACCGGTAGCGGGAAAGCGATACCCGAATTACGGGAAATAACCCTCGACAACGTATGGAACGACACGCTGCAATACCTTGTAGGTTCGTGCACACTGGCCGTAATAGCCAGCCTGGTTACAGGATTGCTGGTGTACGCCATAATCACCCTAAAACGCAAGTAACAAAAACTATTAACTATTTATCGACCCTCAAGTGGTTGTAGGCGTCGTTTATCTTTTTAACTTTTTCCGTATAGACCACCTTTAACAACTCGTCCTTCACCATATCGGGGTGGTATTTTTTCACCAGATTCCTATAAGCCAGTTTAACCTCGTCGGCTGACGCCGTAGCAGCCAAACCCAGCACTGCATAGTACACATCGAGTGAAGCCGGAGCCCCTGCTTTGCCGGCAGACTGCTTTTGGCTGGAGTCACCGCCAGAGCCAGCCTTCCGCTGTTGGTTATTGGACTTAGACCGCCGGTCTTGACCGGCATTCATCTTTTTCTTCTGGCGCTTTTCATCTTTCTCCTCCACAAAAACCGGGTCGCAGAAATCGTCAGTTTGTTCCGACCTGTAACAGGTACGATAGTACTTGACATCGTCAGCAGGAAGCGAGAAAAGCTCTATAACCCTGCTAATGACCATCCACTCCCTAGGGGTCACACCACCCACACAGGCAACCGAAAACAGGAATTCGACCACCGCAGAGAGTTCATGGCGGTTCAGGTTCTTCTTGGCCAGCGCAGCACATATATTTATACGGTTGGCAGACGCCTGGCTTATTTTATAGGCATCATCAGTCCGGACAAAATAAAGTTTGTTAGCGTCGGACTTCAATTCCTGCTTCAGGCACGCAAATGCCGCCCTCCGTTTCTCGTCGTCAGAGAAACTGCACTTAAAAAACGAACAGGCCTTCAGCACCTCGTTTTCCGACACCTCGCCATCGGCCCTCATCACAATAGCCAGCAACGACACCAACCCGAAGCGGTTGTCGTTCCATATAGCATCGTCGCCAGGTAACTTTCTTGCATTATACTCGGCCGCAAAGGCCATAGCCAGAACAGTGGACACTAAAATAACAGCAACAATCATAACGCCAGATCATCAAATTTAACAGCAGAAACACTTATGCCCGCAGGTGCTTATAGGCATCGTTAACAGCCTTGAACTTTTGGGCATAAACCGTTTTCAGCAACTCATCTTGGACCATATCGGGATGGTATTTCTTCGCCAGCATACGATAGGCTGCCTTCACCTCGTCGGGCGACGCACCAACCGGCAGCCCCAACACCCCATAATAGAAGGCGACACCATCGGGCGACACTTCGGCACCCGAATTCTTTTTAGCGTCAGCAGCCCCCTGTTTATTTGCGTTTGCACCCTCGGTTTTGTTCTGACGGTAACAGGCACAGAAATAGTCGCACTCCTCCTTCCGCAAATAGAAGCATTCCATAACCTTGCAAATGACAGCCCACTCTTTAGCAGAGACGCCGCCAACACTGGCCACAGCAAACAGGAATTCGACCACCGCATAACGCTCTTCATCCGTCAAGCCATTACGCGCATTTCTCGCATATTCAGAAACCAAAGCGAACGTTTTCGGAGTCAGTTGGTACTCAGCGCCCACCTTGTTGAAAGTAACCACATAACTGTCGGCTTCAATTTCACTGACCAGCATACGGTAAATGTTATCGGCCTCCTTTTTAGGATACGCTTCTTTAAAATAATAAAAAGCCTTCACCACCTCATCTTTCGACACCTCACCATCGGCCTTCATCACAAGAAAGAGCAGACCGGCCAAACCTTTACTATTCGCCAGTGCCCTCTTTTTCTTCAATTCCGACAGCGGAATAACACCATACTCGCGGTACTCGACGATTAGATTGAAGACGTACACAAAGATGGCCGTCACGACTAAAAGACCAGCGACATGGAGAAGAGTCGAAAGGATAAGAGTACCCATTTTATCAGGCTATTAACTTATTGTACGCAAATTCCACCTCGCTGAGTTTTTCCTCTGCAACCCCCTTCAAGGCACCACCGTCCGAGATTTGCGCCTTATATCTTTCCACCAACTTATCGTAAGCCGCCTTCACCAGTTCAGCATCGGCCGAATCGGCAACCCCCAAAATGGCGTAAGGAGAAGCCTGCAAGGCGTCGTCCGTCTGTTTGTCCGCCACCCGGAACTGTTCGTATTTTTTAACCAGATAGGCGGAATCGGAATCAGAAAGCCCCAAATGGGCGAGCACACACCCCAAAAAGTTCCATTCGGCATCGACAATGCCCCCCTGCTTCACCGCAATAGTGAACAGCATTTCGGCCACAGCAAGCAGCTGCAGATAGCCG
>ODAI010865818.1_pt1 | contig 25088 bp, 14 predicted proteins | sample 1539321 | NCBI WGS metagenome assembly ODAI01 (sample SAMN02144231, study PRJEB22623) | gut metagenome | biome: sheep rumen | host: Ovis aries | place: New Zealand
CCCTACGAAGGCCACTTTCTCGCCCCTGCGTATGGTCAGGTCGACGTGCTGAATGACAGGATGTTGATAGCTTTTGCTCAAGTCTTCCACGATAAGGGGGAAGTCGCCAGAGCGCTGACAGGGTGGAAACTTGAGGTGAAGGGCACTATTGTCGACCTCGTCGACCTCTATGGGCACGATGCGGTTGAGCTGCTTGATGCGCTCTTGCACCTGGACAGCCTTTGTGGGTTTGTAGCGGAAGCGCTCGATGAAGTCCTTGAGTTCGGCTATTTCCTTCTGCTGGTTCTCGTAGGCACGAAGTTGCTGTTCGCGTCGTTCAGCCCGCAAGCGCACGTATTCGTCGTATTTCACTTTGTAGTCCCAGATACGGCCGCAGGATATTTCCAACGTGCGGGTAGTCACGTTGTTTATGAAAGCACGGTCGTGCGAGACCAGAATTACAGCCCCGGTCCTCTGCATGAGGTACTGCTCAAGCCATTGGATGCTCTCGATGTCGAGATGGTTGGTGGGCTCGTCGAGCAAAAGCACGTCGGGCTGACGGAGCAAGAGCTTGGCCAGTTCTATGCGCATGCGCCAGCCACCCGAGAGCTCGCGCGTAGGCCGATCGAAGTCGCTGCGGTCGAAGCCAAGGCCGATAAGTGTGCGCTCCACCTCGGCACGGAAATTCATACCTCCAAGCATGCGGAAGCGTTCCTCGGCATGTGTGTAGCGTTCGACGAGCGCCATGTAGGCTTCGCTTTCGTAGTCGGTGCGCTCGGCCATCTCGGCCTGCATGCGCCCGATGTCGGCCTGCAGTTCGTGGATGTGCTCGAAGGCCAGCAGGGCCTCATCGACAACGGTGCGCTCGGCAGCCAGCTCCATCACCTGAGGCAGATAGCCTACAGTAGTGCCTCGCGGCGAGGCCACGACGCCTTCTGTTGGGCGCTGCTCGCCAGCTATCACTTTCAGGAGCGTTGATTTGCCAGCACCGTTCTTGCCCGTGAGGGCAATGCGGTCGCGGTCGTTCACGACAAAACTGACGTCGGTGAACAGGGGCTTGGCGCTGAATTCTATAGAGAGATGTTCTACTGAAATCATCCTTTTTATTCCTATTTTCGGCTGCAAAGGTACTCTTTCGCGCGCACATACGCAAATAAACAAGGTGAAAAGGTCAAAAAAAGGGAAGCTTACACGTCCCTGCATGACGGCTCTTGGCTAGCGTCAGCAAAGAGAACAAAAAAATGCGCCCAAGCAAATCGACCGACACGGTTAGGTGCATCGGTCAATTCTCTTAGGCGCATCGACTAATTCTCTTAGGCGCATCGGTCAATTCTCTTAGGTGCATAAAAAAAGAGGGCCAGAAGCCCCCGAATATACGCTTAGGCAAGACGTCAGTCGGTGATGAACGCCGAACGTGCTTTCTGCAGGAGGTCCGAAGCAAAAATAAAGTCGGTGAGGGCTTTATTGTCGGACTTTGCCACCTGCGTCTTATCGCCCACCCATTCGGGCAACCCTTCCTTGATGAAGATGATGCTGTCGCCTATACCCATGACGGAATTCATGTCGTGGGTATTCATGATGGTGGTCATGCCATATTCAACGGTGATATCATGAATCAGAGCATCGATGACGAGGGAGGTCTTCGGGTCGAGACCGCTGTTGGGTTCATCGCAGAAGAGGTATTTGGGATTGAGGGCAATGGCACGCGCTATGGCGACGCGCTTCTGCATGCCGCCCGAAATCTCGCCAGGATATTTCTTCTCGGCATCAGAGAGGTTGACGCGATCGAGGCACTGGCGAGCCCTTTCCTTCCGTTCGCGAAGAGTCATCGTGGAAAACATGTCGAGAGGGAACATGACGTTCTCGAGCACCGACATGGAATCAAACAGGGCTGCCGACTGGAAAATCATGCCCATCTCGCGACGCAAGGCCGTGCGCTCCCGTTTGTTCATCTGCACGAAATCGCGCCCGTCGTAAAGGATTTGCCCCGACGTAGGCTCCAGCAGACCTACGAGACACTTCATGAGCACCGTCTTTCCCGAGCCCGACTGACCAATGATAAGATTGGTCTGCCCCTCGGCAAACGTAGCGTTGATGTTTTTTAGTACGTCCTTGTCTTCGAACGACTTATAGAGCGATCGGACTTCTATCATGAGAGAATCTGGGTTAGGAAGATGTCAGCAAAAAGAATGAGCATGGAACAATGGACGACGCTGTCGGTAGACGCCTTACCTACCTCTACGGATCCGCCTTCGACGGTGTAGCCATAGAAGGCCGACACGGAAGCGATGATGAAAGCAAAGAAAAAGCTCTTGATGATGCTCATCCATACGAACCACTCGTTGAACGAGTGCTGCAAGCCATAGGTGAGGTCGTCGGGCGTGAGGATGCCCGCGAAGCTGATGGCATAGGCCCCGGCAAAACCGGCCACCATGGAAAAGGTGACAAGCACCGGAATCATCGTCAGCATGGCCGCAATCTTAGGCAGGATGAGGAACGAGGCCGAGTTGACACCCATAATATCCAAGGCATCAATCTGTTGAGTGACACGCATCGTGCCTATCTCCGACGCGATGTTCGAGCCCACCTTGCCGGCAAGAATCAGACACATGATAGACGACGAGAACTCGAGCAGCAGGATTTCACGCGTGGTGTAGCCCGTAGTGAAACGGGGCATCCACGGGCTCTGGATATTCACCTTCATTTGGATACATATCACGGCGCCGATGAAAAAGGAAATCATCAGCACAATGCCTATGCTGTCTACGCCGAGCTGTTGCATCTCTTTGACGTATTGTTTCCAGTACATACGCAACCGTTCGGGCCGCGAAAACACTTTAGCCATCAACTGAAGATAACGGCCAAAAGTAGCAAGGGGTTGGAGTAAAGCTTTCATAATTTGGCCACAAAATTAGTCAAAAAAGACTAAAAGAGGGGCATCGCAATGCAGTTTTTTCAAGAAAAGCAGTCGAATTCAACAAATATTATGTAATTTTGCGCACTCTTAGCGTGCCTATGACCGAAAACAATACAACATATACCCCTACACATCATGACGTAGACCCTACGTCGCCTGCCTATCTGGCCCCCCACCAGACGGAGCCGCTGCGCCTGTGCGCAGAGCATCTGAAAAAGATCTATGGCAAGCGCACCGTAGCCGACGACGTCAATTTCCATGTCGACCAGGGCGAAATCGTAGGACTGCTGGGCCCTAACGGCGCCGGCAAGACAACATCGTTCTACATGACCACGGGGTTAGTCATTCCCAACGAGGGCCGTGTGTTCATCGGCGAAGAAGAAGTGACAGACCTGCCCGTGTACAAACGCGCGAAGAAAGGAATAGGATATCTGGCACAAGAAGCCTCTGTATTCCGCAAGATGAGCGTCGAAGACAACATCGCCAGCGTGCTTGAGCTGCGAAAAGACTGCACCGAGGAATACAAACGCGAGAAGCTGGAAATGCTCATCCACGAGTTCCGACTGGAGCACGTGCGCAAAAACCTGGGCGACCGCCTCAGCGGTGGCGAGCGACGACGCACGGAGATAGCCCGGTGCCTGGCCATCGACCCGAAATTCGTCATGCTCGACGAACCTTTCGCCGGCGTAGACCCTATCGCCGTGGAGGACATTCAGCTCATCGTGTGGAAGCTTAAGCGCATGAACATCGGCGTACTCATCACCGACCACAACGTCGAAGAGACGCTCTGCATCACCGACCGCGCCTACATGCTCTTCGAAGGCCACATCCTCTTCAAAGGCAAGCCCGAAGAACTGGCCGAGAACCCCATCGTGCGCAGCCGTTATCTCACCAACAGCTTCGTGCTTCGCCCGAAGGACTTCGAAACCATGGAGCGCGAAAGAATTGAGAAAGAGGAGCTCGAGAAGCAGAAGATGCAGGCCCAAGACCCCGACAACGAGCAACAAGCGGCCGACAACGAGCCGTACACGAATGACGAAACACAAGAAAACGAAAAAGAAACAAATATCATAAACTCTGAATCATGAACATTCAATTCAACAAAACATCAGACGTAGCCGCCGAGCTGACCATCAGCTTCGAGAAGGCCGACTATCAGGAGCGCGTAGAGAAAGCGCTCAAGGACTACAGAAAGAAAGCCGCACTGCCTGGCTTCCGCCCCGGACAGGTGCCCACGAGCTTGCTGCGCAAACGTTTCGGCAGCGAGATCACAGCCGAGGAAGTGCAGAAACTGCTCTCCGAAAAACTTTACGGATACCTGCGTGAAGAAAAGGTAGACATGCTCGGCGAGCCCCTCGCAAGCGAGAAGCAGCAGCCCATCGACTTCGAAGCAGAGCAGCTCGACTTCATGTTCGACATCGCTCTCGCTCCACAGTTCGACGCCAAACTGACCGACAAAGACAAGGTGCCCTTCTACCACATCGACATCACCGACGAGATGGTGGACGGACAAGTGAAAGCCTACACCCAACGCGGAGGCCACTACGACAAGGTTGACAGCTACGCCGACGGCGACATGGTCAAAGGTCACATTGCCGAACTCGACCAGGATGGCAACATCCTCGAAGGAGGCATCCAAAAAGAGGACGCCGTGCTGCTGCCCTCTTACTTCAAGAACGACGACCAGAAACGCAAATTCGAGGGCGTGAAAGTGAACACCGTCATCACCCTCAACCCTGCCGAAGCTTATGAGAACAGCGCCATCGAACTCTCATCGCTCCTTGGCATCAAGAAGGAGGAGGCAGAGAACGTTCGCAGCAATTTCAGCTTCCAAATCAACGAGATCACTCGCTACATGCCCGCCGAACTCGACCAAGCCCTCTTCGATCAGGTGTTTGGCGAAGGCAACGTCAAGAGCGAAGAAGAATTCCGTGCCCGCGTGAAAACCCAGCTCGAGGAGCAGTTTGCCCGCGACAGCCAGTTCCGCTTCCTCATCGACATCCGTGCTTATCTTGAAAAACGCATTGGAGAGCTCCAGTGGCCAGACGAGCTGCTCAAACGCATCATGCGCGCAAACAACCCCGACAAGGACGAGAAATACGTCGAGGACAACTACGCCGGCAGCATCAAGGAGCTGGAGTGGCACCTCATCAAGGAGCAGCTGGCCGACCAGACAGGCATCAAAGTGGAGCAGGACGACGTGCTCGAAAGCGCCAAGGAGCAAACACGCATGCAGTTTGCACAGTACGGCATGGCCAATGTTCCCGAGGAGCTCATCACCAACTACGCCAACGAACAGCTGAAAAAACGCGAGCAAGTGGACGCACTCGTAGCACGCACCGTCGAACGTAAGCTGGGAGAAGCTCTCAAGAGCGTTGTCAAGCTGCAAGAGAAGACAATCTCTATCGAAGACTTCAACAAACTCTTTGAACAGAAGTAAATGCAACACAACGAATTCCGCAAATACGCAACAGGCCATCTCGGCCTCAACGGACAGGTTCTGGACGACTACATCAGCGTCCAGAACCAATATCTTAACCCCTACATCCTTGAGGAACGTCAGCTGAACGTCACGCAGATGGACGTGTTCTCGCGACTGATGATGGACCGCATCATCTTCCTCGGCACGCAGATCGACGACTATACAGCCAACACACTGCAGGCCCAACTGCTCTTCCTCGACAGCTCTGACCCTGGCAAGGACATCAGCATCTATCTGAACTCGCCCGGCGGAAGCGTATCAGCCGGCCTCGGCATCTATGACACGATGCAGTTCATCACTTCCGACGTAGCTACAATCTGCACCGGCATGGCAGCCTCGATGGCCGCCGTTCTCCTCGTTGCAGGCAAAGAAGGCAAACGCTCTGCCCTACCCCACAGCCGAGTGATGATTCACCAACCACTCGGAGGCGTGCAAGGACAAGCCAGCGACATCGAGATCGAAGCCCGCGAGATTCAGAAGCTCAAGAAAGAGCTCTATCAGATCATAGCCGACCACAGCCATACGCCCTACGACAAAGTTTGGGCCGACAGCGACCGAAACTACTGGATGACGGCAAAAGAAGCGCTCGACTATGGCATGATAGACCATGTACTGAGCCGTAAGGAATAAGAACAATATACATTTTAAATGGCTAAGAAAAACAATATACAGCACTGCTCCTTCTGCGGACGTAGCTCCGCAGAAGTGGCCTTGCTCATCAATGGCATCAACGGGTGCATCTGCAACGAATGTGCAGAGCAGGCTTACCATATAGTCGAAGAACAGGACATGATACGCCGTGGAAGCGACAAGCTGGAAGCACAACAAGCAGGAACAGCTTTGGCTCACTTCGACTGGAGCCACCTGCCCAAGCCCGTTCAAATAAAAGAACACCTCGACGAATATGTCATAGGGCAGGACGATGCCAAACGGTTCCTGAGCGTAGCTGTATACAACCACTACAAACGGCTTGGACAGGAAGTGAGCGACGACGGAGTGGAAATAGAAAAAAGCAATGTCATCATGGTAGGCCCCACTGGTACGGGCAAGACGTTGCTCGCACGTACCATAGCAAAACTGCTGGACGTACCCTTCACTATTGTCGATGCCACCGTCTTCACCGAGGCCGGATATGTAGGCGAAGACGTAGAAAGCATTCTCTCGCGCCTGCTGCAAGTGGCCGATTTCAACCTCGAAGCAGCCCAGCGAGGCATTGTCTTCGTTGATGAAATAGACAAGATAGCACGCAAAGCCGACAACCCGAGCATCACGCGCGACGTATCGGGCGAAGGCGTGCAGCAAGGACTCCTGAAGATGCTCGAAGGCACCATCGTGAACGTGCCGCCTAAGGGAGGACGCAAACATCCCGACCAAGACTACATCCATGTGGACACACGCAACATCCTCTTCATTTGCGGAGGAGCTTTCGACGGTATCGAGCGCAAGATAGCACAGAGACTGAACACTCATGTGGTGGGCTACAATTCGGTGCAAAACGTCAGCCGAATCGACCGCGACAACCTCATGAAGTATATCTCGCCGCAAGACCTGAAATCTTTTGGCCTGATTCCTGAAATTATCGGACGCCTGCCAGTGCTCACTTATTTAAACCAGCTCGACAGAAAAGCGTTAAGAGATATTCTCACAGAACCTAAGAATTCCATCATCCGACAGCAACAAAAATTATTTATGATGGATGGCATCAAGCTCACTTTCGACGAGGACGCACTCGAATTTATCGTAGATAAAGCCTTAGAATACAAGCTGGGAGCCCGAGGACTGCGAAGCATCATTGAAGCAGTGATGATGACGCCTCAATTTGAAATGCCATCATCAGGGAAAAAAGATTTCAGGGTTACGCTTGAATACACACGGTCGCAACTCGAGAAAGCTAATCTTGCGCCAGAATAGACCTCTGAGGATATTTTTTTTGAAAAAAGTCTTTAAAAAGTTGGTCAGTTGGCAATTTTGTTTATATCTTTGTAACCACATTGCCAAGCCAATTATGAATAAACGCAAGGATTTAACTGAATATCTAAAGCATTATTTTGGCTTCGACACCTTTAAAGGAGATCAAGAAGCCATCATTAATAACCTGCTCGAAGGTAACGACACTTTCGTGCTGATGCCTACGGGCGGGGGTAAATCGCTGTGCTATCAATTGCCGGCTCTACTGATGGATGGCACGGCAATTGTTATTTCTCCGCTTATCGCCCTGATGAAGAATCAGGTGGATGCTATTCGTCAAGTGAGTTCTGACGACGCCATAGCTCATTTCATGAATTCATCACTCAATCGTGCAGCTCTCGACCAAGTGAAAAACGACGTGCTTGCCGGAAGGACTAAGCTTCTTTACGTAGCACCGGAATCGCTGACGAAAGAGGAAAATGCCGATTTTCTCAAGCAAGTAAAGATTTCCTTCTATGCCGTAGACGAAGCCCACTGTATCTCAGAGTGGGGTCACGATTTCCGCCCTGAGTATCGGCGCATAAGGCCTGTCGTCAACGAGATAGGCGTTGCACCGGTAATAGCGCTCACAGCCACTGCCACCGACAAGGTGCGCGACGATATCAAGAAGAACCTGGGCATGCCGAACGCTACGGAATTCAGAAGCTCGTTCAATAGACCTAACCTTTATTACGAAGTCAGGCCAAAGAACCAGGACATAGACAAGGAAATCGTCAAGTTCATCAAACAGAATCCTGGAAAGAGCGGAATCATCTACTGCCTCTCTCGGCGCAAAGTCGAAGAGCTGGCGGAAATACTGCGCGCCAATGACATCAACGCCAGAGCCTATCATGCTGGTATGGACACCCCCACGCGCACGCAGACCCAGGACGACTTCATCATGGAAAAGATAGACGTCATCGTGGCTACCATCGCATTCGGCATGGGTATAGACAAGCCAGATGTACGTTTCGTCATTCACTACGATATCCCAAAGAGCCTGGAAGGCTATTATCAGGAAACCGGACGAGCAGGACGCGACGGAGGAGAAGGCAAATGTATCACCTTCTACACTTCACGCGACATAAAGAAGCTGGAGAAATTCATGGAAGGGAAGCCCGTAGCAGAGCAGGACATTGGCCGACAACTGCTACAGGAAACGGCAGCCTACGCTGAGACATCGGTTTGCCGGCGCCGTGTGCTCCTCCACTACTTCGGCGAAAACTACGATCAAGACAATTGCCACAATTGCGACAACTGTCTGCATCCAAAACAGCGAATCGATGCCACTCAGGATCTCGTAACGATGCTTACCGTCGTGCGCGAGATAAAACAGAATTTCAAGGCACCACACATCATCAATGTGCTCATTGGCAACCCGACAGAAGAAGTGCTCGCTCATGGTCACGACGACTTGGAATGCTACTCTTCGGGCGATACTCAGGATGCCCGCCACTGGAATGCTGTCATCAGGCAGGCTCTGCTCAACGGGTATATCTATAAGGAAGTTGAGAACTACGGCCTCATCAAACTTACGCCGGCAGGAACAAAATTCATTAAATCGCCCAAACCTTTCTATATCAGCGAAGACAATGACTTCGACACCGATTTTGTTGAAAGCGAAGGCTCTACGAGTGTGCTCGACCCAGAATTGTTGGCACAGCTGAAGGACTTGCGCAAACGTATGGCACGAGAGAAGGACATTCCACCATACGTCATCTTCCAAGACCCTTCACTCGAAGCCATGGCTACCATGTATCCTATTACAATAGAAGAGTTGAAAAACATTCCAGGTGTAGGTGAAGGTAAGGCCAAACGCTACGGCGAAGAGTTCTGTAAGCTGATTGCCAAACACTGCGAATACTACGGCATAGACCGACCAGAGGACCTGCGTGTGAGGACTGTGGCGAACAAGAGCAAGAACAAAGTCAGAATCATTCAAAGCGTCGACCGGAAAGTGGACCTTGAAGTGCTGGCAAACTCTATGGGCCTCGATTTTGAAGAATTCCTTGACGAGTTAGATGCCATCGTCGATAGCGGCACGAAGTTAGACATAAGATATTACCTCGAAGCCACGATGGACGCCGACCAGATTGACGATATTTTCGAGTATTTCCGTGAGAGCGAGACCGACGACATCGACGATGCGCTGGACGAACTGGAAGAAGACTATACAGAAGACCAAATCCGTCTCGTGCGTATTCAGTTCATCTCAGAGCTGGGCAACTAAAAGCGTACAAGATGACAGCCGACGTCGAGCTACTAAGCATAAAAAAAAGGCCGAATCCAGACGATGGATTCGGCCTTTTCTGTTATTTTTATTATACTAATTAACTATCACTTTCTTGTTGCCAACTAAATTGAAGACCTACGCAATTGAACCTGACGCTGACCTGCAACAAAATAGATGACATAGCCCGGGAAGGCTTCTATCGCTCCTTGAAGATTGGGAAGAGCTTTGTCCTCGGGCACATCATCGATGCCCTTGTCTGTCGCTACGACGCCATCACAGCCACCCCTCATTCAGCTCCACACACACCAGCCGCTCCCCACGTCCCGCTACCCTCCATCCACTCCGACTATATTGCCGCCCTCTATCGCCGCACCGGCCTGCACTCCTACCGCGATGCCTCAGGCCCCATCCGAGCCGAGATAGCCAACGTCGAACCCACCGGCCACCTCGTCCTTCGCAACGAAGCCAGCCACCTACGCCGCTATGCCTTCAAGGAGGTGGTATATCTGGTGGATGCATAACGGCAGGGATAAGCAAATGCACAAAAATAGTTTATTCAATAAATTAATGAAGATTGATGTTTGGATTGATGCCGATTGACGTCTAAATCAAAATCAGCCAATTGTTTATGTTTGACGTCCGCTCGGCCAAAGGACGCTTGACACTTCAAGAATCTATTCAAATATTATTGCTCGACTACTTATATAAAACTAATTGTGTGCATCTGCTTACTGCATTAACATACAGGTCACATCGGCCAGTAGCCACAGCCTCAACGGCCTGTTTCTTGGCGAAAAAAGGAAGAGCGGGAATGCGGAGCCGAGGATGTCGGCACAGCTTCCCGCTACAGTTTAGCATACTCGGCATTAGACCGCTGCAAATCATCATTCCATGATCACCTTTCGACATTCACGAAGGTGCCTCATGGAATGAATTTATCATGGACTCTAGACTATTTGCTTCCTAAAGAACTTACACGGTCTTCCAGATTTTTAATGTGCTCCAAGAGTGACTTGTAATTTTCATCAATTTTTTCTAGTGCCTCCCACATTGTCAATGGCTCATTGACCCATTGACCAGCTGATGAATCCCAGACACCTTCCGTGTAAGGTTCACTGGTCTCAGGGTTGATTATTTGTGCATCGCCAGGGATAAGCTTCCTAAAATTTTCAATGAGTTGCATGACATGCTTAATTGTAGCATATTGAGACAAGTCAACATTTGCGCCATCCTGGGCAACCGCCCGATATGTGGTTTTCTCTCCGTTTCTATACCAGTAGCCATCATCGCCAATGGTCCACATGTCAGCATCCCTACCATCTGCACCATTCGCACCAATCCTACCAAGTGCATAATGATTTGTCTTCTCGCCATTGATATACCAGTATCCATCCTCGCCGATGGTGGGGACAGCGGCACTGCCGCCTGCTGAAATCGCATTAAGTTCTTTTTGGAGACGGGCGATTTCATTTTCGAGTACAGCTCGGTATTCCTGCATGCGCATGGCGATTTCATCACCTTGTGCCTGTATCGCCCTGACACGAGCTTCCGTCTTGGTCTGCCGCTCCACGAGGGTGTTGATGTCCTCGCCGGTCATCACCAGTTCGCCGTCGTTGAAGCTGATGTTCTTGACATCGTTCGGCCCGATGGTAATCTTAGTGCCGTTGGCCATCTCAATGACCATATTGTAAGTGTTGTTCTGGGCATTGCCGCTCAGCGCGAATGCCATAAGCGCGACAAGCGCCATCAAAAGATTCTTTTTCATTGTAATATGTGTATTTAGTTAAGTAACTGATATTAATTGGTATGATTTCTCTCTACAACGAATGATACTAATTATACGAATTCTCTTCACCATCCCACAGATGGAAGAAATTCGTTTAATTTGAATAATTCGTTGTTATATATAAAACTAATGGTGTGCGTCTACTTATTAATGACTTTGATGGATAATTGGTCCGCACGGACAATATAGACGCCCTTCGGCAGTCCGTGCATATCAACGACAGCTGTGCCGTCGGCTTGGGCGGTCGAGGTGCGCACTTGCTCACCCTTGGCATTGAAGAGTGCGACGTGGGTGCCGGCCTGCAGGTGGTTGAAAGCCATCATGCCCTGTTTATGCTGGGCGTTCACCTTGACGTCCCTGATGGACGTGGGCACTTCTTCCGTGAAGGTGTAGCCCGCAATCTCGGCGACAGGCACCTCCACCTGCTTCTCAGCCGTCGTGATGACAAGCTGGTCGTTGGCGTAGGTGATGACAGGATGCTCTGCAAGCGGTACTGCCACTGTCTGCGTAGGTGTCTTGATGATGATGTACTGCACATCGTCCGATGCCCTTGTCTGCCGGGGAATGACTATCGACAGCAACAGGGCTACAAGAAACAGTAACTTTCTTCTCATAGGTCACTAAACATTCACTCACAGCCCCACGAGTGCTTTGAATTTATTATGAAGCGTGGAGCTGATGCCACATCTTCTGATTGGAGGTCGTGAGAATTACCTAAATGTATAAGATGCAGAAACCAGTCCACGCTACACGCGCGAACCGCTATTGCTGTACTTGTACATTTTAGAAATTTCTCACGTTTCCAATCACAAGACGAGCATAACGCTTCGTTATTTCAATATGTCCGCGTTTCAACTGAAACACGTGCAAAAATACACATAATAATTTAAGTTACAGCATTATTTTCCTTTTTTTTCTACTATCCGCGTACAGTAATAAAAAAAAGGCCGAATCCAGACGATGGATTCGGCCTTTTTTTTCTTTAAAGCTTTATTACTTCACAACGACCTTACGACCGTCGACGACATTTACGCCTCGTTGCAAGTGGTCTGTGCGCTGACCAGCGACGTTGTAGATACGAATCGAAGATGACTCATCGACAACTCGCGAGGCACTGATGCCGTCAGGCTCAGGCTCGGGAAGCTGACCGCCCAAGCCTACGTACCAGTCGAGAATCTGTTCGCGGGTGATTGTAACGAAATTGATGGCATAGCCATTGCCTGCGCTGTACGACTCATCCTCATAAAGAATAGCTACACTGCCGTCGGGAAGGGTTATCATCGTAGAATAGCATGAGCCATTGGGCTGGATGTTATAGACGTCCTGCCACTTCTTGCCGCCATTGAGGCTCATAGACAGCTGGAGACTCTCACGTCCGCTGGTGTTGATGAATGAATGTAGCATGATGTCGGGCGTAGTGTCGGACTGGCGGCTATAATAGATGATATCGCCATTGCAGGCGTTGCCCCAAATGTCTGAGGTGCGATATTGCGTGCCCCAATTAAAGGTCACCGTGCCATCAACGTTCTTGGTATAAGTAGCGGTGTTGAAGCCACGATTGCCACTCTGGCGCACCGAAAGGAGCAGAGAACCATCGTTCATCTGTTCAAGCTTAGACTCGTCGCCTCCCGAGTAAGCCAAAGCGTTGCTCATACGCCACGTCTCGCCACGGTCGGTGGAATACAGGACATAGATGAGATTTGGACCGGAGCTACCCTTCGCGCGACAGTTGGTAGTATACATGATTACGCCATCAGTAGTCGTAAGGCCCTTGCCCGAGGTGCAGAAGATGTTAGACATACTGAGAGAACCGTCGGAGCTGTTCTCATCGTAGAACAGGTTTGTGTCGAAGAGGTTGGGTACGAGCGTCCATGAACGGCCGTTGTCGACGCTCTTGGCCAGACCGGCATACTTCATACCGTCGGTGGCATTAGAGCCCCACATCTTATTGCCTGCAGCCATGATGCAGACGAGGTCGCCATTGGAGGCACGAGCCAGCCCGGCATCGCCATAGCCGAAGTAAGCAGCCGTGCGTCCATCGCCAACAGCTACGGTGGCATAGTCCTGCCACGTTACGCCACCATCTTCACTACGCTTCGAGACTACGTCAATCTTATGGTTGCCGAGGTCTGAGTTGCTATTGTAACGCTTGTCGGAGGCCACTACGATATTGCCGTTGGCATCTAAGACCATTGCCGGTATGCGATAGAAGCGGCAGTCATCGGTGGTGGGAGCAAACACGAAGTTCTGCTTTTCGAAGACCTTCAGGCCCTGGCGCGAGGGATTACCGATGCTGGCGACATCGAGTTCAACGTCGGCCGTCGAGAAATAGGATATCGTAGTGAGAGCGGCATCGAGGATGGCACCCAGCTCGGCATCATCCTTAACCGTGGCACAGAGCCAGAGACGATGGCTACCAGCAGCAAGGCCCTCGACGGTAACACTGGTCTGCTCTCCAATCTCAGCTGTCTGTCCGATTGGCGCATCGGGAATATTAGCGATGAATTCGGCATTTTTTGCCTCGTAGATGCTCAATGCAGAGATGTTTTCAGCCGTCTTAGCATCAAGAGCGAAGTGGAACGTAGCAGTCTGAAGGGCTTTCGAGGGTGCAATGTCGATGCGCAGCAAGAGGGCATGCTCGTTGCCACGACCAGTGGTCTGATAGCCTTGCGTCACCGTAATATCCCCTAAGAAAAGAGCCACTTCTTCACCTATATCTTCAAATTCTACGGGATAGAAGGCCCAGTCGTTGTTGCCACCCGTAGCCGTGGGAGCGCTGGAGCCCCACCCTACTACAGTCGCCTTGCCGTTGCGGAGATCGTTGGCATCAAGAATAATGCCAGTCAAAGGCGTCTGAAGGTAGAAATGGCCATCGGTGCCAGCAATCTTTTCTACTATGACGGGCACCGAAGCGTCTGCAACGACAGGCACGGCAGCAGCCTGACTGAAGGCTCCGAAATAGTTACCAAAGCCGTTCTGAATGTAATAATGACCTTCACCAGCATCTGAGAGTCGGACAAGGTAAGGGGCAGCCGAGACGGCCGTTCCTGAAGGGACATCGGCACTGTTATAGAGCGTATGCGAAGCCTCATCCTCATAAAGGTAGCCGTGAGGATAACGACCATCGGTGTAGCCGCGGTCGAACATTACATACCATGTATCGGTTGACAGGTCAGCGGCAGGCTCTTCAGCCAGAGTTATCATTTTACCAGCCAGTTCAGGTAAAGCTTCTGTAGAGAGCGGAGCCTCGACCTCGAAAATCTTGACGCGCTGAGCCACACTGGCACCACTGGACCAAGCCACTAACTTCTGTGACATTCTATCGAAGTACCATTCTGTACCATCAGCATCGGGAGCTGAAGGGTGGGCCGTGCCGTTTGATAGATTAAGCGTCCAACTCCCAGCTTCTATCTCTATGGCCGGTGCCAACTCCTGCTGTCCGACGGGAATACCTAAGAACTTGCCTGTAGCCTGATTCTTCAGCTTCCACGTGCCGTCGCCATTGCTATAGAAATAATAGACCGATGCGGTGGTTGGGCTATTGCCAGCATTAGGGATTGAATAATAGGTGCCGGCATCCGTGATATAAGGATTGCCCGAAGCTGTCGACTGAACAACGTACTTGCCGCCATCTACAATTGACGACTCTTTGATAATCTGTGCTCCAATTCCTACAGAAGACTGAGCCGAGATGAACTGCCATGATGCTGACAGCGTAAGTGTGAATACTAATGTTCCGAAAAACTTCTTCATATCAATGAATGTGTTTATACATAATACATCTGTTGTCAAGAATGACATTCCTCTTTTTACTTAATGAGGACTTTACGACCACCTATAATATAGATACCTTTTCCAACCTTAGTTACACGTTGTCCACTCAAATTATAGATGACATCAGTAGCCCTATCTTGTTGAATCAGGTCGATGTTGTCGACTGGTGCGAAAGTAAAGCTGAAACCTTTAATGCCAGCTCCAGCGACAGAGGTATCAAGATAAGCCTTGTTGGCGCCAAGGGTAATGGTTCCGCCAGAGAACTTATAGAACCCTATTTCCCCATTAAGTCTGCCAAGGGAGTAATGGGGTGTTGCATCGCTAAGGTCGAGACTCATACTATTGAGCGTTCCCTTCAACAAATTATCTTCTGCGTCTACGACTTTGGATAGACCGCTCGTGACATTAAAGATTTTGCTTGTATCCTTTTTATCGTTGACAAGCACGACTGCGGTATAGGCCGGGATGTCGTGGCCGTTGTTACCCACTTCCGTGAGTTGGGCATAATCGCCATTCACGGTCGTGATGTAGTAAGCCTTCGTGTCCTCATCGGTCTGGACGTCGCAGTCGAAATAGAACGTTGCGTAAGAGTTTTCGCCAACGACATTGAGCGTTATCGGTACCACACGCTCAAGTGCCCAAGCGGATCCATCTGCGGTGCCAGCTGAGTAGTTCCAAGTCACTACTCCCGTTTGGCTTGCATTGATATTCATATAAGAATAACCATCATAAGAAGCGAATGTGCCAACCTTTATTCTGTAGAAGGGTACGGTGCCTGTTTTGCTGTCATACGAGATAGCGCATGCTTGAGCATTATTGACATCGGTTGTTGTTGTGACTTGCTGACTGTAGCTTGTACGTGTATTATCGAAATAGTAAGGTGTGCCGCCAATGGCATGTGAGATGCGCCATGTGAAGTCTTCCTGTTCTTCAAGGAAGAAAGGTACAGCACTTTCGGTAGTATTTTGCACAGCACCACTTGCATTCATCGTGATATACTTATCTGTCAAGCCTGTGCCAACACAACGGATGCGGTAATAGCCGCTCTCAACGATGCAGTCGAGGTCTGCTTCTTCCACAACGAAATTACAACCATAGTCGGTAGTGACAGAATTTGCAGACCAAAGAGTGAGTTGCTCTGAGATGCAACTATTGAGAGCACTCTCGTCTGTACCTGGAATTACGAATCCGAAGAGTTCACTTCCATAAGTACTACCATAGTAGTCACCAGAACGTCCCGTCACACCTCGGCGTATGATGAACTTCGTAGGTGTAGTGGAGAGGTTCTTGGGAGACAGACCGAGTGACTGATTATTATATGGATGTACTTCAATGCCTGTGAACGGGTCGCCTTTGAAAATCCACAAGCTACGCGCTGAAACGGCTTGCTTCGTTCTGCTATTCTGAACAGGTGAAGAGCCATCTGTGCTGACAAAAGGCGCATAAGCGTAATAGCCGTAACGAGCCGATTTGAAATAGTAAGCATGTAGGTCATTATCACCTGTCGTTAATTCAAACGGACCGACCCAACTATAGGGAACATCTATGCTCCGGCTGGTAGTGGCAGAGAAGGATGCAAGAGCAGGATAGCTAATGAAGCGGTCCTGTAATGCTACGAGTTCGTCGGGATATGCGTCGACGGTGGAGTTGAGAGCATAGTCCTTGTCAACCGTATAAACAACATTGTCGTCGCTATCCACCACATTCCACGTAATGGTTGCCGTAGAAACAACCTCGTCTATTGCAACGGCTTGTATGGCAGCACCACCATCACTTGTGCCATTGGCAGACCAATACTTAAGACCTTGGTTGTTGGTTGTACCTCCATATTGGTTCCAATAGACTCCATTTGCACCTGAGGGGCTAATGCTGAAAGGATTGGAGTAACCAGTCTGCATGCAGCTCGTGATAATCCAGCGTGTAGCATCACTGCCAAATGTAGGATAGGACGAACCATTTGTCGCCGTTCCATTGGTGGCGGACAAATACTGAGACCCCTTGGCATTGTTGCGAATCATGAAGCCATTGAACGGATCGCCAAAGAACATCCAGCGATAGGGATTGCTTGTGTCTACCGTGGAAACGCAGTCCAGTGCCCCATTACTCATGGTATTCGAGGTGATGTAGAGCGCATTGCGGATTTTTAGCTGATAGTGATACTCCTGTTCCGCTGTGGATATTTGGAATGGTCCCGTCCACGTATAGCCGATGTGCTTCACATTCTCGCCTGCAGCAACGGTGAACGCCCCCGGGAAGACATCAAGTGTTACGAAGCGCTCGGAGGCCATGGTTGTCAGTTCGGAAGGATAAGCTGAAACCGTGGTGCCTGCGGTTGCATCAACCGCCAGATTATAAATAGGAATATCATTCTCGTCAACAATGACCCATTTGACGACTGATGACTGCGAGTCGGCTGCTTTCGTGACACGGAAAAGGCTTCCTTCAGCGTTCTGGGCATCTTCGTCGTTTGTAATCCAATAGTTCACGCCTCCTCTTCCTTCAAAATCGTTCAGGAAGCAGGGAGCCGCCTCACCTTGAAGATTCTTTCCCCCTTCTTTATTCTTCAGAGAAAAGCCTGTGCCCGCGGAATTGGTGCAGACGACCCAACGCGAAACTTCACCCGTTCTCAGAACAGGGAATACCCCTGCAAACCGACTTCGGTCTGGAACAGAAAGGCCGCTGTAGTCCTGCAATGCGTAGTCCTCACCACGATTCTTGTTAACGATTTTGAAGCCTTCATACTGGTTGCCTATGAAAGCCCAGTAATAGTTGTCATCATTGGCGTCGTAACTGTCCTTGAGGGAATAGCCATTATAGCCATGGGCACCATTAAGACCATATATCTGCTCGCCTGCGGTGACCCACTTGGTATTCTTTAAACCAAGGTAGTACCACGTGGCCGAACCGTAAGTCTTGGCCCAAGCGAAAGGAGCATCGTCGGACGGTTCTGCCGTAATGGTCCAAGTGGCATTCTCAGCGGTGGGCATCGAGGGAATGGTGTACTTCGTATAGTCACGACGTGCGTATTCAGGTAGACCGTTGATGGCAGGCGAGAAGAAAGCATTTTCTTTCGTATAAAGGATGCTGCCATCGGTATCCACTATTTTCAGTGTTCCCTTCACGCCGCTCGGCACCGTGAAGTAACCAGAGTAAAGCGTCAAGCCAGGATAGTCGCTGTCCGTGAACTTGGCGCGGACCTGCGACTGGGCTTTCACAAACCCATAGTAGTCGTGGTCGCTGTCGATGGTGTAGTCGTTGCCATCTACACTGGATACAGCCTGCGTCAACGCCGTACCATTGCCATTCTCGAAGCCTATGGTGACGCGTTTATTGTCGTTGCCGTCCTTACGGGCATCCGCCAAATCGATGGTGTAGTCAGCATCGGTACGCGAAGAGAAGTCGGGCAACAGCGACTGCAAGGGAAGGGTGTAGTCACCGTATGCCTCCTGCATCTGATCGGTAATGTCATAGACGCCATCGTTGCCAGTGTATATCATGCGCGCAGGTTTGTTCTCGGCGCTGGGAAAGGAGCGGAAGGTAAGATGGTTACCAGACACGTCGAGGTCGGTGGTATTAGTCATCTCACTCAAGCTAAGCTGTGCGAGTTGGTTGCTGGCCACGTCGAACACCTGCAAGTTCTCGCCATAGCCCGAGACGCTAGTCAGACCACTACCTTGTGCCGAAAGCGTGGTCAGGCTTGTAGGCAAGACAAGGGAAGACAAGGTAATGTTGTTCTCGCAGCGCAGGATGTCCAAACTAACCTGTGAGGAAAGGTCAAGCGCAGTGAAACTATTGCCCGAAATGTCGAGCGAGTAGAGGCCCGTGCCCGTAAAGGCAAGGCTGCTGAGGCTGCAATTGGCCACGTTGAGGCTTTGCAGATTGGGACATTTGTCCACCGTAATCGCGTTGGCAACAGCCGCATTTGTATTGGCCACGTTGACATCCATCAGTGCCGTCATGGTACCGAGGGTGAGGGTTGTCTGGTTTGTGCAGCCTCTCAGTACAAGAGAAGTCAGGGTGCTGGCTGCACCAGAGATGTTGACAGTTGCGATTTGATCCTGTCCGGACGTAATCTCCAAGTATGAAAGGTCATCGTTCGGAAAAGAGAGCGTTAGTGTATAGGCACCATCATAAGCTGAATTGCCATTCAAAGACCCGACCACAGTCCAATAGTTATCATCGCTGGTGACCGTTGAGAAAGTTTGATTGCCACTGCTTAGTGCTATAGCATAGCGCGTATTGCTCAGCTTATAGGTTGAGGCACTACTTACCTTGTTGATGCGGAAGCCAATGGTAGAATTGGTTTTCGTCGTTGTCAACGTAACAGTCTGAGTAGCCCATATCTTCATAAAACCTGTGAGGGCAAGAATGATGAGTGCAAATATCTTTTTCATAATTGTTTCCTCCCGGTTTTAGTCGTTGTTAATCGTTGAAGGCATCGACCAGCTGGGATTCGCCACGGTGAGGATGGCTTTCACCATATTGTCATCACAGGTCTTCAAGCCGAGTGCATTCATGTCGGTTTTGAACTCGTTGTACATGTCGGCCGTCATCAAGTACCAAGCGCCACCATAGGTGCGATAGGCCACTTGGCGGAGCAGACCGCACTTCTCGAAGTAGGGGAAGAGGTTGTAACCGCTGAGACGGCTGGCCTTGCGAATGTAGTTCAGGATAAACGGCACGGAGTTTAAATCCCATGTGAGGTGGCTGCTGTTGAGATACTGTGTATTCGCCCATACACTGCTGGGATAGGTATTGAGGAACTGCGTGTAGGCATTGTTCTTGTTGCCGTTCTGTGCGGCAGCAAGAAGCTCGTACTTATCTACGCCGCTCTTCTCGATAGTGCTACCAGTGGTGGTACTGCCACTGCCAGCGTCTGTCTGGCGAATAGCCTCAAAGAGATCGTAGCTGAAGTCAGGCTTGTTGAGCTGGCTGATTACATAGAAGGCTATAGCGATGAACGGGCGGGCTGTGCAGTAGTTTGTAAAGTCAAAAGAATACACACTTTGGTTGCTCTCGGCTGTCCAGTCGAGGTGGTCTGTGTACGTTGAGTTAATGAGGTTGGTATAACCTGTACTCCAACTGAAAGCGGATCTGTTGTCGTAAGCGTTCTGGCGCGTGTTGGTGATGGTGGTATATACCGTCTTGTCATTCTTGGTCAGTCCATCAGTCACCGTGCCGTTATAAAGCACTGTACCGAAGGCTGGATGACAACCATGGCCAGTATCAGTAAGTCCGAAACGGACGGTATTCCACATGGAATTGTAATTGTTGGTTGCTTCATCGCAGCCTGCCCAGTTGAAGTAAGGACGCATCTGGTGCTGATGGCCCCATTCGTGGCTGATGCCCCAGACACTGGCACCACTGGCTTTGAGCATCTGATAGAGGTCGAGGCATCCTTCTTGCACATCGTAGCAGAAGCTAACACCAAGGCTACCCTGGAACATGTAGTAATGATAGTTGACGTATGCCAACGTGCGGGTCTTGGGAACGCGGTTGTATTTCTGCAACCCCAAAGCCTCATGCTCAGAGCCGATAATGTATTCGATGGCACGAATATACTGGCGGTAGCCTTTCGATGTACCTGTGGTTGAGGACCATCCTGAGCTCTTCGTGGTAGTACGGCAATAGTTGTAGAGTGCCAGAGCTTCCCATACCATGTGGGCATGTTCGGTCACCACATCCATGTGCATGTTAGGCGCGTTCTTACAGAGGTTGTGCATCTCGTCGTTGGTGAGATCGAGACTGAGGTAACCATTCTCTATGCCATTGAGGAAGTGCATGGGGACCGGAGCGTATTGATCATCGGTATCGCCGAAATAGGTAACGTATGCCAGACCGTCTGACGGAGATTCCGTAGCACCGGAGGGCGCAGAGATGCTGTAGTCAATGACGTTCAGGCCCTCATGTAGGCTGTAGCTGGCTACGATGGGACCATAGCCGTTGGCATTGGGGTCGCCGGTCATTTTCTTGCCAGGGTACCACGCGTAGATGGACAGCCCTAACTTTGCGCCGCTAGGAATGGAAGGAATCTGGATGGCAATCTTTGTACCATTCTTCACGCTGATGCCAGTGACATTGCCCGTGCGGTCGTACATCTTGCCAGGAGCGTTCCACTCCTCGCTAATGGTCTCTGGCGACTTGTAGCAATTGGCAGTATGGACACGATACTTGGTACTATAGCCTCCATCATAGATGGCCTGTGCAAGTGTCTTAATGAAGCTGTTGCTGATACCATCAATAGTGGCCTGCGTCACGCTGCTCTTGAGCGTGGTCCACAGGTTGTCCTCAAAAAGACTTTCTGCAATGGTAGTGGCAGAGGTGTTACGCTTACCGATAATAAATTCAGAGCAGCTGGCGTGGTTGTTATAGCCAGAGGAGATGACCACGCGGATGTAGCGGGCATTGATGGCCGTAAAGTCAATCGAGGAAGCGTTGGAGCTCATGCCGAAGTCGTAGTTGCCAATGGTTGTCCAACTATTATTATTCGTAGAATACTGCAAACGGAACACGCCCCAGTTGCCATTAGAGTTTCCATCGGTTCGCGGAACATAGGTGATATAATCCACACTCTTAGAGGAACCGAGGTCCCAAGTAGCTGTTACGGTGCCGCCGTTGGCCAAAGCAGCCCCACTGCCATAATTGCTATGCCAAATTGTGGAAGTGGTACCGTCATAGGAATAGCGTAACGGACCTTCCGACGCATTCGATGTAGCAGTACCCGTTGAAATGGTGTACTTCGTATCTTCAAATGTCGACAATGCAGCGCCGCTATACTCATCGCCATTTTGGGCTATGACGAAACTCTGCTCAACAGTGTCATCAGCACTGCCCTTGATGGTGATAGTACCGTAGCGTGTGGAGGCTGAAGAGTTCTTCCCCACATGGACGCGGAGCGTTGTACCCGAAAATGAGGCAGAGAGCCAGCCCGAAGCATCGCTTGCTACTGTTGCCGATAGTGTGCCGGCATTCTTTGCTGTGATGTCATAAAGCATGGTGGTCTCCGCCGTTCCGACGGTGCGGGCATGGGGAGTCTCTATAATGACCTGTGCTTGAACGAAGGGTGCGAGCGAACAGAACAAAGCCACCATCCATATTTGTTTCCCTATTATCAGATGTTTCATTGCCATGGATTTTGGTGTGCATTTGAAGTTACGACTTAGTCGAAACAGACGAAGCTATATATATATTATATGTATAAGCGTTCACTTTGACCAGTCATCATCCCAAACATCGTGATTATTGGGCCGTGAGTTCCCCTTAACGAAGCCGATGTCCTCGCTGTTGCTAACTTTAGTGGAACTATCCACCTTGATGGAATCTACAAGTAAGTGTTGTGCCCCTACAATATGGATGATGCAGAGTTTAGGGGATGAATACTTCTTATTCATAATGTTTGTATTTATTTTAATTTATTATTCTGTAAGTTTTTAGGTGGTTGCTACATAACCGCAACCGACGGAACTTTAATTAATGTATAACGTTTAAGGTACTCACTTGACAATGACTTTCTTGCCACCGATAATATAGACGCCACGTGAAGGCTTGTTTACGCGCTGTCCAGCAAGGTTCAACCATGTGCCATCTACGAAGGTGTCATTCTCAATTCCACGGATGGCATCTTCGCCGCCGAAGCTGAAGGTGAAGCCCTTGATAGCGCCAGCAGCTGGCACTTCGAGGTATGCCTTATTGGCACCGAGGTTGATGGTGCCGCCGCTGAACTTGTAGAAGCCAATCTCACCGTCAAGCTTGCCAAGAGAATAGTAGTTGGTGGCATCGCTGAGGTCGAGGGACTTGCTGGAGAGTGTACCCTTCAGCAGGTTGGCGTCCTCGCTGACGACGGAGCTGAGTCCGCTGGTAGGGGTAAGGATGGTGCTGGTGGCAGCCTCGCTATTGATGAGCACTACGGCTGTGCGGGCAGGAATCTCTGTGCCTTCGTTGGCCGTGAGTGTCAGCTGAGCAGAACCGTTATTGGCCGTGGCTACGTAGTATGCCTTCGTTGTGCCGTCGGTCGTAATATCCACAGGCAGGTAGAGGGTGGCGTAAGAGGCATCGCCAACGACATTGAGCGGGAAGGTCTTGACGAGGGTGACGGCGAAGTCGGCAATAGCCAGATACTTGCTCACGTCGGTAGATGTAACACTAATGGAGGTGGAAGCAGCATTCACATTAGAGACATTCAAAACGGTGTAACCCGTAGACGAATTGGCGAAAGCTGGTGTAATTGTTGTTCCGTCTGCTGCCGTAAGCGTATAAGTGTGAGCGGCGCTATAAGCCTTAGCTGCAAGCAATGAGTAGCCTTGGATAATGTAACCTTCAGGAGCAGTTAACGTGAGCGTGGAAGGCGTATTGTTTGCAGCTGGTGCGTATGCCAAGTTGAAGTGACCGTTCCAGTTACTGAATTGGTTGAAGCTACCGTCGGATTTGGTCAGCGTAACGCCTGCTATTCCGCTCGTTGCATTGGACGTCCAAGTATCACCAGAAAGAGAACCATAGGTAGTGTGACTCGTTGTTCCATAAACAACCTTTACATCGGTTGTTTCCAGATACTCGGGAACCTGGTACTCATTGATTGCAGGAATGAGCTGCACGAGCTGGTCGCGTGTAATCTCAAGGAAGTTGATGGGATAGTGGTTGTAGTCGGTATAGCCGCCAGCGTCGTTCAGCGACTGGTCCTCAAAGAGGAGGTAGAGGCTGCCGGCAGGCGACTTCTCCATCGTAACGTAGCGCGTGGCCTTGGTCTGCACGTTGAGGAACTCGGTCCAGTTCCTGCCCTTGTCGGTGCTGTAGTAGAGCTTGAGGTTGGCGTGTTGACCAGTGGTCATAGAGTGGAAGATGACGTCCGTCTTGCCCTCGTCAGTTTCGCGCTGGTAGTAGAAGATATCCTGGTTGTTGGGATTGCCGCCGGCGTTGAGCTGCGAGTTGTTCCACTGCGAACCCATCGTGAAGGTCAGTGTACCGTCATTATTTAAAGTGTAAGTAGCGGTATTGAATCCACGGTTGTTGCCTTGACGAATAGAAGCAAGGAGCGAACCATCGTTAGCTTGGATAATCTTAGCCTCATCGCCACCTACGAAGATGGCGTTCTCGCTGATATGCCAAGTGGCACCCTTATCGGTGGAGTAGAAGATGTAGTCTTGAGAGTTGCTGGTCTTCTCTGTTTTTGTCGAATTGGTATAAGGCTGAGCAGGCAAGAGTGCCATCAGATAGCCCTCGGAGGTGCAGAGACCGCGACCAGAGGTGACGAAGTAGTCGTAAAGGCCGTAGCAGGTGTTGCTTCCGTAGGAAGAGGCATGGTCTGTCACCTTACCTGTGGAAACAAGGTCGGCAGGGGGATTGGCAGCAGAAGAGCTCCATGTCACACCGTTGTCCTCCGAGACAGACATGCAAATACGATTCAGTCCATAGAAATAGCCGATATTGCCAGCTGCAAAGAGGCAATAAATCTTGCCATCGTTGTCTTTGTAGAGCGACGGATCACCATAGCCGCAAGTGGCATCACTGCTATTGTCGCCCTTGGCAATGACCACGGGCTCACTCCAGGTGCGTCCGCCATCGGTAGAGCGTCGGATAACGATGTCGATGACGTGTCCGCCACCTATGTCCCTATGGCTGTCATAGCGTTTGTCGCACGCTACGACGATGCTGCCGTCATCGGCCACTACCATAGCGGGGATGCGATAGACGCGACTGCCGTTGTCACGGGGCAAGAAGGGATAGCTGCGGGTGTTGAAGACCATTGCTCCACGGTCGGACGGATCGCCGACGGAGGTGAGGTCGAGTGTCGTTTCATTTTCGTTGCAAGTGTAGGTGATGCCCGTCAAGGCTGCGTCAATAACGGCCCCAAGAGTAGCATCGCTCTTCACGGTTGCACCAATCCAATAATAGTGGGTTCCTACGGAGACGCTGCCGATTGAGAATGTGGCTGTAGAGCCGGAGATGTTGGCTGTGGCGACTTCTGTCTTCGTCG
>ODAI012990821.1_pt1 | contig 25086 bp, 17 predicted proteins | sample 1539321 | NCBI WGS metagenome assembly ODAI01 (sample SAMN02144231, study PRJEB22623) | gut metagenome | biome: sheep rumen | host: Ovis aries | place: New Zealand
ACTACCTGACGGGAAATCTTGATGTTTTCTTCGTAAGGCAACGAAGAACCGTCGTACATTACCGACGAGAAGCCCATGTCGATGCAGTCCTTGCAGAGCTCGAAGCTGTCGCCGTGGTCGAGGTGGAGTACAATCTGAGGATTGGGGCAGCCGAGTTCCTTGGCGTATTCTACTGCACCCTGAGCCATGTAGCGGAGGATGGTGGCGTTAGCGTAGTTGCGTGCGCCCTTGGATACCTGCATGATGACGGGAGACTTGGTCTCTACTGCGGCCTGAACGATGGCCTGCATCTGCTCCATTGTGTTGAAGTTGAAAGCGGGGATGGCGTAGCCACCCTTAACTGCCTTCTTGAACATTTCCCTTGTGTTAACAAGGCCTAATTCTTTGTATGATACCATAATTTATAATGTGTTAGAATGTTTTTCACAATTCGAGCGCAAAGGTAATGTTTTTTGCGGAAAAGTGCAATTATTTATGTAAAAAATTATTGCGGCGTCGCCACGGCTATCCCTGTAAACTTCCTGATGCCCATCAGATACTGTGCTATCGGTGTCGGGGAAATGGTGGTCTTATGGTCGGTGGACGATGCGTGGTACATCCTCAATGCGCCTTTGGAGTCCCTTACGGCAATGCCTACGTGCGCAAAGTCGAGCCCCGGCGTGCTTGTCGTTATAAAAATAAGACTGCCGCTCGGTATCTTGTCGGCGACGGCGGCTATCTGTGATTTTGGGATATAAAATGCGTGATGGTCGTTGAGCCATTGTTCACGGGTGCGGATTGAGTCGGTGGCGGCGGCGTTGCCGTTGAGATGCTTGTAGAGGTGGCTGTGCGTTGACATAAAGTCTATTTGATTGGGTAATTCTACGCCGCCGAGGTCTTTGGTGATGTCGGTGATGTTGCCACGGAGGGCGTTGTCGGCTATCCAATCGGTGGAATAATGCAGCCGCGTGCAGTAGCCGGTGTTGCGTCCGTCGTGGTAGCGGAGGTTTTCTATTGTGCGGTAGAAGTTTTCAAATGACGGCTCCTCGCTGCCCGCGTCCTTTGCGAGCGCAAGGCAGGTCTCCTGGAATGTTACGCAGTCAAAGCGTTTGAGGTCTATAACAATATTTTCCTCGTTGCCCTCGTCCAATGTGCCGCCTACGTATGGACGCCCCAAGAGGCTTTTGGCGGCTTCCACAATGCGGGATTCAATGTCGGGGAGTGCGCGGAGTTTTGAGGAAATCTTATTGTACTCTTGACGTGCGGGATGCGCCGAGAGGTCGGGCAAGGTGGTGTCGGGGGTGTTCAGATGATTGATTATCCTACGGTAATATACATTGTCGCGGTTTTCGGGCGGGATGGAGTCGGCGAGTTGACGCAGCGTAGTGTGCGGCATATCGTACATCAAGTGCGAACTCAGGATGTAACAGGCTATCGGATGCTGTATGTATTTTTGGATAAATTGGCGTTGCAGCCCGTCCGCCTCGCGTTTTATCTGCCTGCGCTCCTCTTCGAGCCGCTCTATCATCACAGTGTCAAAGTTGTGGTAGGCGTTTTGGAGCATTTTCATATTGCCTGATTCCTTGTAACTATACACCTTGATAGATTGCAGGAAATCGTTGAATATTTTGTTGGATTCGGAGCCGTTTACGATGCTGCGGCTCGGTTTCGCATTGTTGATTTCGATGTCGATGTGCGAATTTTCCACGAATACAGGCAGATAGTCGGAGAGGTTGTCGATGTAGATGTACATAAGTTCGGGATGTTGGAGGCTGCCTTTGAGCCGTCCTTCCTGCATCTCAAACCTTGTGGAATCCACGATGGCAAGCCCATTGTCGGTGTCGCGGTACAGACGCGCCATAAGGTTGTTGCAGCCCTTGCCGGTGAGGGCTATATCAAAGGTGTTGCCGGAAGTGTTGTCGCTGTTGCCCTCGGCGCACGAGAGTAGCATCGCGGCGGCTATTGATAGTATTGCGGTGAGTGGTTTCATCATAATTTATTTAATTGATGGCAAAATTAGTTTATATTTATTGTAATTGCCAAATTTTTTAATGCAAAAGTGGTCTGTTTTTTGCAAAATGTTTGTCAAAGTTACCATTTTAATCAAACGACAACAAAACATTTGCAATATGGACTTCAAGAATCCCAAATTAGAAAGGGCGTTGCTGATACTTGTATATGCGCTCACGTTTCTCGTGGTGGCGTATGTGGCTGTTAGCCTTTTTGTACAGGCTACAGACAATGGCGCGGAAGCCGTTGATTCCGCCTATAAAGCCGAGATGAGGGAGAATTACGGCAACTATCTCCCCGAGCTGCCCGATTCGCTTACATTTTGTGGCGAGCGAGTGCCGCTCGAAGATTTTGACGTGCGCGAAGCCCTCGACGCAGAAATTATAAAGGTGATGTATTGGCATTCGCAGATGTTCATATACTTAAAACGTGCCAACCGTTATTTCCCGACCCTTCGCCGCACCCTCGCCGAAAACAATATGCCAGAGGATTTCCTGTATCTCTGCGTTGCTGAGAGCGGTATGGATCACGTGGTGTCGCCCGCCAAGGCTGTTGGATTTTGGCAAATATTGGAATCCACGGGCAAGGACGGCGGATTAGAAATCAATGCAGAGGTTGACGAGCGTTACAATATCGAAAAATCCACCAAAGTCGCCTGCAAATATCTCCGTCAGGGCTACAACAAGTTTGGCAGTTGGACTATGGCTGCGGCGGCATACAACTGTGGACAGGCAGGTTTGCAAAAGTTGGTGGACAATCAGGGTGTCAATTCGTATTATGACCTGCGCAATTACACCGAGACCGGGCGTTATGTGTTCCGCATACTTGCATTGAAACTCGTGATGCAAAACCCCGAAAAATACGGCTTTGTCTATAAAGAGAAAGACCTCTACCCCGAGATTAAGACCCGCACCATCGAGGTTGATACCGCCATCACCGACCTTTACGAGTTTGGAAGGCAGCAGTGTGTCAACTACAAAATGTTAAAAATGCTTAATCCTTGGCTTCGCGACACCAAACTCACCAACCGTCACGGAAAAAAGTACCAAATCAAAGTTTTGGACCAGCAGATGCGCGAAACCACATACAACAGCAAATAAGCATTGTAGCACATCGTAAGGCATATTGAGACAACAATGTAAAAAAAATTTGCAAATAAACTTGCATAATCCAAATACAATGTGTAATTTTGCGGCAAGGGATAGGGGACACCAAAGTCCCCTATTTTTATCGCAAAAAAATATGGTTTCAGCAGAAGCAATCCGGCAGTTGGTGGAGGAGAATCCGTCGCTGTCCAAATTTTTTGTAGTAGATGTCAAGGTATCCAAAGACAACAACATCGTTGTAAAGGCGGATACCGACGAGGGCATCACTATCGACGAGTGCGGCGAATTGAGCGCGGCAATAGAGGCGTCGCTCAATAGGGACGAGGAAGATTTTGACCTCGAAGTGTCGAGTCCGGGGCTCAGCGAGCCGCTCAGGATTCCGCGCCAGTACCTCAAAAACATTGGTCGCGAGGTGGTCGTGGAGACCATCGACGGCGAAAAACTAAGAGGCACGATAGCCACAGCGGGCGACACGTCCTTCACGCTCGAGGAGACTCACACCGAGCGTCAGGGCGGCAAGAAAGTGAAAGTGCAGGTGCAGACACCATACAACTATTGCGACGTAAAATATACTAAGATTAAAATTGCGTTTTAAACAAACAATATCAGGCGGAAAAATATGGAAATCAACAATCTGATAGAATCCTTTGCCGAGTTTAAGGAGCAGAAAAGCATCGACCGCGCCACAATGATGCGCGTGATAGAGGAAGTATTCAGGAGCATCCTCGCAAAGAGGTTTGGCACCGACGAAAACTTCGACATCATCATCAACATCGACCGAGGCGACCTCGAGATATGGCGCAACCGTGTCGTTGTAGAAGACGGCGACGTGCAGGATCCCAACCTCGAGATTTCGCTCTCCGAGGCCAAGAGCATCGATTCCGACTATGAAATCGACGAGGAGGTTACGGACGAGGTGAAGTTTCAGGACTTCGGACGCCGTGCCATACTCACGCTGCGCCAAAACCTCACGGCTAAGATTATGGAATTTGAGAAGGAGAAACTCTACGAAAAATACAAAAACCGCATCGGCGAGGTAGTTACAGGCGAGGTATATCAGGTCTGGAAAAGAGAAATCCTTGTACGCGACGAGGACGGCAACGACCTCTCGCTCCCCAAGCAGGAGCAGATTCCCACCGATTTCTTCCGCAAGGGCGACACCTTGAAGGCTGTCATCAGCAATGTAGAGATGAAGAACGGCACGCCGAGCATCACCCTGTCGAGGACATCGCCAGCCTTCTTGGAAAGGCTCTTCGAGATGGAAGTGCCGGAGATTCTCGACGGCTTGATTACCATCAAGAAGATAGTACGCATACCCGGCGAGCGCGCCAAAGTGGCTGTGGAGAGCTACGACGAGCGCATCGACCCCGTAGGCGCGTGTGTAGGTATGAAGGGTTCGCGCATACACGGCATAGTACGCGAATTGCGCAACGAAAATATCGACGTTGTGCCCTACACCAACAATATTCCGCTCTTTGTACAGCGCACCCTCTCGCCCGCCAATATCAACGACATCCGCGTTGTGGAGGCAGAGAAGAAGGTGGAGGTATATCTCGACCCCGAGGAAGTATCGAAGGCCATCGGCAAAAACGGCAGCAACATCAAGCTCGCCGGACAGCTCACAGGCTACGACATCGAGGTATTCCGCGACATCGAAGAAGGAGCAGAAGACGACGTGGATCTCAAGGAATTTGCCGACGAGATAGAAGGCTGGATCATCGACACCCTCAAGTCAATCGGCTGCGACACCGCACGCGACGTGCTCAACATCCCGCGTGAGGAACTCATCCGCCGCACCGACCTCGAGGAGGAGACCATCGACGAAGTTATCAAGATATTTAAGGAAGAATTGGAGCAGGAGTAGCACAGGCTGCACAGCCCGCTTACCATTGCATAATTGAACTTACTAACTAACTTTAATTTGCTTATGCCAGTAGAAAAAGAAACAAGATTAAACAAAGTAGCCAAGGAGCTCAGCGTGGGAGTTAATACTATTGTGGATTTCTTGAAGAAAAAGGGGTATGATGTTGACAGCAACCCCAATTCTAAGATTACCGCAAAGCAGTATGAACTTCTACAGCGCGAGTATGCCTCCGACCAAATGGCTAAAAAATTGAGCGAAAGGGAGGCGGAGATCGAAAAAGAACGCAGAAGAGCAATCAATGCTGAGAACAAGGCAAACAAGGCTGCCAACTCTAATCAAGTTTCTTCTTCTGACTCAAAGGAAGCGAAAGTGCTTGACTCCAACCAGAGATTCAACAACAACCAAAAGCCCCAAAATCAGCAACGCAACGACAAGCACCGTCAAAAATATCAAGAGCCTGCCATCCCCAAGGTGATAGGCAAGATAGATTTGAGTACACTCAATACCAAGACACGCCCCGACAAGAAATCGTCGTCGTCGGGACAGGACAACAAGCCGCGTCAGCCGCAGCAACAACAGCCGCAGCAACAGCAGCCAAAGCCCGACACTTCTACTGTAGCACAGAATTCGGCACAGAATGTAACCACACAACAGCCTGCCAAATCCCCCGAACCGGATGCCGCCGCCACCAACAGTGCAGCACAGTCGGCAAGCACGGAGATTTTCAGGCCGGGGATGGTGCAACTCAGTGGCCCGCGCATCCTCGGCAAGATAGACCTCGAGGACAGCAAGAAAAAGAAAAGACGCAGCCGCCGCAAGCGCATCGACAAGGAGCGCGTGGACATCAACGAGGCCGCCGCACAGCAGAGCGACAAGAAGGACGGCTAGCGCAAAGGCGACAAGAAGGGCGACAAAAACAAAGGCGACAAGAAGAGCGGCGACCGTGGCAAATCGCAGGACAAGCAACAAGAAAAGCAGGGCAAGCGCAACAAGCGTCAGCAAAACATTCAGGAAATCAGCATCGAGGACATCAACAAGCAAGTAAAAGAGACCCTCGCTAAATTCCAGAAGACCAAAAACAAGGCTGCCATCCGCCGTCATGACGAGCGTGTGGAAGACAAGAAGAGAATGTTGGAGGAGCAAAAACGCGAGGAACTCGAGCAAAAGACGCTCAAAGTTACCGAGTTTGTAACCGCCAACGAACTTGCATCCCTTATGGATGTCCCTGTAAGCCAGATTATTTCGGTATGTTTTGACCTTGGCACCATCATCTCTATCAATCAGAGGCTCGATGCCGACATCATCACCCTCGTGGCATCCGAATTTGGATTTGACGTAGAATTTATCGGCAAGGACGACGACAGCAAGAAGAACACCCGCGAAGAGGACAAGCCCGAAGACCTCCAGCCCCGCGCACCTATCGTGGTGGTGATGGGACACGTGGACCACGGCAAGACCAAACTCCTCGATTATATCCGCAAGACCAACGTAATATCCGGCGAAGCGGGAGGCATCACACAGGCCATCGGTGCTTACAATGTAACGCTCAACGACGGCAGGCACATCACCTTCCTCGACACCCCGGGACACGAGGCGTTCACCGCAATGCGTGCGCGTGGTGCCAAAATCACCGACATCGCGGTAATCGTGGTAGCGGCAGACAGCATGGTGATGCCGCAGACCGAAGAGGCTATATCCCACGCACAGGCAGCGGGAGTGCCTATCGTATTTGCAATCACCAAGATAGACCTTCCCACAGCCAATGTAGAAAAGATAAAGGAAGACCTTGCCAAACACAACTTCCTCGTGGAAGATTGGGGCGGTCAATACGGCTGCGTGGAAATTTCGGCTGTTACAGGACAAAACATCGACAAGCTCCTCGACCGCATCCTCCTTGAAGCAGAGATGCTTGAGCTAAAGGCCAATTTCAACTGCCCGGCAGAAGGCTCTGTCGTGGAATCCACCCTCGACAAGGGTCGTGGCTATATGGCTACGGTGATTGTAGAGCGCGGCACATTGAAGATAGGCGACATCATCTGTGCCGGAAGTCATTCAGGAAAGGTGAAGGCCATCTTCAACGAGCGTGGCAAAAATATCAAGGAAGTACGTCCTGCCGAACCCGCATCGGTGCTCGGTCTCGACGGCTCTCCCGTGGCTGGTGACAAATTTGAGGTAATGAAGGACGAACGCAGCGCACGCGACAAGGCGTTGCAGCACGAGCAACTCACACGTGAGATTGGCTTCCGCACCAAAAAACACCTCACCCTCGACGAAATCGCAAGGCGTATCAAACTTGGCAACTTCCAGGAACTCAATATTGTGCTCAAGGCCGATGTACAAGGCTCTGTGGAGGCGTTGCAAGATTCGCTCGAACAACTCACCACCGACGAAATCCAGGTCAACATCCTCTCCAAAGGCGTGGGACAGATTTCGGAAGGCGACGTGTTATTTGCGTCGGCGTCCAACGCCATCATTATCGGTTTCGATGTGCGCCCGTCGTCAAATGCCAAGAAACTCGCCGAGAAGGAGCAAATCCAGATTAAGACATATTCCATTATCTACGATGCCATCAACGACATCCAAGACGCCATGAAGGGCATGCTTGCACCGGAAACCAAGGAAGAAGTGTGCGGTATGGCGGAAGTGAAGTCGGTATTCAGAATTTCCAAAGTGGGCAACATTGCCGGCTGCCTCATAGTGGAAGGCAAGGTGCTCAGGTCCAACCAAGTGCGCGTAATCCGCGACGGCGTGGTGGTTCATTCGGGCAAGATTGCCGCCTTGAAGCACTACAAGGACGACGCAAAGGAAATCAACATGGGTATGGAATGTGGTATCTGCATAGAGAATTACAACGATTTCCAAGTAGGCGACACATTGGAAGCATACGAAGAAAAGATTGTTGAACGATGATTTTCAATAGTTTTTCCGCAGAATGAATTTTTGGCACGTTATATGAAAAGAGACGGGTAAAGGAGCAAGCAAGGTGGCAGGTTCCTTTACCCGTTTTTTTAGTACAAATCCTTTAATATGTATATAAGATCGTGAAAAAGAGACTTTTGACCATAGCAGCAGTTGCTCTCACATTAGGAGCTTACGGACAGAGAATGGACTTCAATTCATTGACAGCTGACATAGACCCGGAGACAGAACTCCCTGCGGCTGCCAAGGCAATAGATACAGTGAATACCAACGACAAATACAAGAAGATTGTCCTTTTTGAAGATTACACGTGGAAATACATCGAACTTGAACGCCCCAACATCTCCGACGAAGATTTTCAGGACGCCTGGGAGCAGGAGCAGATTCACGCCTACACCGACGTTACATTGGCATCGTTGCCCTCTGAAGTAGATTTGTTGCTTACTGACAGCCTTCACGGTTGGGCGTGTCCCATCAAAGGGCATGTAACTTCGGGCTGGAAATTCCGCCGTCATCGCGACCACAAAGGCACCGACATCGCCCTCACTACCGGCGACACCATCCGCGCAGCCTTCGATGGCAAAGTGCGCGTAGTACGCGAAGTGGCTGATGCAGGCGGATATGGCAACCTGATTGTTGTACGCCACACCAACGGTTTGGAAACTTATTACGCACACCTCTCCAAGCACCTTGTAGAAGAAAACGAACTTGTAAAGGCTGGCGAAGTCATCGGACTTGGCGGCAGCACTGGACGCAGCACCGGTCCTCACTTGCATTTTGAGGTTCGTTATATGGGCAAACCATTCGATGCAGAGCGCATTTTTGATTTTCCAAATGGTCAACTCCGCGACACATTGTTCACCTTGAAAAAACATTATTTCAACATCTATTCGCATTACGGACAGACCGACAAAGAATCGTCGCAGACCACAGAGCGCGTAGTCCATATCATCCGCTCCGGCGACACCCTCGGCGCACTCGCCCGCAAATACCACACCACAGTAGCCCGTCTTTGCAAACTCAACGGAATCTCCGCAAACAAGACATTAAGACTCGGACAGAGGATTGTGGTAAGGTAACTTTCAGGACTTGGTTCCCAAAGATTGATATTTAAACATCACAAAATACCCCCGAAGGGGCAAAATAAAAAAGGCGTGGGTGCAAACCCCGCCTTTTTTTGTTTGATATAATTCATATTTATATAATTACGAATTATGCATTATTAATTATGCATTATGAATTATGCATTATGAATTATGCATTATTAATTATGCATTATTAATTATGCATTATGCATTGTGAATTATGAATTATGCATTATGCATTGCTAAAAGTGTCTCGATTGCACGTGATGTTTTTTCATCTCTTGGTCGATGTTGTTGAGATTGCGGAGGAGGCGTCTGCCGGTGGACGAATCAAATTCGTTGATTAGGCGGTTGAGGTATTCGCGGCTTACGTCGAAGATTTCGAGGGCGTAATACAGTTGGGCGAGGTTATATACCATATCCGCTTTGGCTTTCTTTTGCTTTTTGTTGGTGGCGGAGAGCGATTTTTCTATCTCCTTAAAATGCTCTATCCACGGCTGCAATTGCCTGATTGTTGGGGCGAGGCTGCCGTCCAACGGAATCGAGTTGATGATGTTTTTGATTTCGGTGCGCGCACTCTGATGCTTGGCGTAATAGGGGCTTTTTTTGGAATTGAAAAACGCGATTTTGATATGGTCGGTGGTTGGGTAATAGACGTACTCCGGCACAAGTTTTCCGTTGATTTCTTCAATCGTGTTGTAGAGTTCGGTGCGAACTATCTTTTCTACAAATACTTCCTTGTTTTCCCTTACGAAATCGTGGCAATCTCGCGGACTGCGAAAACTCTTGTCCATCTTGAATGTGTTGATGGGCGGTCGGTGCGTGAAAACATCGACGTTGGTGAAAGTTTTGCGCGTTTCGTTGGTCTCCAAAACGTATTCTATCACCATCGAATAATCTATGGACGGCGAGAAATAATCCACCGGCACAAATTCGCCGTGATGCCTCTCTTTGATTACAAACTTGTCTTCGTGGATGGCTTCGATGAGGAAGTCGTAAGCATTTACGGTGATGCGGAGGAAGGCATCGTCGGGATTGTTGACCATCTGCCAGCCGTCTATGTGCAGTTGCTCCGCCACTTCTTGCGGCGAGAAATACGGGCTCACTTGCCTTGCAAATCCGCAACTGACACTGTATGTGCGCTGTCCCTCCGGCACGTATTGGTATGGCAAATTGCGCACAGGAAACGACATCGAAACATCTGATGTGTTGTATTGCGCTATGGCTCCGGTACTTATTGCAATAAGGCAGAGGAGCAATGTAATTATTTTTTTCATAACAGTCAGGTTTGGCGGTTAATGATTTACATCATCATATTCAACATTCTCGCAAGGGTGTGTTTGAGTTCCTTGCGGTTGACTATGTAATCGAGGAAGCCGTGTTCGAGCAGAAACTCCGAACTCTGGAATCCGTCGGGCAAATCCTTGCCGGTAAACTCCCTGATGACCCTCGGCCCTGCAAATCCAATGAGCGCGGCAGGCTCTGCCATATTGATGTCGCCGAGCATTGCAAATGAAGCCGAAACTCCGCCTGTGGTCGGGTTGGTCATCAGCGAAATGTACGGCAGACGCGCGTCGCTGAGTTGAGTGAGTTTTGCGGAGGTTTTAGCCATCTGCATCAATGAAAACGCGCCTTCCATCATCCTCGCGCCGCCTGAACGTGCAATGATGATGAGCGGCATCTTGTTGGCTATGCAATAATCGACGCTGCGGGCTATCTTTTCGCCCACTACCGAGCCCATCGAACCTCCCACAAACTCAAAGTTCATGCAGTCGATGACCACGTTGCGGCCTTCCAATGCGCCTGTTGCGGCGGTGATGGCGTCTTTGAGGTTGGTCTGTTTTTCGACGGCGGCGATGCGGTCGGTGTATTTTTTACGGTCAACAAATCCGAGAGGATCGCTGCTATGGAGCGATGCAAAGAGTTCCTCGTATTGGTTGTCGTCAAATAGTATCTGATAATAGTCGGCGGTGGAAATACGCTCGTGGTAGCCGCATTTGGGACATACGCAGAGATTTTCCCTGTGGTCGTCGGTGGTGAGGATTTCCTTGCATTGAGGACATTTGTACCACAGTCCGTCTTTGATTTCCTTTTTGTCTTTTGTCTCGGTATTGATACCTTGTTGTGATCTGTTAAACCAGCCCATTTTGTTTACGATTAGTTTAATTATGCCGCGCCCGCCAAATTCCGTTCAGCGTATGCCCGGCGTTCAGTATTGGGTGCAAAGGTAGTAATTATTATTATTAATAACAAAAAAAAACGGACATTCCCTCAATCTTAACTTCGGGAACGTCCGATTTTTTCATTTTGCAATAATTGCGTGCGGATGCGGGGCAATTACTTGGTTGCAGCCTTGTCTGCTTCGATGGATGCCTTGCGGAATTGCTTAGCGAGCTTCTCGATTTCGAGGGAAACCTTGCGTGCGCGTGCGCCGGCAGCCTTGTTGCCATTTACGCGTGCTTCTGCATCCTTTGTGAATGCGTCGAACTGAGCCTTGATATCAGTTACCACTTTTGTCAATTCTTCCATTTTTTTGATGTTATTTAAAGTTCATAATATTGAGATTGCGCTGCAAATATACACAATTAAGTTGATAACCAAAACTTTTAGCAACTTTTTTGCAGAAAAAATGCAGAAAAAATCACATTTCAGCCCTTACATCGACGATTTCGCCAGATTTTGCCATCGGAACGAGGTTGCCGTCCACCTTTTTGCCGTTGACGTAGAGAGCCTTGATGCCCTTCTGCGCACCGTTGGGGTTTGCGATTTCGATGTTGTAGGTAGCGCCACGGAATTTGCGCGTTACCTTGTAACTCTTGGCCGAAGCGGGTACGCACGGGTCGATGACGATGCCCTTGTAGTCGGGCTTAACTCCGAGGATAAACTGCGTAATCGTGTACCAGTTCCAAGCCGCCGTGCCGGTGAGCCAAGAGTTTTTGCCCTCGCCGGGTCGTGCGGCATCCTTGCCAGCCACCATCTGCGAATATACGTAAGGCTCCACCTTGTGCAACTGTTGATCCTTGATGTAAGCCGGGCAAATCTTGGTGTAATGCTCCCAAGCGTCGTTGCCGCGTCCTGCCACGGTCTCGCCGATGATTACCCACGGATTGTTGTGGCAGAATATGCCCGCATTCTCCTTGTAACCCGCAGGATATGAGGATATTTCGCCCATCTCGACGTGGTAAGTAGTGTAGGCGGGATTGTTGAGCACCATGCCGTGTTCGCAGTCGAGGTACTTCTTGCATGAATCGAGAGCCTTATCCCCCATTCCTTCTTCGAGACCGATGCCCGCCATTGTGCAGAATCCTTGGCTTTCGATGAAAATCTTACCTTCCTCGTTTTCCTTGCTGCCAATCTTGTTGCCATAGAAGTCGTATGCGCGGAGATACCACTCGCCGTCCCAACCGTGCTTCTTGACGGCATCCACCATCGAATCGATGCATTTTTGGGCGCGGGCGGCTTCGTCTGCCTTGCCAAGTTGCTCGCAGAGAGCCACATAGTCTTTGCCAACCAATACAAACAGACCGGCAATCATAAGCGACTCCGCCTTGCTGCCTTCGGTCTTGTTTTCGGTGGTCTGGAACGATTCGTTGGGATCCCAAGAGAAGCAGTTGAGGTTCAAGCAATCGTTCCAATCGGCGCGGCCGATGAGCGGAAGCATGTGCGGACCGAGGTTTTCGACAACGTGGTTGAAGGAGATTTTCAAGTGTTCAAAGAGCGACACCTCAGAGCCAGGCTTATTGTCCCACGGCACTTGCTCGTCGAGGATGGAGAAGTCGCCGGTCTCCTTGATGTAGGCAACAGTGCCAAAAATGAGCCACATCGGGTCGTCGTTGAAACCGCCGCCGATGTCGTTGTTGCCGCGCTTGGTGAGGGGTTGATATTGATGATAACATCCGCCGTCCGGGAACTGCGTGGACGCGATGTCGATAATCCTCTGACGCGCACGGCTCGGCACTTGATGCACAAAGCCGACGAGGTCTTGGTTGCTGTCCCTGAAACCCATTCCCCTGCCGATGCCGCTCTCGAAGAACGACGCAGAGCGCGAGAAATTGAAGGTAATCATACATTGGTACTGATTCCAAATGTTGACCATACGATTGAGCCTCTCGTCAGACGACTGAACATTGTACTTGTCGAGAAGTTCGTCCCAAGATGCGCGGAGTTCTGCAAAAGCCTTGTCAACAGCCTCCACGGTGGCAAATTTATTGATAGTTGCCTGCGCCTTCACCTTATTAATAAGTGTGCGGTCGGAAGCCTGCGACGTGATGAGCGCGCCAGACTTTTTGCGGGCGAGTTCCTTGTCGTCAAACTTTTGGTCTTGTTCGTTTTCCACATAACCAAGCAGGAACACAAAATCCTTGCTCTCGCCGGGCTGCAACTCAACCTCTATGTAGTGAGACGCAATCGGGCTCCATCCGTGAGCGACGCTATTGGAAGGCTTGCCCGCCATAACGCACTGAGGCGCATCAAAACCGTTGTAAAGTCCAATGAAACTCTCCCTGTCGGTATCGAAACCCTGCACGGGAACATTGACGGAATAGTAGGCAAAATGATTGCGGCGTTCCTTGTATTCGGTCTTGTGGTAGATGACCGAACCGTCAATCTCGACCTCGCCGGTGGAGAAGTTGCGTTGGAAGTTTTCCATATCGGTGGCGGCGTTCCACAAGCACCATTCGGCGAAGGAGAAGAGTTTTATCTTCTTGGCGGCGGAGGTAGTGTTACGGAGGGTAACTTTCTGAACCTCAGCCCACGTCTTCAACGGCACAAAGAACAGCACCTCAGCCTCTACGCCATTTTTTGCGCCCTTGATTTTGGTGTAGTTCATACCGTGGCGACACTCGTAGAAGTCGAGCGGAGTCTTGCAAGGCTTCCATCCCGGATTCCATACGGTGCCATTGTCGTTGATGTAGAAATAACGTCCACCATTGTCCATAGGCACGCCGTTGTAGCGGTAACGGGTGATGCGGCGAAACTTGGCGTCCTTGTAGAACGAGTAACCGCCTGCTGTATTGGAAATTAGCGAAAAGAAATCCTCGTTGCCAAGGTAGTTGATCCAAGGCCACGGGGTGGCAGGGTTGGTAATCACATACTCCCTGTTTTGGTCGTCAAAATGTCCAAATTCCATAATCTGTTTTTTAATGACATAAATCTATGATTTTGTTTTCGGGTCAAAGATAATAATTATTTTTATTGAAATGTTTTTCTATGTAAAAAAAATGCAAAAACATTTCATAAAACAAAATTTTGCTTTATTGCAGCAAGAACACAATTAAAATATGGAGGGCAAAGAAATGAAAACAAAATTTCCGTTTTATAGAGAACAGGGACTCGAATTGATTGAATGTTGAATAATGTCGCGGCAGTTTTTTTAATCCTATCGCATCATCTTCCCAATCATCAACTCCACCGTAAACATATTGGCACTCTCCGCCGGGCTGATACATTGACGCGAATATTGAACCGAAAATCTCTTCAACCTGACATCCACTCCAAACGAAAATCCGGGGAAAACAGAACCATCAGTCACATACAAATCGTTGTGCGCCATCACATTAAAGCCGCCTTTCAACGACACCACGCCCTGCGGAAACAATTCCGCCGAAAATATCAAATGATTGGCAAATGAACGTCCGAAATCGTCGGCAATTTTGGGCTTTTGGAGGTCGCGGACGGTGAGCGAAAACCTCAGTGGCGCGTGCAACAATTGTTTCGAAATGCCAAGGCGGATGTCGAGAGGCAATTTTTCACGGGTGTTGTCGCTGTAAGTGGTAAGTTGGCAACCGAGATTGAAAACCGCCAAGCCAATTGTAATTTTCTGTTTTTCAAAATAATAGCGCAATCCGAAATCAAACGCAATGCCCGTGGAGTGGTATGTTTCCATCTTGGAAATTATAGTCTTCATTGATACGCCAGCTGTCAATGGCAGACTATCCATAATATGCCGCGCCGCCGACGCAATCAGCAGATAATCGCGACAATTAAAAGTGCCGAGATTGTTGGCGGCCTCATCCGTCAGCGTAAAATCGCCATAATTGACCAACTCCGCGCCGCCCGAAATCATCGTTTTGCCCGCCCTGCCGCCAAACAACGCCGACCCGTAGCCGATGTCAGCCACGTAAGAAACCATATTGAGAGCCGCTGCAAGATGGTCGGTAGTGTCGATGAGCGCGGGATTGGAAGTCAGAGAGTTGACACCCGCAACATCCACCGACGGACACGCGCCGCCCATAGAGGCGTAGTTGCACGACGTACTAAGCCCCAAAAACGGGTAAACGCTCTCGCCGCCTATCTGCCCAAATGCCGCCGCCGCACAAAACAAAAATGTTATTATAACAAAAATATTTTTCATATTACTTTTTTAACACCGCCTACGGCTTTTTTTGAACAAAAATTAAAACGAATTTCAACGAATTATAAAAAAAATCGTTTTAATTCATTGTAATTCGTTTAAATTTATGTTTAAAAAAAAGACAACGCCGCAAGGCAGTGCAGTCGCTTAATTTTTTTTAATGTTTCAGACGCAAAAGTATTGATTTTTTTGATTACATTTGCAACCAAAAACACAATTATTATGAAACTAACAACCATCACCACACTTATGATAGCGGCGGCAATAACAATAGGCTGCCGCAGCAATGGAGCCAACAATCAGGACAGTGCAAACGAGCCTACGGTCATTTCATACGACGAAGACTCCACAGAAACCGCGCAGGACGCAACCATCGAGGAAAATATAATCCCGTGCGAAGCCAACGACCTCGCTAAATTCATCGCTGGCAAGGACGACGAAAAGTACGCCTCGCTCCAATCGTCAGATTATTACAAAACTTACTCCGCCAACGCGAAGCAAACCTGGGACGACCTGAGCAAACGCACCCTCAGTCCTATCAAGGAATGGTGCAAGACCAACATCCCGACATTCCACAACGACACGGCGACATTGATATATCCTTTTGGCGGTCCCGACATCCTTTTTGCGATGACATTCTTCCCCAACAAGAAAGACTACGTGCTGATGGGACTTGAAAAACCGGGCGCACTCTGCCAACCCGACCAACTCACCGACGATGAGATGCACCAATATCTCGATTCGTTGGCATTCTCGATGCGATACCTCAACAAATTCGGATTCTTTGTAGCGTCGCAGATGGCTGAGGGATTCCGCAACAAGGATTTGGACGGCACAATCCACGTGGTGCTGTACGCCCTCGCTATGAACAACTGCACAATCACCTCCCACAGAAATATTTACATTGACGATCGCGGCGACGTGCAGACCAACACCGGCACCACAAGCACACATCCTTACGGCTGGGAACTTCAATTCCGCAAACCCGGCGACCCGCGCACTCGCACCGTCAAATACATAAAAATGGATCTTTGCGACGTAATGATAAAAGGCAAGATGGAGTTCCCATTCTTCCTCAATTCCATCAAAAACAAGACTTGTTACCTCAAATCGGCGTCGTACCTGATGCAGAGCGAGGAGTTCAAAATCGTGCGCAAACTCATCCTCGAACAGTTTGACAACATACTCCAAGACGAATCGGGCTTTGCATACGGCAGGCTCATCAAGGATTATGACGTCAACCTATTCGGCACATATACAAGACCGCTCAAAGTGTTCTCCATATTCAAACAGGAAGACCTCAAAGAGGCACTCGAAGGCAGCACTCCCCTGCCCTTCAAAATCGGCTACGCATCACAACTCAACGAATCTGTCTTGATGGCGTGCACGCGCAAAGACCCAAGCGCACCCAAACAGACCGCCACGACCTCCAAGACAGCCGACAATTCTGGTTTAGTATATAAGGTGCAATTTCTCGTAAGTATGGACAAAATTCCAGCAAGTTTGCCAAAACTGCAAGGAATCAGCAATGTTTCGTACTACATCGACAACAACACCTACAAATACACCGCCGGCGAATTTAAGACCGAGGCAGAATGTCAGGCAACCCTCCAACAGGTTCGCGCCAAGGGCTACACAGACGCCTTCATCGTGAAATTCAACAACGGCAAACGCATCAAATAACCTCACAATCCAAATGAAAAAACGCATACTATTCATCGACCGCGACGGCACAATCCTCGTGGAGCCGCCGGTAGATTACCAGATAGACAAGATTGAAAAATTTGCATTCGTGGACGGTGCATTGACATCGCTATCAAAAATAAGAAAATACACCGACTTTGAATTTGTGATGGCTTCCAACCAAGACGGACTTGGCACGCCATCATTCCCCGAGGCTGATTTTTGGCCATGTCAAAACATCATGGTACAGGCACTCAGGAGCGTCGGCGTGGAATTTGACGACGTGCTGATAGACCCGTCTTTTGAAGCCGACAACAGCCCAAACCGCAAGCCCCGCACAGGAATGATGGAAAAATACATCAACGACGACGATTACGACCTCTCGCAATCGCTCGTCATCGGCGACCGCCCCACAGACGTGATGCTCGCCCAAAACCTCGGCTGCAAGGCAATATACCTCGGCAAAGAGCCGCTCACCGACGACCTTGTGCCGCATTGCCTCATCCACGCCAAAAACTGGGTGGAGGCAGAACGCGCCGTCATCTCCTACAACAACAATATCACCCTCTCGCGCCACACCGCCGAGACCAAGATAGACCTCACCATCTACCCCGGCAACCCCGAAATCCGCCACGTGGATACAGGCGTCAAATTCCTTGACCACATGCTGATGCAATTGCCGGTGCACGGATGTTTTGGATTGGATTTGACGTGCAAGGGCGATATAGAGGTTGACGAGCACCACACCATCGAGGACGTTGCAATCGCTCTCGGCACTGCCATCCACACATTGTGGCGCGAACGCAAACTCATCAACCGCTACGCATTCACCCTCCCGATGGACGACTGCCTCGCGCAGGTAGCCATCGACCTCGGAGGCCGCCCGTGGCTCGTGATGGACGCAGAATGGCAACGCGAAAAGATTGGCGATTTCCCGACAGAGATGATCTACCATTTCTTCAAGTCATTCGCCGACAATGCCAAATGCAACCTCAATATCCTCGCCGAGGGCAACAACGAGCACCACAAATTGGAAGGGATTTTCAAGGCTTTGGCAAAGTGTTTGAAACACGCTATCAACTACGACTTCACATTGCAGACAATCCCAAGTAGCAAAGGAATGTTATAAAGTATGATTGGCAACAAAAAAATAGGAGTGGTAATGCCTGCCTACAACGCCGAAAAGACGTTGGAACAGACATTTGCGGAGATTCCGATGGACATCGTGGACGAGGTGATATTGACCGACGACTTCAGCACCGACGACACAATAGGCGTGGCGCGTAGGCTCGGCATCCAAAACATCGTAGTCCACGAATCCAACAAGGGCTACGGCGCCAACCAAAAGTCGTGCTACAAAAAGGCACTCTCTCTCGGTTGCGACATCATTGTAATGCTCCACCCCGACTACCAATACACGCCAAAACTCATTCGCTCAATGTGTTACACAATAGCCGAGGACGTATATCCCGTCATTATCGCGTCGCGCATTTTGGGCAAAGGCGCATTGAAAGGCGGGATGCCGCTGTACAAATATTTTTTCAACAGGCTATTGACCTTCGTCCAAAACCTACTGATGAACCAAAAACTCAGCGAGTACCACACTGGCTACCGTGCGTTTTCGGCGGAGGTCATCAAGGCATTGAACTTGGAGGCAGACAGCGACGATTTTGTATTTGACAATCAGATGATTGCGCAAATCTTCTACGCCGGATACGAAATCGCCGAAATCACCTGTCCCACCAAATATTTCAAGGAAGCATCGTCCATCAACTTCAAGCGCAGTTGCAAGTACGGGTTTGGAGTGTTGGCGACATCCTTCAAATATTTATTTGCAAAAATTGGAATATACAAAAGCAAAATATTCCGCAAACCGACAGACAATTAAATTAACCTAAGACAAAATGGCAAATTTGGTCAAGACATACACCACGGCAATCGTGGCGGCAATCGTCATCGCCATCACCTTGGCAATGACCAAAACATCGTTTGCCCAAACAGACACCGCTCAGACATTCGCAAACAACGACACAATTTGCCTCATCAGAAATATCAACATCTCCGGCAACAAGAAAACCAAACCCAAAATCATCCTCTGCGAACTCGAATTTGAACCCGGCGACACCGTATCAAAATCACGCCTGCCTCAACTCCTCGACAAAAGCACAACCAACCTCAAAAAGACTTCCATTTTCAATTATGTAACAATCACTTACGAATCAGAAAACGACTCGCTCTGTACCGGATTAATCGACACCGACATCAATATCAACGTGGAAGAATGTTGGTACACGTGGCCGATGTTTGACATTTCGCCTCACAATGGCAACCTCAACGACTGGTTTGCGCATCCCGACTTCGACCTCATCGACTACCACGTCGGCATCAAGAGGTACAACTTCCGTGGACGTCGCGAATCAATCTCGATATTATTCAAGCGCGGATTCAACAACATCACCCAAATCGGCTACGAAAACATCGCCATCGACCGCCGACGCAAACACCTGTTGAGCTTTTTCGCATCGGTACAAAAACAAAACAACGTGATGATCAACACCCAGGACGACAAGGCGTTGTACCACGATTTTGAGGGCAAGAAGAAGGCTTTTGACGGCTACGAATACCATCTCTACTACAAGTACCGCCCATCCATCGACATGTCCAACACGCTCTCGATAGGATACATGTCGGCACACATCCGCGATTCGGTGGCTATCATAAACCCCTATTTTTTCGGTAACGGCAGAACCAAATTGTCGGGACTGGTGCTCCAATACACATTCCGCCTCGACAAGCGAAATTCCAGTTACTACCCGCTCAAAGGCTCGTACCTGACCACCGCAATCAAAAAATACGGCATTTTCAGCAACACCATCGACACTTACAATATCACCATCGACACACGAAAATATTGGCAACTCGCTTCACGACAATACTTTGCGGCGCAATTGTACGGCAGCACGAGTAGCAAATCAACGCCTTTTCACCTGATGGAGGCGATAGGATTCAAGCCCAACATCGTGCCCGGCTACGAACACAATATGATTAAGGGCACGAGTTTAGGCTACATCAAGACGTCATACAAATTTGAAATAATCCGTCCCCGAATTGTTCATCTCAAATGGCTGCCGCTCAAGAAGTTCAACAAAATCCACTACGCGGTATATATCAACGCCTTTGCCAACGCCGGCTACACCACGCCCAAATCCGACGACTACCTCTACAACAACACAATGAGCGACACCTTCCTCGGCGCGGCTGGCATCGGCATTGATTTCGTAACATATTACGACAGAGTGCTTTCCGCCTTCGTTACAAGGAACGTCCAAGGCGGAACATATTTCGGAGTTGGGTTCAAGTCGTCGTTCTGAGGGAAGTGGGGAGAAATGGGGACGAAAAAAATTTTAATTTTTTTCGCAAATCTTGTTAATAAATCAAAATTTATTTTTAACTTTGCCAGCGGATAGGGCGGCAAATAGCCGAACACCAATTCCAAGGACGTTTTTATTGACGTATCTTCTACAATCTACAAACTTCGCAACTTTGTTCCCCGTAGAGAGCGGCAACGAAACGGCCACGTAGTACGTATGTACTGGTCTTATCGTATTCATATACGATGAGACTTTCTATAGACGTGGACTTTTGCGTTGCTTATCTCATGGGGAAAGGGCAATGCGAAGGCCTGTAGATTGTGGGATAAGTGAATGAAAGAAACTCCCACGTCTTTCCTTTTTTTAATAATCCGAGTTTGCGAGCGTTCTACGGGCTGATTACAAACAATTATGAAACGTAAATTCAAATTGTGGCTACTATTGGCGATAGGTCTTTTGCTAACAGTAGGTGTAGATTCGTGCAAAAAGGAAGACGACCAAAAAAACGCTCTGTGGTGGTTGCATAATGGCAGCGACCTGTCTTATGAAGAAGAGGAAGAAGATCCCGATGCCATTAGGGCAGAAGCAGAAAAAAGTTACCAGGAAGCATTTGACGCTATCAAACAAAACAAAAATTATGACTTGGCAGTTGAAAAATTGACCAAAGCAGCAAAAGCCAATGTTGACAGTTCCAACATGTTTTTGGCGTATATGTATGAATACGGCGTTGGCGTCAAGCAAGATATTGAAAAAGCAAAAGAGTATTATGCAAGGGAAACTGCAATCAATGGCAATGAGTTTGCTAATGAGAAACTTGCGTCATTGAATGACAAGAGCAACAACTACAAAATCGTTTTGCCAGAAGGATGCAAACTTAAAATGAACGATATTGCAGTAGTGAACGGAGATACAATAAATATTGTAAACGGCGACGGTACATTTAAGACTTCATCACATGCCACGTTCATTAAAAATACCGAAAATAAACTTGTAAGTATCTCTTATCGACATCCAAGCACCAAAGGAACTACGAATCTTGATGCATTGGAATCCGCTGTAACACTTATGTTGTGCTATGTTCCGTATGCATTTGAGTTGGATGAAAAAACTTACAACATCGTTCGCAGCCAACTGCTTGCAATGGAAGAAACGCGCGAACTCGCAAAAGAAATTGAAAATCAACTAAAAGATAAAGGCGGATTTGATTATGAATCGTTGATTCCTTTTATGCTGAAAGGATGTAACGCTATATATGAATCTGTCGACACCCCCAAAAAAACACTTAGCAAATCATCAAAAACCGAAATTGGTGCAATAGATGCGAATGGAGAACTTTACTCTTTAAATAGTTGTATATCCCTATCACCAGCAAAGAAACAAGAGATAACAACATCCTTTAAATCAGGAACTTATCATCCTGATGAAAAATATTGGGATGTTACATTGAATGTGCGCAACTCATCTTCATTGCCTTTTATGGCAGTTCCTGGTACTGCCGACGAGACTGGATTTCACGAAAAAGATTTTTTTTCTAATTTTAGATTTGTTGCTTGTAATGGTGATGTTGCGCCAATGAAAAGTGCAACTGGATGGGTGAGAGGTCAAGTGAACTATTTAAGTTTGATGTTTGACGTATGTTTTAGTGATGATTATAATTATGGTTATTGGACATCTGCATCAGAGGGAATTCATGACTTGATAGGTATATTAGGCACAGCCAGCCAGAATTTTAGAGAGCAATATCTAAGTGTTGAAAGAGAAGTTGACATACAGTTGAAATCTGACAGAGACTTAGTGAGATATTACTATCCCTTTTGTGGCACAACGGACAACGATTATTACGTTGATGCCTATTACATAATATTTAATTTAACAATTCCTATCTACGAAAGTATTTCTGCCTATAGCAAAGTAAAATCTGCCATAAACGCAGCAAATGGAATTACAAATATAGTATCAAACCCATCGATAAAACAAACGACAGCAGAGGATATTGTCGCCGATATTGTATACGGATTGATGAAAGATGATGAATGGAGAGCAGGTCTATATGAATTAAGAAATATAATAAGTCTCAACGATTACTCCAAACTTAATACGGAGCTTGTTGCGTCATTCTTATTCAATACTGTCAATACAATTATAGAAGAAACATGGAATGCATTTTGTGATGATACGTGTGGTGAGAATAAGAAAAAAATTATGAAAAAAGGAGCCACAGAATCGGCCAAGATTTCTCAAAAAGTATATGAAAAAGGGTGGACTTCTGACAATATTTTAGACATTGTAGAATCTGCAGAAACGGTTGCAGACCAGTTCGTTCCAATTATGGTAGTCGCAACAACTACTGCGAGCATAGCGAACAAGGCTACTGGTTTAATATCGGGGTTGTTCGATAGATTTATGCGTGATTACATCCCAGGAATGGCTGAGAAAGATTTCAAAACTTTTGATGTAAAATTTCTTATTAAAAGCAAACCTCTAATCACACTTTCAAACATATTCACCACAGTTACCGTAGGTACACCAGCCATGATAACGGCTACAACTGACCAAGACGGTGACATCACTATGTTAGTGAACGATGTAGCGAATGTAACGAAAACCGACCAACATTCGTTAACATACGACCTATCAAAACTTTCGCCTGGCACATACAAGATTAAATTTAAAGTTATTTGTTTTCCACTTGTTGCAGAAACGGAGGAGTTTACGTGTGTGGTAAAATCGGCTCAAACGCCCATTACCAATCCCCTCACCATCTCTTGTACCCCCGTAACCTCAGCTACCGTCGGCACTACTGCCAACGTTACTGCCTCTGCCAACAAAAACTGCAACATAACACTGTTGGTAAACGGCACGACAAAAACAACCGCCTCCAACAAAACTTCATTGACATACGACCTCTCGCAACTCTCGCCTGGCACGTACGAAATCAAGTTTAAGGCTGTGGTTGATTCGGAAACAGCAGAAACACAGGAGTTTACGTGTGTGGTAAACGAACAATTCGTACCACTTTCGATAACCAGCACAACAGCGGGCGTCGCAACCAAAGGCGATATAACCAACGTTACCGCCACCGCCAACAAAAACGCCACAATCAAAATGTATGTGGATGGCTCTGTGTATTCGTCTGTGTACAACAAAACTTCAATGACCTACAACCTGTCGGAACTTTCTGTTGGCACCCACTATATCAAATTCAGGGCGGAAGTCGGCTCTGAAAGCGCAGAAACAAGGGAGTTCCAGTGTACTGTTGATAATCCGACATTCAACGTTTCCATATCGGCATACGTTGACGCACGAGAGGTATCTGAAATTGATTATCAAACATTGGTTGAATTTGTAGCAGTAGCCAATAGAGATTGTGTGATGGATTTGTACATCGATGGCAAATTAGTGCGTCAAGGTAGTTCTACAAGCCATGCCAACGTCCAACAAAGGCTGTACGCCACCGACAATCTATCATCAGGCCCGCATACAATTAAAGTGTACGCATCCGAACAATACGGCAATGCCTTCGATGAAATAACGATAAATGTGAAATCAACACAGAGCTACGACTACATCGACCTCGGTCTGCCTTCCGGCACATTGTGGGCTACTTGCAATGTCGGCGCAGGCAATCCGTGGGAATATGGCGAATTACTCGAATCGGAAGAAGACCCGGCAACTTTGAAAATGGGGAGCAATTGGAGGTTGCCCACACAGAACGAATATCGCGAGTTAGCCGAAAACTGCAATTTGCAGTGGACTACAGATTACAACGGAACCGGCGTAAAAGGTCTGATTGTTACAAGCAAAAAGTACACTAACAAGCACATATTCTTGCCTGTAAAGGGAAGCTATGGTACATATTGGTCTTCGACAAAGGACTGGTATCATGAAGGATATTACTACTTCTTCCAATTTGTGGACAACTACACCAACTACGACAACGCACAACTGCGAGCTCCTAAATATGGACTTTATGGTCGTGCTGTAAGAAATTGACAATAACCCAAATCAAGGAGACTGCCAAACATGGGCAGTCCCCTTTTTTACAAAAAAACAATATGAAAGGAAACATCACATTATTAATAGCGGCAATACTGATGCTCATGGTATTCGGTTGCAAAAAGGAATCGGATGTCATAGTACAGGAATCGCAGATAGAATACAATCAAATAACAGAGGCATACTTTGGTGACTCCAACGAATTGACTATCAAGGCGAATGCCGCAAATGCCGTAACACTCTACATCGACGGCGAAGAGACCGCATCGGGTGCTAATGGAAGCATCCGCTACAACATCTCAAACCTGCCTGTCGGCGTTCATACCATCAAGATTCAGTTTGTGGTCGGCGGCGACACATTCGAGAAATCTTTTAAATGCAACATCATTGCCAAGCCTGTGATATACGAAATTCCAACTTTGACATGCACACAAATCACAGAATCGTATGTTGGTGAATCTGCCGTTATTACAGCGTCCACAGAGACCGCCAGCAAGATAATCCTTTTTGTGGATGGTGTGGAAACCAAAACATCCGACACCCAGACACTATCATTTGACATCCAAGGATTGAACATTGGCACACACAAAATAAAATTTGTCTCCGAGAATGGCGACAAAAAAGACCAAAAAGAGTTTAACTGCAAGATAAAACCGATAATATACGAAATTCCAACTTTGACATGCACACAAATCACAGAATCGTATGTTGGTGAATCTGC
>ODAI010438324.1_pt1 | contig 25085 bp, 20 predicted proteins | sample 1539321 | NCBI WGS metagenome assembly ODAI01 (sample SAMN02144231, study PRJEB22623) | gut metagenome | biome: sheep rumen | host: Ovis aries | place: New Zealand
AAGCCATGGATGTTTTTTTTATGATCCGTGATATCAGGGATATAAGAAAAAAACCTTCAACGTCTGAACTCATCGACTGGGTCAATGCACTTCAGCTTGGCGGTATTCCCTATGCCCAGATCAAGGCTAAGCTTCCTTTTGTAGGTGTCGTTGTCAAAAAAGACGAAGACCTTGAGCAGGTTACGCATACAAATTTCACCTAAAGTCACGCGGTCTAGATTCAAAATATAATTTTTTTCATTTGTCGCGCCAGGCGGGAATGCTGGTACTATAAAGTCAAATTCTTGCCGCAGGCCACTCACTTCGTTCGGGCCAGGCGAACGCCATTCCTCGCAGGCGCTCGATTCAAAAAATTATATTTCGAATCTCTCCGCTGTTTTAATGCAAAATTAGTATTGATATGTTTTTAAATTTCTTCGAAAGTCTTAGAAAGCATGGAATTCATGTAACTCTTGGAGAGTGGCTTGATCTTATGAATGCTTTGGACAGCGGTCTTATAGGAGGCCAGTTGTCCAGGTTTTATTATGGTGCAAGGATGATACTTGTTAAGAGCGAGACTGATTTTGACAAGTATGATGATGCATTTGAGGAGTGTTTTTCCGCTGCAAAAAAGGATACGGAGATCGGTGCCGAGATGCTCAGGTGGCTTGATAAATCCGAGATGATGCAGCTTGCGGAAATGGAAGCCAGGGACCATCTTAACAAAATGGAAGGCGAGGGCATCATCATCGATAAGGATGATGTAGAACAAAAATTCAGGCAAAGACTTAAGGATCAGGACTCAGAACATAACGGAGGGTCCTTCTGGATAGGAACCATGGGTAAGACATCCTTCGGAAATACCGGCGGAAATATTGGCGGTGTAAGAGTCGGAGGAATGACCGGTTATCAGTCCGCATTTGCTGTTATGGGTGCCAGAAAGTACCGGGATTTCGGGGATGACAGGGTCATGACCAACAGGCAGTTCCAGCTTGCTTTCAGAAGACTGAGACAGTTTTCTTCAAGACTTGATACTAATGAAAGAGAACTTGATATTGACAAAACCATTGATGAAACCTGCAATCAGGGCGGTGTTTTAAAGGTTGAGATGAGAAAGCCCAGGAAGAATTCGGTCAAGCTTTTACTTCTCATGGATTCTGGCGGTACCATGATCCCTTATTCCATGCTTTTAAACGATCTGTTTCAGGCAGTCAATAAGAGCAATCATTTTAAAGATGTTAAATGCTATTATTTCCACAACTGCATTTATTCGCATCTTTATAAGACTCCCGAATGTGAGAATGGCGACTGGGTAGAGACAAAGTGGCTGTTCAGAAATACTGATTCCGATCATAAAGTCATTATAGTTGGTGATGCTGCCATGGCTCCTGAGGAACTTTATTCCGTAACCGGTAATTACAGGGGACCAAATGACGGACTAAGCGGCGAGGAGTGGCTTAAATCAGTAAAAAGGCACTATAAGAAAGTTGTCTGGCTTAATCCCAAGATGGCTCCGGGAAATGCTCCCTGGAGAGAAGCTGAGACAGCACTTAAGCAGATGTTTCCCATGTATAAGCTTTCCGTAAGCGGTCTTGAAAGAGCCATGACAAAGCTTATGGAAACAAGGTGATGTGTTTTTAATAATGCTTAAAAAACATTTAGTGAAAATCATGTCTGATTTTTGTATAATCAGATTTAAATAATTTTAAGGAGATTTTTAAAATGGGTATTTTTGAAGAGTTGCAGGAAAGAACACTTCTTGCACAGCTGACAGACGAAAAGGAGATAAGAGAGCTTGTAAATAACGGAAAAGCTACATTCTATATAGGTTTTGATCCTACGGCAGATTCCCTTCATGTGGGACATTTTATGGCCCTCTGCCTTATGAAGAGACTTCAGATGGCGGGAAATAAGCCCATAGCTTTGGTGGGAGGCGGAACCGGAATGATCGGAGATCCCACCGGCAGAAGCGATATGCGTACCATGATGACAAGAGAAACCATCGAGCATAATGTTGAGTGCTTCAAAAAGCAGATGTCCAGATTCATCGAATTCGGAGAAGACAAGGCGCTTATGGTCAATAATGCCGACTGGCTTCTTGATCTGAATTATGTTGAGTTTATAAGGGATATCGGACCTCATTTTTCGGTAAATAACATGTTAAGGGCTGAGTGTTACAAGCAGCGTATGGAAAAAGGTCTCAGTTTCCTTGAGTTTAACTATATGCTCATGCAGTCATACGATTTCCTTGAGCTTTATAAGAGATACGGCTGTAATATGCAGTTCGGCGGTGATGATCAGTGGAGCAATATGCTGGGCGGAACCGAACTTATCAGAAAAAAACTCGGCAAGGATGCATATGCCATGACCATCACCCTTCTCCTTAATTCCGAGGGAAAGAAGATGGGTAAGACCGCAAAGGGAGCCGTATGGCTTGATGCTGATAAGACTTCTCCTTATGAGTTCTATCAGTACTGGAGAAATGTCAGTGATGCTGATGTGTTCAAATGCCTGAGAATGCTCACATTCCTTCCTCTTGAACAGATATCGGAGATGGATAAATGGGAGGATTCAAGGATAAACGAGGCAAAGAAGATCTTAGCTCACGAGCTTACGGAGCTTGTTCACGGTAAAGATGAGGCGGATAAGGCAGAAAAGGGTGCGGATGCACTTTTCGGAGGAGGAGATATTTCTTCCGCAGACATTCCTACCGTTAAGATGGAAGAAGATGATTTCAGGGACGGCAAGGCAGACATTCTTGCAATCCTTGTAAGAAGCGGTCTTTGCCCTACAAGAAATGAAGCAAGACGTGCTGTCGAGCAGGGCGGAGTCAGTGTTGATGATGAAAAAGTAACCGATGTTAAGACTCTTTACACCAAGGAAGATCTTAAAGACGGAAAGCTTGTAAGACGCGGAAAGAAAGCGTTTAAGAAGGTTACAGCCTGAATCTTTCATGAAAGGGAGGCCTTAGTATGAGTGCAGAATATGAGAAACTTCAGAGCCTGCTTAAGGCAGTGAGGGAAAAAACCGATTTTGTCCCGGATATAGCCATTGTCCTGGGCTCCGGACTTGGGGCTTATGCGGAAGGAATAAAGACTGTTTGCGAGATCCCATATTCAGATCTTCCCGGTTTCCCCGTATCCACCGTTCAGGGCCATTCCGGAAAATTCATCTTCGGATATGACGGAGAGAAAAAAGTAGTATGCATGAAAGGAAGAGTCCACATGTATGAAGGCTATAAGCCTTCCGAAGTCGTTATGCCCATCAGACTAATGTATATGATGGGAGCAAAGATCCTTTTTCTTACAAATGCCGCAGGCGGTATAAATGAAAGCTTTCATCCCGGGTGTCTTATGCTTATAGAAGATCAGATCGCATATCATGTTCCCAATCCTCTTGTGGGACCCAATGTTGATGAACTTGGAACAAGATTTCCGGATATGACTTCCATATATGACAAAGATCTTTCAAAAGTTATCGAAAAGACTGCATCAGAGCAGGATAGTGAATTGTTTAAGGGCGTTTATGTCCAGCTTTCAGGCCCTTCATATGAATCCCCTGCAGAGATAAAGGCTCTCAGATGCCTTGGAGGATCGGCTGTCGGAATGAGCACAGCCATTGAAGCCATTGCTGCAAGACATGCAGGTATGAGGATTTGCGGAATTTCAGTTATCAGTAATATGGCCGCCGGTATCACCGGTGAAGAGCTTAATCACGAAGAAGTTCAGAAAGCTGCGGATTCTGTTTCAGCCAGATTTGAAAAACTTGTCAGGGCATCAATTGCTGCCTTTTGAAAGGGATCATAATGGAAGAGGAATTGATTGTCACACTTTTAATAAATGCCTTTGATGCAAGAATGTATTCATATTGTCCTTATTCAGGATATGCAGTCGGAGCTGCCATACTTACGGATGATGATGAGATCTATAGAGGCTGTAATGTTGAAAATTCATCCTATGGTGCAACGATCTGTGCAGAAAGATGCGCCGGGCTGAAAGCTGTAAGCGAAGGGAAGAAAAAATTCAGGGCAATTGCCATAGTCGGAGCTCCGAAAGATGCATCTGAAGTTAATGATTATGCTTATCCCTGCGGTATTTGCAGACAGTTTTTATATGAATTCGGGGGAGGGGATATGACCGTCATTGTTGCAAAAAGCATTGATGACAAGAAGGTTTTTAAACTTTCCGAGCTTTTGCCGGAGGCTTTTTCTTCGGATAATCTGAATTAAATTATTTTAACTGCTTACCGGGGGGCCTTTCAGGCTCCCCAGTTTATTAATCCGTATCCTCTGTGATAAAGGATCTCATCCGTATAAACAGTCTTTCCCCCCTGAGAAATAGTTACCGGTATATCCACGGGAAGTATTCCTTTCGGAGTGCTTTCTCCGAAGGCGGTACATATGCTTACAGATACGTTTAGATTAAAGGGACCGTTTCCTGCAAAATCATAAGCGTTTCCGTATGCGTTATATGCGCAGATAACGGCATCAGCATTGTAGAGCGAAGCATCGTAAGGAAGGTTTAAGCTTATTAGAACCGTTTTTTTACCTTCCGTCTGATGCACCTCTTTTATTATGCTTTCTATAATGCTGCTTTTTTCGGTGCTTTGTGAAAGGATCAGTACATTTTCGGACGCATTTAATGCATTCTGAAGTTCTTTATTATAAATGGACAAACCGTTGTAGCAGATAACAGTGGTATTTGAAGCTGAGGCATTCCCAAGTGCCAGTAGTCTTTTCAGAGCATATTCAACAGAGGAGCGCCTTTTTTCGCTTGGTATCAGGATCAGTGTTTTTGCATTCCCGTTTCCGTTAATGGGAAGAACATTGCCTTCGTTTTTAAGAAGTGTCATGGATGAGAGTGTTATTTCCCATTCTCTTATGCGGTGCTCAGGACTTCCGACGCATGTAAGCGCATTATTGATCCTTTCTTCATAAGAAGGATGGTTATTATGATCAAGGATACCTTTTTTAGATTTGAGTTTCAGGATCCTCCTTACGCTTTCGTTTAGTCTTTCTTCGCTTATCTCGCCGTTTTCAACATATTTTTCAAGAGTACTTATATATGATTCCAGTTCGCCGAAGGTATCTTTGCTTCCGTCTTTATAGATGTTAACGGGGCAGAGCAGTATATCTGCACCTGCGTTTATTGCAAGCTTAGCTGCATCTGTTTTTTCGAAATTATCTGCGATGGCACCCATGTCTAAGGCGTCTGTGATTATCCGACCCTTATATCCCATTTCATTTCTTAAAAGATCTGTGATGATGGTATGTGAAAGAGTTGCGGGAAGACAGATCTTTTTTCCGTCTTTTTTTGATATATATGTATTTTGTTCAATATTCGGAAATTCGATATGAGCTGTCATGATCATTTCGGCTCCGGAATCAATACCAGCCTTAAAAGGGATCAGCTCACATTTTTTCAGTTCATCTAAAGTAAGAGCTGATGAAGGAAGACCTGTATGTGAATCTTCAGAGACATTTCCGTGTCCCGGGAAATGCTTTAAAGCTGCAATGCATCCTGCATCATTTAAGCCTGACATATAAGCGCATACATTTGATGATACTATGGCAGGATCGTCTGAAAATGATCTGACTCCTATAATGGGATTTTCCGGATTGTTATTTACGTCTGAAACAGGCGCAAAATCAACATTAAAGCCAAGGGATGTTATTTCACTGCCTATGATAAAGGCTGCATTTTTTGTAAGAGAGGTATCACCCGTTGCGGCAAGTGCCATATTTCCGGGCATGACGCATCCGAAGGGAACTCTGTTAACGATCCCACCTTCCTGATCCACACATATAAACATTGGAATGCCGTTTTTTGAATTTATTGCAGAAGTCTGTGAATCGTTTATCAGTCTTACGGTCTGCTCTTTGTCATTTATATTTCCGGTAAAAAAGATCATTCCGCCAAAGTCGTATTTTTCAATGATCTGTGCATACTCAGGTGTTATCTGCGTTGCCGTTTTTGAATTACCGGAATCGGAGCGGAGTGCAACGATCATCATCTGGGCAATTTTTTCCCTTGTGCTCATTTTGCTTAATATGAGATCGATATTATCCGAAGTATCATCCTGAGCATTTCCGTTTACAGACTGTGCATTTATATTTACGTTTTCAAGGTTTCCGGTTTCAGGCTGAAGGTTTCCTGATATCAGATCCTGATTTTCTGTATTATCAAAATTTGCAGCACTTTTCTCATTTTCAAGGATTAAAGGATTATCTTCCTTTTTTTCCGTTTCATATGCACTAACTGAGTCAGCAGGATTTTCCATCATAACTGAAGCTTCTGTTTTTCTGCATGAACAAAGGGTAATTGCAGACAAAAAAGTCAGTATAAAAGATATTGTTCTTTTAGATTTTTTCATGTTTTTTCTCCAAACGGGCATGATTATATTTCAGGGCTGAATTATACCAAAAAGATGAATAATACTCAATTTTAAGTAAGCGGCTTAATTGTTAAGTAAATTGTTTGGACTAATATTTTCATGTGATAAATATTACGGGATAAAATTTATGTTGGTAAAATATCCAAAGTGTATTAAAATGATTAAGATCCAAAAAATACATGTCGCTTTGCGACAATAAAGGAGTACAAAATGGAAAAATTCTTTAAACTGAAGGAGAATGGTACCGATGTAAAGACAGAAGTCATTGCCGGTATTACAACCTTCATGGCCATGGCTTATATTCTGGCCGTCAATCCCTCAATCCTGTCGGCATCAGGTATGAACGGACACGCAATACTTCTTGCCACAGCTCTTTCCGCATTTATCGGAACCATGTGCATGGCACTTCTTGCCAATTATCCCTTCGCACTTGCACCCGGACTTGGACTTAATGCATATTTTGCATATACAGTCTGCGGATCCATGGGTTATTCATGGCAGTTTGCTCTCTTTGCGGTATTCATCGAAGGACTTATCTTCATAGTCCTTTCAGTAACTCCTGTAAGAGAAGCTATCTTTAATGCAATCCCTCTTCAGCTTAAGAAGGGCGTTTCTGTCGGTATCGGACTTTTTGTTGCATTCATCGGACTTCAGAACGGTAAGATAGTCGTTGACGACGGTGCTACTCTTGTTACCATCATCAAATTCAACAAAGAGTTTAGCACTGTTGGAATTTGGGCGCTTCTTACCATTATCGGAGTTCTTATAATCTCCATCCTTTATATCAATAAAGTAAAAGGAGCCATCCTTATCGGAATCTTTGCAACATGGATCATCGGTATAATCTGTGAACTTTGCGGAATCTATGTTCCCAATGCAGATGCCGGTTTTTATTCGACCATTCCCGGAACCTTTGCTGAATTTGATTTCGGTGCAATCGGTGAGACTTTTGGAGCTTGTTTTTCTGCAGCAGCCTTTGAGAACTTCAATGTTATTGATTTTGTAGTCATCATGTTTGCATTCCTTTTCGTAGATGTTTTCGATACTCTCGGAACTCTTATCGGATGTGCGGACAAGGCTGATATGCTTGATAAGGAAGGAAAGCTTCCCAGGATCCGTCCCGCTCTTCTTGCAGACGCCATCGCAACCAGCGTAGGTGCAGTTCTCGGAACATCCACAACCACTACCTTTGTTGAGAGTTCTTCAGGCGTATCCGCAGGTGGACGTACCGGACTTTCCTCAGTGGTAACAGGACTCCTTTTCCTGATCTCACTTGTATTATCACCCCTCTTTATCTCAATCCCCGGTTTTGCTACTGCTCCCGCACTTATCTTTGTAGGATTCCTTATGATGACTGCAATTACCGGAATTGATTTCAACAATCCCACAGAGAGCATTCCCGCATTCCTTGCAATGCTTGTTATGCCTCTTGTTTACAGCATTTCTGACGGTATCTGCATCGGTGTCATTTCATATGTTGTTATCAATCTCTTCACAAAAAATGCAAAGAAGATCCAGCCTCTTATGTATGTTCTTGCGATCCTCTTTGTTATCAAGTACATAATTCTTTGATCTGTCCCCTGTATGGCAGGCAAGCAGTTTTTGTTTGCCTGCCTGCAGGGATCATTTTTTATATATGACCGGAATCATACTTATCATCATCATAATGATATTACTTGCTGTTAACGGACGCAGGCTGCAATTGGAAGAAAAAAAGAGAGCAGAGGCGTTTGTTCGTGATTCCTTTGGTCATCCTTCCTCAAAAAAATTACCGGAAGAAAGAAAAAAACGATTGCAAGTTTCTCTTGATGATTTTTTGTCCGGGAAAAATCCCGGGGAATATATCGATGAACTTACCTGGTCGGATACCGGTATGGAAGACATTTTTCTGCAGATGGATAACTGTTTTTCATCTGCCGGAGAAGAATATCTTTACAGACAGCTTCATGATCTTTCATTGTCCAAAGAAGATCTGCTTTTTAATGACAGTATCATAAATGAATTAAACGAAGACAAAGATTTAAGAGAAAAGCTTTCTCTTTCACTATACAGACTTGGTTTTGTAAGGCAGGGCTCACTTCCCGGTAGTCTAAAAAAGATCCTTTCACAGGATCATATTCTTAATCCTTTTTTTCATATACTCTGTGATATTTACTATGTGATAGTTGCGGTGCTTGCATTTTATTACCCCTTAGTTGCCGCACTGTTTTTTGTTTTAATCCTTTTTGTCCAGATATCATCATATTTTTCCATAAGAAAAAAAGCTGATGAGATCCTTTCGGGATTTTCCATGATCTTTAACATGACAAAGATCGGCGGAATGCTTCCTTTAAAAAAAGATTCTCAGGCAGGAAAGGTGATAGAAGAGCTGTCAAAGGACCTTAAAAAGATCAGACTTAAGACCGTTTTTTCAGCATTCCTTGCAGGAACAGGATCAGGTCAGTCCGCAGGTATCTTTTCACTTATCTTTACATATCTTAATCTGCTTTTTCATTTTGATCTTATTGCAGCGGAATTTCTTTTAAGAAAGATCGGTTCCCAAAAAGATGCCATATACTCTGCATATGAAAAATGCGGTTTTCTTGATATGTGCCTTTCTGTATCTTCCTACAGAGTGTTTCTGGAAAAAAAGTGCGCCTTTACAAGACCTGATTTTTCGTTTGAAACAGGCATAGTGATCAAAAACGGATATAATCCCCTTTTAAATGAGCCTGTGCCAAATGATGCATCAAACAGTGAAGGCATCCTGATAACAGGTTCAAACGCCAGCGGAAAGTCCACTTATATGAGGATGATCGCCGTTAATGCAATCCTGGCTCAGACCATCTCAACATGCCCTGCGTCATTTTATGGGGCTCCGCTTTTTTCCATTTATTCATCAATTGCCGTAAGCGATTCGATATTAAAGGGTGAGAGCTATTTTATGGCAGAGATCAATTCCTTAAAAAGGATCGTTGATGCATCTGTGAGGGACAAGCGTCCTGTTATATGCTTTATTGACGAGATCTTTAAAGGTACCAATACTTCCGAGCGCATTTCCGCCGCTATGTCGGTTCTTAAATACCTCAGGGAGAAGAAAGTTATCGTATTTGCGGCAACTCATGATCTTGAGCTTACACAGCTTGTTGCAGGATATTATAAAAATGTTCATTTTTCAGAACAGATCGAAGGAAATGACATATCCTTTAATTACAGACTTATGGAGGGGCCGTCCAAAAGCAGAAATGCAATTGCTTTGTTAAAGATGAAAGGTTTCCCGGAAAACGTTATCCTTGAAAGTGAAAAAATGTGTTCTGTACTTGACGATTCAGATGCTTAAAAGGTATACTAAATAAAGGTTTTATCAGTATTTATATAAGTTTCAAGCCACAAGATATTGTTTATTCGGAGGCCATAAAAAATGAATGCAGCTGTATTTTTCGGAAGTTTCCTGAGTTACCTTTTGCTCATGGTGATAATTGTATTTGTTGCGGCTCTTGGCTTTGCTTTAGGAAGAGTTTTACGAAAAAATAAAGACGCTAAAAATGCATCATTGTCCGGCGGCGGTGAAAATGTATCTGCTGAAACTAAAGGATAAAGCAATAAAGGATACGTTAAGACGTATCCTTTAATTTTTGAACATGGATATATATTATAACAACAAGACAAGGATCCTTCTGATACTTGAGATCCTTAAAGATCTTAGTGATGATGAACATACCGTCAAAGCCGATACCATCATTAAAAGGATAAAGGATGAAGGCTTAAAATGTGACCGTAAGACCTTATATGATGATATAAGGTCTCTATCTGAAGCGGGTTTTGACATCATGCACGTTACAGGTTCCGGATATAAGCTTGTTTCAAGAGAGTTTGATGAAGCTGAGATCAAACTTCTTGCAGATGCTGTTTTGGCTTCAAAATTCATATCTAAGAAAAAAACGGACAAGCTCATTGAAAAATTAAGAAGACTTACAAGCTCTTATCAGGCATCGTCCCTCATAAGGAATATCTATTCCCCGGATGTAAAGTCTCCCAATGAGGATATTCTGTATAGTGTTGATTCCTTATCCAGAGCAATTAATGAAGGTAAGATGACGGAGTTTGAGTATCTTACCTGGAATACTGATAAAAAGCTTGTTCCGAAAGGTGAAAAGAAAAGGGTTTTAAGTCCCTGGACCCTTATATGGGCCGATCAGAATTATTACCTTCTTGCGTTTGATGATGAAGCGGGAAAGATGAAGCACTTCAGAGTCGATAAGATGAGAGGTGTTAAGATTCTGGATCAGGACAGAAAAGGATACGATGTTTATTCCGGAATGGATATAACCCAGTATGTTGAAAAAACATTTTCAATGTACGGCGGGGAAGGCGAGATGATCTCAATGGAATTTCCGGAAGATATGATAGGCATCGCCATAGACAGATTCGGCACTGACATTGCCATTATACCCGGAAAAAACGGCAAAGCATCCGTGCGTACAAAATGCTTTGTCAGTAATATGTTTTTCGGCTGGGTTGCAGGACTTGGGGGAGATGTAAAGATCACGGCACCTGCATCTATATGCAATAAATACAAGGATTTTTTAAAAAAATCTTATGAGAATTAATAATGAGACCTTTTGATTTTAGGAGGATTTTATGGGCGCGGATATGGATTACGGAAAAGTATACAAACCCGCTAAAGATGTATTTATCGTAAAAAAGGACGGTTCCCTGGAAAGCTTTAATGTCCAGAAGGTCATTAATGCTGTAAGCAAAAGTGCATACAGGGCACTTACGGAATTTTCCGAAGATGAAAATAAAAAGATCTGTGAACTGATCATAGAGAAAGTTGACAGACTTGGTGAAGACAAAATCCCCATCCCCAGGATGCATAATATAGTGGAGGATGTGCTTGAACAGGTTAAACCCATTGTTGCAAAGAGCTACAGGGATTACCGTAATTATAAGCAGGATTTTGTCAGAATGCTGGATGATGTATATAAAAAGTCCCAGTCCATTATGTACATCGGAGATAAGGAAAATTCAAATACCGATTCAGCCCTTGTTTCCACAAGAAGAAGCCTTGTATTTAACCAGCTGAACAGAGAGCTCTACCAGAAGTTTTTTCTGACAACAGAGGAGATCCAGGCGTGCCGTGACGGATATATATATATCCATGACATGTCATCAAGAAGAGATACAATGAACTGTTGTCTCTTTGATATTGCATCCGTACTTAAAGACGGATTTGAGATGGGAAATATCTGGTATAACGAGCCCAAGACACTTGATACCGCCTTCGATGTAATGGGGGATATCGTTTTAAGCGCAGCCAGCCAGCAGTACGGCGGATTTACCATTCCGTCTGTTGAATATATCCTTGAACCCTATGCTAAAAGATCATTTGAAAAAGCAAAGGCAAAATATATATCACTTGGAATTGATGAAACAAAGGCTTCTGAAACTGCATTAAGCGATGTTAAAAGAGAATTTGAACAGGGCTTCCAGGGCTGGGAATATAAATTCAATACCGTAGCATCAAGCAGAGGAGATTATCCTTTTATTACAGTAACGGCAGGTACAGGAACATCTGATTTTCAGAAGATGGCAACTGAAGCACTTTTGAAAGTTCATATGGAAGGACAGGGAATGAAAGGAAAGAAAAAACCTGTTCTGTTCCCCAAGATCGTATTTCTTTACGATGAAAAACTCCATGGCGAGGGCGGAGAACTTGAGTATATATTTGACCTTGCCATTAAATGTTCATCAAAGACAATGTACCCTGATTATTTAAGTCTTACCGGTGAAGGTTATGTTCCTTCCGTTTATAAAAAGTATGGTAAGATCATATCCCCCATGGGCTGCAGGGCATTTCTTTCACCCTGGTTTGAAAGAGGGGGCATGGAGCCGGCTGATGAAGAGGATGTTCCTGTTTTTATGGGAAGATTCAATATAGGTGTGGTATCCCTTCATCTTCCAATGATACTTGCACGAAGCAGAAAAGAAGGCAGGGATTTTTACGAGCTTCTTGATTATTATCTTGAACTCATTAGAAATCTTCATCTGAGGACTTATGCTTACCTTGGGGAAATGAAAGCATCAACGAATCCCCTTGCTTATTGCATGGGAGGATTCAGAGGCGGACATTTGGGACTTTCCGATAAGATAAAACCCCTTCTTGATTCTGCCACAGCTTCGTTCGGTATCACTGCCCTTAATGAACTTCAGAGGCTTTATAACAATAAAAACCTGACGGAAGATGCCGGGTTTTCTCTTGAAGTAATGGAGCATATTAACAGGAAGATCGCAGAATACAAAAAAGAAGATCACAGACTTTATGCCATCTACGGAACTCCGGCAGAAAATCTTTGCGGATTGCAGGTTAAGCAGTTCCGTAAAAAATACGGTATCATAGAAGGCGTGTCTGACAGAGAATATGTATCCAATTCTTTCCACTGCCATGTTACGGAAGATCTGACTCCCATAGAAAAACAGGATTATGAGAAGAGATTCTGGGATCTTTTTAACGGAGGAAAGATCCAGTACGTTAAATATCCCGTTGATTATAATCTCAAGGCTATTAAAACCCTTGTGAGAAGAGCAATGAAGATGGGATTTTATGAGGGAGTCAATCTCTCCCTTGCATACTGTGATGACTGCGGTCATGAGGAGCTTTCCATGGATGTATGTCCGGTATGCGGAAGTAAAAATCTTACGAAGATCGATCGCATGAACGGTTACCTGTCATATTCAAGAACACATGGCGATACCAGATTAAATGACGCCAAGATGATCGAAATATCCGAAAGAAGATCAATGTAATGAGATATCATGATATTACAAAAGATGATATGAATAACGGAGACGGATTAAGGATCACCCTTTGGGTTTCCGGTTGCATTCATATGTGCAGTCAGTGCCAGAATCCCCAGACCTGGGATCCTGATAGCGGAATATACTTTGACGAAGAAGCAAAAAAAGAACTTTTCGGACTTCTTTCAAGAGATTATATTTCCGGACTGACCTTAACAGGAGGAGATCCCCTGTATCCCGGTAACAGAAATGATATCTTAAATCTTTTGAAGGAATTTAAGGATCTTTTTCCCGAAAAAGATGTTTGGCTTTATACAGGATATCTCTGGGAAGAGATAAAAGATCTTGAACTGATGCGATATGTGGATGTTGTCGTTGACGGACCTTATGATAAAAACCTGAAGGATATTACCCTTTGCTGGAAAGGAAGTTCAAATCAGAGGGTCATTGATGTGAAGGAAACTATGGATACCGGAAATATCCATATTCACTGCGAGGACCATTATTCGGTGCTTAATCCCGATAATGTATACGGAAGTTCTAAATCCGGAGTGCCTTGTATGTATTGATCATACTTGTATGTATTAATTATGTTTATGCATCTGCAGGCTGGGGAATTGAATTATATATTTGTGCAGCCTGTCCGAGCCGTCATGTAGCGGATCCGCATAAATCGGTTCCCGAGGGCATTGTCCGAGCAGTTCGCGCAAATTAGCGCGAACGTCGCGAGTTGCCCGAGGGCGATTTTGAATTTGCGGATGCGGCGAAATGACGAATAGCGAGGACCCGGCAAACAAATATATAATTCAATTGCTCAGCCGGCAATTTCAAACTATATTTTATTTACAGGAGCAGATATGGAAAGAGTCGGTAAATTTGAAAAAGTAAGTTACGAGCAGTTCAAGTCCGGAATGGAAGGCATCGAAGATAATGAATCCGTTTTGAAAGAAAAATATGATCGCATTCAGCTTCCTTCAAGAGCAACATCCGGAAGCGCGGGATACGACCTTCATGCAACCTTTGATGTAACTCTTGCTCCCGGTGAGACAGTTAAGATCCCTACCGGTATAAGGGTCAGAATGAAAGAAGACTGGATGCTTGCTGTATTTCCCAGAAGCGGACTTGGCTTTAAATACAGGCTTCAGCTTAACAATACTGTGGGCATCATAGATTCCGATTATTATAATTCCGACAATGAGGGACATATTTTTGTAAAGCTTACAAATGACAGTAATGAAGGCAGGACTATTGTGCTTAAGGAAGGTGATGCCTTCGCCCAGTCCATCTTTATTCCTTATGGCATTACAGAAGATGATGATGCAACAGGTGTAAGAAACGGCGGATTCGGAAGCACAGGCAAATAAAAGGGGCTTCCTGCACGTAGAAAAGAAAACTATATAAAGCGTTTTTTGTGTATAGTTTTACTTGTTTTTGATTATCTTTTATAGTATTATTACAAACGGTATAGAATTAATTTTTCCGGAGGTAATTTATGTTCAAGATAATCACTGACAACGGTTCTGATATCCCAAAGGATTATGCTGCAGAGCATGGAATTGATACCATCAACCTTGCAACACTCATGGACGGTGTAACATATAATCTGGACCGGGAGATCTCAACCGAGGAATTCTACAGCAGACTTGCCAAGGGATCAAAACCCATAACCTCCCAGGTGAATCCCGAGCAGGCAAGAAAATATTTTGAAGATCATGTTGATGATGCCGATGATTTTGTTTTCATAGGAATATCCACGGGACTTTCCGGAACATGCGGATCGGTCCAAAGCGGAGCAAATGAATTCATGGCAGCACATCCGGGTAAAAGAGTTGAAGTCATCGACTCTCTGCAGGGATCTTTAGGTGAAATGCTTTCCGTCATCAAAGCTGTTGAGATGAGGGATGAGGGGAAGAGCTTTGAAGAGACGGTTGCTTTTGTAAGAAGTAATGTACTTCATTGCTGTCTTGCCATTACAGTGGATAATCTTATGGATCTCTGGAGAGGCGGAAGAGTCTCAAAGACCAGCGCGGTTATCGGAAATATTGCTTCGGTAAAGCCTTTTATAGTGGTTAATGATGAAGGAAGACTCGATGCCGGCGGAAAGATCAGAGGCAGAAAAAAGAGTCTTGATCATATAGTTGATTATATGGAACAGCATATGGGAAGATATCGTGATATGAATAAGACCATCATGATAGGTCACGGTAACTGTCCTGAAGATGCTAAATACTTACAGGAAAAAATAACGGAGCGTTTCGGATTTACCGATTTTATGGTAAATAATATGGGACCCGTCATCGGAACCCATACGGGACCGACCATCGTACTTGCCGGATATTATGGTGAATCACGCTCCTAGATCAGACAGGGGCTTATGAAAGAATCAGATATCAAAGAAACACAGCTTCAGACAGAGCATATTAATGAGCTGCCTTCGCTTTTAAATAAAGTTCAAAATGAAAAGAAAAGAGTGCTTACTGCATCCGTTATCACTTTCGGATGTCAGATGAATGCACGCGATTCCGAAAAATTGGCCGGTATCCTTTCATCCGCAGGTTTTAAACTGCTTGAGGATGATGAGGATGCCGACTTTGTTTTGTATAATACCTGTACAGTCAGGGATAATGCCAACAGAAAGCTCTATGGCCATCTAGGTGAAGCACATGCTTCAAAAAAGAAAAACCCTGACAAGCTTGTTGCCGTATGCGGATGTCTTCCCCAGGAACCTGAGGCATTTGAGATTCTTAAGAAAAAATATTCTTTTATAGATCTTATTTTCGGAACTCATAATATTTATGCATTTCCGGAATATCTCTGCAGACTTTTGTCCGGAGAAAGACATATTTATGAGATAATGGATGCAACTGACCGGATTGTGGAGGATCTTCCGGTTCTCAGAAAATATCCCTTCAAATCCGGCGTAAATATTATGTTTGGCTGTAATAATTTTTGTACATACTGTATCGTTCCCTACGTCAGAGGCCGTGAAAGATCAAGGGAAAGTGCAGATATAATCAAAGAGATCGAAGGCCTTGTATCATCCGGTGTTAAGGAAGTCATGCTCCTTGGACAAAATGTTAATTCATACGGCAACGGAATAGAAGGAGAGATTTCTTTTCCGGAACTTTTAAAAAGAGTCTGTGATATTAAGGAAATTGAAAGAGTAAGGTTCATGACATCCCATCCCAAGGATCTTTCCGATGATCTTATAAAAGTCATCAGGGATAATACCAAGATCTGCAGACATCTTCATCTTCCTCTTCAGAGCGGATCCACCAGGATCCTTAAGGAGATGAACAGACATTACAGCAAGGAACAGTTCATAGACCTTGCATTAAAGATAAGAAGCGAGATACCAGGTATAGCCATCACTACGGATATCATGGTGGGATTTCCGTCCGAAACAATGGCTGATATAGAAGATACACTTGATGTCATAAGAAAAGTGGAATTTGATAATGCATTTACTTTTATTTATTCGAAAAGAATGGGCACCCCTGCAGCTGTAAGGGATGACCAGGTTTCTGAAGAAAATGTTAAAATGTATTTTGACTCTGTTTTAGCATGCGTTCAGGAATATGCAAAAAAACGGGCACTTGTATGGCAGGGTAAAACATTTGATGCGCTTGTTGAAGAAGAGGATTCATCAACAAAAGGGTATGTAACGGGAAGGCTGTCCAATAATATGCTGGTTCATTTTGCCGGAGATAAAGATCTTATCGGCAGTATTGTTCCCGTAAAGCTTGATGAATGCAGAGGTTTTTATTATATAGGCAGTAAGGTTTAAAAGTGGAAGGTACAAATACTCCTGATATCGACAATTTAATGGATAATGCAGACATCTCTCCGATGATGCAAAACTACTTAGAGACGAAAAAGCAGTATGAAGACTGCCTTCTTTTCTACAGAGTCGGTGATTTTTATGAGATGTTTTTTGATGATGCAGTTGTTGCTTCAAGAGAGATAGAGCTTACTCTTACGGGTAAGTCCTGCGGTCTTGAAGAAAGAGCACCCATGGCAGGTGTTCCTTTTCATGCGGCTGATTCATATATTTCAAGACTTGTTGCAAAAGGATACAAGGTTGCAATATGCGAACAGGTTGAAGATCCAAAGCTTGCAAAGGGACTCGTAAAAAGAGAAGTCATTAAGGTCGTTACTCCCGGAACAAATATGAATATTCTTTCTCTTGACGGAGGAAAGAATAATTATCTTATGAGTATCTGTTATCAGGATAACGGCATCGGTTTTTCCGTTTGTGATGTTTCAACAGGAGAATTTCTTGTATCCGTTGCAGCTGATGCGACATCCCTTAAAGACAGCATTGCAAGATTTTCTCCTTCGGAACTTATCTGTAATAAAGGGTTTTCGCTTCAAAGCGACCTTCTTAATTCCATAAAAGAAAGGCTCAGTATTCCCGTAACCGTTCTTGATGATGCGTTTTTTGACGAAAGATCATCAACAGGCGAAGTGCTCAGACAGTTTAAGGTTAAAAGCCTTATAGGCCTTGGTCTTGATTCCATGATCCCCGGTGTCCTTGCTGCCGGAGCCTGTCTTATGTATCTTCATGATACCCAAAAAACCGATCTTTCTAACATCACAAGCATTCATCCCTACCGCGTCGATAAATATATGATGCTTGATTCTTCATCTAGAAGAAATCTTGAACTTACTGAGACCATAAGGGATAAGCAGAAAAAAGGCTCGCTTTTAGGTGTTCTTGACAGGACAAAAACAGCTATGGGCGGGAGGCTTTTGCGTACATTTTTAGAGCAGCCTCTCATAGATGAAAATGAGATAAAAAACAGACAGGATGCTATCTTTGCATTTAATAATAACTCAATATCAAGGGATGAACTCAGAGAATACTTAAATCCCGTATATGATCTTGAAAGGCTTCTTGCACGTATTACATTTGGTACGGCAAATCCCAGAGATCTGATCAGCCTTGATACTTCTCTTAAGATGCTTCCCCATATAAAGACCGTTATGGCGGATATTCACTCTACTGAGCTTGACAGGATAATGGATCTTTTTGATCTTCTGATGGATATTGAAGTCCTTATCGATTCTTCCATCAAAGAAGAGCCCCCTCTTACCATAAGGGACGGAGATATCATTAAGGACGGTTTTAATGATGAACTTGATAAATTAAGAAATGCAAAGACTGACGGAAAAAAATGGCTTGCAGATCTTGAAACTTCCGAAAGAGAAAGAACAGGCATTAAAAACCTGAGGATCAAATATCATAAATCCTTTGGATATTATTTTGAGATAACAAATTCGTTTTCGGATAAAGTACCGGAAGATTATATACGTCGTCAGACACTTACTAACTGCGAGAGATTTACTTCTGCCGAATTAAAAAATCTTGAAGACAGCGTACTCAATGCGGAAGAAAAGATCCGTAATCTTGAATATGATCTTTTTTGCAGGATAAGGGATACCATTTCATCCGAAAGCGAAAGGATCTTAAGTACCGCAAGAGCCATCGCTTATCTTGATGTTTATTCTGATCTTGCTTACATTGCCGAAGTCAATAAATATGTTAAGCCTCATATCAACAATAAAGGTATCATCGATATCAAAGACGGAAGGCATCCGGTTGTTGAAAAGATGCTTGGAGGGGAACTTTTTGTTTCCAATGATACTCATCTTGATAACGGTTCAGACCTTGTCAGCATCATTACTGGTCCCAATATGGCAGGCAAATCAACATACATGAGACAGACTGCTCTTATAGTACTTATGTCCCAGATAGGAAGTTTTGTGCCTGCTTCAAGTGCGGATCTTTGCGTTGTGGACAGGATCTTTACAAGAGTCGGAGCTTCCGATGATCTTGCAAGCGGTCAGTCCACATTTATGATAGAGATGAATGAGGTTTCAAATATTTTAAGAAATGCCACCTCAAAGAGTCTTCTCATACTTGATGAGATCGGAAGAGGAACCTCTACTTTTGACGGCCTGTCCATTGCATGGGCTGTTATCGAACATATCAGCAATAAAAAACTTCTTGGAGCCAAGACTCTTTTTGCAACTCATTATCATGAACTGACGGAACTTGAAGGAAAGATTCCCAATGTTAAAAATTTCTGTATTGCCGTAAAGGAATCAGGTGATGATATAGTTTTCCTTCGCAAGATAGTAAGAGGCGGTGCTGACAGAAGCTATGGAATACAGGTTGCAAAGCTTGCGGGCGTCCCCGATATCGTAATTGACAGGGCAAAGGAAATAGCTTCAACCCTGACTCTTCAGGATATATCTTCTCTTATAGAATCCGTATGCGCCGGTGAAAATAATACATCAAGATCAAAGAAGGTCACAAAACCTGATGAAGTGGATTCCGGACAGATGTCGTTTTTTGACCTTGTTTCCGATGAAGATCTGTTAAAGGAGATAGAAGAGATAGATATTTCAAATCTAACTCCCCTTGACGCTCTCAATACGCTTTACAGGATACAGAATAAGGTTAAAAACAGGTATAAGATATGATACGTGTTTTAAATAAAGAAACCATAGACAGGATCTCTGCAGGTGAAGTTGTTGAAAGGCCGGTTAATGCCTGTAAGGAGCTTGTTGAAAATGCCATAGATTCAGGTGCCGGTTCCGTTACCGTGGAGATTAAGGGCGGCGGCATCGACATGATCAGAGTTACTGATAACGGTTGCGGTATCTCGCCTGATGAGATACGAACCGCTTTTTTAAGGCATTCCACATCCAAGATTGAAAATGCCGATGATCTTAATGCCATAAGTACGCTTGGCTTCAGGGGCGAAGCTCTTGCAAGCATATCTTCAGTATCCGAGACCGAGATGGTCACGGCTCTTCATGATGCCCTTACGGGTGTCAGGATACTGATAAAAGGCGGAGAAGAAGCGCTTTTTGAGGAAGTGGGCGCTCCTTACGGTACAACGGTTATAGTCAGAAACCTTTTTTTCAACACTCCCGCAAGAAAAAAATTTTTAAAGACTCCATCCACGGAAGGCTCCTATATTCTTGAGATGATGGAAAAGATCGCTCTTTCACATCCGGATATCTCTTTTCAGTTTATCTCTGACGGCAGATCCAAATTCCATACATCAGGAAGCGGGGATCTTTTAGAGGTCATTTACCGTGTCTTCGGAAAAGAGATCTCAGGAAGCCTTGTCCCCATTGATGATAAAAATGATATGTTTTCCGTAAAAGGCTATCTTGGAAACCCCGAGATAATCAGGTCAAACCGTAATATGGAAATCTATTTCATGAACGGAAGATATGTCAGGAATAACTTCATCTCCCAGGCGATTGAAGAAGGATACAGGGAATATCTTATGCTTCACAAATTCCCTGTTGTTTTTTTGAATTTTGAAACGGACCCTTCATGCGTTGATGTTAATGTACATCCTGCAAAGCTTGATATCAGGATTTCGGAACCCATAAGTTTTTCATCTTTTGTCACATCATCCATTCATGATGTTATGACAAAAGCTGAGATGATCCCCGAAAATATCCTTACTACATCAGATGACATTAAAAATGCCAGACGGGAAGATATACAGCTTATTGAAGGCACGAAAAATCCCGAACCTTTTGAAAGGACAAGGCTTGATCAAAAGATCACAGGTACCGTAAAAGCTTTTTCAAGATTCACGGGAATGGATTATGATCTTTCCGGCTTAAAAGAGTCCGCTGTAGCCGAAGATGAAGATAATGATTTTTTCACTGATTCAAGAAAGCCTTTAGAGAATATAAATGAAGATAAATCATCAAACGAAGATGGATATGTTTCTCCTGAACCTTTAGCCTTTTCTAAGACCTGTGTTACTTCTGACGCGGATTATATAAATAAGACTGTCACTAAACAGATGGAGCTTTTTGAAGACCACCTTCTTGAAAAAGAAAAGAGATCATCCTACAGGATAATCGGCCAGGTTTTTGATACCTACTGGATCGTTCAGTATAAGGATAAGATGTTGATCATTGACCAGCATGCAGCCCATGAAAAGGTTAATTATGAACGGATGTTCAAAAGAATAAATGAAGGGGACCATCCGTCCCAGCTTCTTATGCCTCCCGTCATCGTAAGTCTTACCGGCGTTGAAGAAGAAACGCTTAATTCAAATATAGATGCCTTTCGCAGGCTTGGGTTTGAGATCGAAAATTTCGGCGGAAACGAATATGCCTTAAGAGGCGTGCCAACGGATCTTTTCAGGCATTCGGAAAAAGAGCTGTTTCTGGCTGTTTTAGATGAACTTTCACAAAATCCCGGACTTGGTTCTTTTAAGACCATAGATGAAAAGATCGCATCAATGGCATGTAAAGCTTCGGTTAAAGGCGGTGACAGGATAGGTTTCGAGCAGGCGGAAAAACTCATCGATGAGCTGCTTACTTTGGATAATCCTTATAACTGTCCTCACGGAAGGCCCACCATCATATCCATAAGCCGGGTTGAGATGGAGAAGAAATTCAAAAGGATAACCGACTGATGAGTATTAATAAAAAACCCCTGATAATCCTTTCCGGTCCCACGGCAGTCGGCAAGACCGGTATTTCCGTGGAATTTGCCCTTCGTGAGGAACTTGAGATAATTTCAGCAGATTCCGCCCAGGTTTACAGAGGGATGGATGTTGGTACCGCAAAGATTACACATGATGAGATGAAGGGTGTTTCCCATTATCTTATAGATGTATGTGATCCTTCAGAGGATTATTCAGCATTCAGATTTAAACAGATGGCTTCCTTGGCAATTGAAAAGATATGGGATCACGGTAAAATACCCATGGTGGTCGGTGGTACCGGTTTTTATATCCAGGCTCTTTTGAAGGACGTTTCATTTGACGATGAAGGACCTGACATATCATACAGAAAAGAACTTGAATCTTATGCCGATGAAAAAGGATGTCTTTATTTGCATGAAATGCTTAAAAAAGCCGATCCTGAAAGTGCGGAAGCAATCGAGCCCGAAAATGTCAAAAGAGTCATCAGGGCACTTGAATATCATCATCTTACCGGCGGAAAGATATCGGAGCATAATGCAAAAATGGCTCAGAAAGAGTCCGTTTATAATGAAGCATATTTTGTTCTTACTGATGACAGGGAGCTTATGTATAAACGGATAGATGAAAGAGTCGACGAAATGATAAAAAACGGGCTTGAAGATGAAGTAAGGCTTTTACTTCAAAAAGGATATGATGAAAAATATGTATCCATGCAGGCTATAGGCTATAAAGAAATGATCCCCTTTATAAGAGGTGAAATATCTCTTGATGAAGCCGTTTATAACATAAAGCTCCGTACAAGGCATTTTGCAAAAAGGCAGCTTACCTGGTACAAAAGAGAAAAAAATATAATCTACATTGATAAAAGGATCTACAGGACTAAAGAAGAGATTCTTGATCTTATGTCCCGGGAGATAAGAAACAGAGGTATAAAATAATGCAGGGAAATCTGATTAAAATATATGAAAGTCTCGGAATAAGCGACAAAGTTTATGAAACGGCAGGTGAGGTCCTTAAGGGCCTTAAAGAAAGATTTATAAAGATAGATGAAAATGCGGAACTTTGTCAGCTTAAGGTCTTAAGGGCTTTTCAGAAAGAAAATGTAAGTGAAGCATGTCTTATAGGTACTACAGGTTACGGATATAACGATCTTGGAAGAGATACTCTTGAAAAAGTATATGCAGATTATTTCGGAACTGAGGATGCTCTTGTAAGACCCCAGATCACCTGCGGAACTCATGCTCTTTGTCTTGCTCTTATGTCAAATCTAAGACCCGGGGATGAGCTTTTAAGCGCTGTGGGAAGACCATATGATACCCTTGAAGAAGTAATCGGGATCAGGCCTTCAAAGGGATCTCTTTTTGAATATGGTATAACCTATGCCCAGGCAGATCTTGATGAAAACGGATCTCCAAATATAAGTGAGATAAAAAATAAGATAAATGAAAAGACTAAGATCGTAACCATCCAGCGTTCCAAGGGATATCAGACAAGACCTTCTTTATCGGTTTCTGAGATATCGGAGATAATAAAAGCCGTAAAAAACGTAAGGAATGACATAATCTGTATGGTTGATAACTGTTACGGAGAATTTGTTGAAGAAAAAGAACCTTCGGATGTGGGAGCCGATATGGTTGTTGGCTCACTTATAAAAAATCCCGGAGGCGGTCTTGCACAGGTTGGAGGATATATAGCAGGAACGGGAGAGTGTATAGAAAATGCAGCAAGGAGACTTACGGCTCCCGGGCTTGGAAGGGAAGTCGGTCCTTCTCTTGATACTTTAAGAAGTATGTATCAGGGCTTTTTTATGGGACCCGTCGTTACGGCATCAGCTCTTAAAAGCGCCATTTTTGCCGCTGCGCTTTATGAAAAATTCGGATTTGAAAGCTATCCCAAAGCATCGGAAGAAAGACATGACATCATTCAGGCCATAACTTTCGGAAAGCCCGAAGGACTTATTGCTTTCTGCGAGGGCATTCAGGCTGCGGCTCCTGTTGATTCACAGTATGCTCCGGAGCCCTGGGATATGCCGGGATACGATTCACAGGTCATAATGGCTGCCGGAGCCTTTACTTCCGGTTCTTCCATCGAACTTTCCGCAGACGGCCCCTTAAGAGAGCCTTTTACTGCTTATTTTCAGGGCGGACTCACATGGCCTCACGGAAAATTCGGCATCATAAAATCCTTCCAGAACCTTGTGGACAAGGGTCTTATTTCGTTTTGACCATATCCTTAATATATGCTAAAATACATTTTACTTATGGCCCGTAAGTCAGGGCTGTCTTTTTTTCGTGAAAGAGGAAATATATGAGATACAGAGGTTTGATACTGTTTTTTCTTATAGTGATCGGATTTATACTGGGTAGTATCATAGGAGACCACCTTGAAGGCAATCTGCTTTCATATGGAGGTGTTTTCGGACTTACATCACCGGTTGAACTTAATCTTGGATTTATGATACTTACCTTCGGCCTTACATTTCATATAAATGTGGCAGGGATCATAGGTGTATTTATCGCTTTTTGTATCTTTAAGTTCGTAAGGATCTGACACATTTGCGTCGCCCCGGAGAAGAGGAAAGGCGCATATGAAAAATAAAGATTTTAAAGAACTGCCCTATGAAAGATTTGAACGTTTTGGAGCGTCCAGTCTTACTGATGCCGAGCTTCTTGCGGTGATCCTGAGGACCGGTACAAAGGGCCTGGCTGCCGTGGATGTTGCGAGAAAAGTACTTGATCTTGGCAAATATCCAAGATGCGGACTTTTGAGTCTGTATTATGCAGATATAAGTGACCTTGAAAAGATCCCCGGGATAGGCAGAGTCAAGGCGGTAAAGCTTAAGTGTATACTGGAGCTTTCACTAAGGATACACGAAGAAAAGCTAAAGGGCGGTTTTAATGTAAGAAATGCCTCATCAGTTGCCGGTTTTTACATGGAAAGGTTAAGGCATCTTAAGACAGAGACAGTTCTTCTTCTTTCTCTTGATTCAAAGGGAAGGGTCATATCGGAATCTGAGATCTCAAGAGGAAGCGTAAACAGATCCCTGGTTTCCGTAAGAAGTATATTTATCGAAGCGGTTTCATCAGAGGCCGTTAATATGATCCTGGTACATAATCATCCAAGCGGAGATCCTTCTCCTTCAGCGGATGATAAAAATCTTACACAAAAGCTGCACAGGAGTTCCTTATTAATGGAGATACCTCTTATTGATCATATAATCATCGGCGATAACTGTTATTTCAGTTTTAACGAAGAAGGATTACTGGAAAGGATTTAATATGGCAAGCAATGCTTACGGCATCGACCTTGGTACCAATCATATCAAGATCTTCAACAACAATGACAACACCATAACCATTCAAAAAAATATGATAGCCATTAAGGATGAGGTGGAATTTTTCGCATATGGCGATACCGCATATGAAATGTACGAAAAAGCTCCTGCCAATATTCAGATATCAT